>JGI26253J51717_1000673_pt1 | contig 14383 bp, 10 predicted proteins | sample SaaInlV_100m_DNA_6_FD_51717 | JGI IMG/M metagenome (IMG submission 51717)
GCTGACTTTGTCATCACGGATAATGATGGCCCTGAAATTTGGTTCTCCGATCCGAGTGTTGGTGATCCAACAGCAGGCAATGTCACCGTGGGTGAATCGGATGGCAATGCCACCTTTACGGTGACTCTATCCGAAGCACCAGCCGAGGATGTCACGGTGGAATATGCGACAGGATCAGGAACAGCCACCGATGGAACGGATTACACCGGGACAACCGGAACGCTCACCATATCCGCTGGAGTGACAACTGGAACGATTGTGGTACCAATCACCACAGACGCCACTGACGAATCAGATGAGACAGCGACCTTAACCTTAAGTAATCCGAATAACGCCACGATCGGGGATGCGACTTCAGACTTAGTTATCACCGATGATGATGCCCCTCCGGCGATTAGTATTTCAGATGGAACTGCGACCGAAGGCGGAACCGCTACCTTCACGGCTTCATTAACCAACCCATCCTCTGAAGACATTACTGTGGAGTACGAGAGTAGCTCCGGTACCGCCACCAACGGCAGTGACTTTACCGCTGTCACCGAAACACTCACAATTTCTGCGGGCGAGACCACAGCCACCTTTGATGTGGTAACCACAGCGGATGCGAAAGATGAATTAGATGAGACAGGAACGGTAACCTTATCCAATCCGACCAACGCCACGATTTCTGATAATACGGCTGATTTGGTCATCACGGATGACGACACGGCCAACATCACCATCGCCAATCAGACTATTGCGGAAGATGGGATTGCCTCATTTACAGTGACCATGTCAACCACCTCGGGTGGACCTGTAACCGTTGTCTACACATCCAGCACTGGAGCATCGGGGGACAACGCCACAGATGGAACCGATTACCCGGGTACCACGGGAACACTCACGATCCCAACAGGATCAACCTCAGGAGTATTTACCATTGATACCACATCTGATAATACTGACGAGCCGACTGAAACAGCAACCATTACCCTCAGTGGGGCGACAAGTGCAACTGTAGATGGATCGACAACCACAGCAGACTTAGTGATTACTGACGATGATCCGACTCCAGGCATTACCATTGGCAACCAGTCAGTTACAGAAGGGGGTACGGCAACCTTTACCGCAACCCTATCCAATCCATCTTCAGAGGATGTGACGGTGGAGTATGTCTCCAGCTCAGGGACAGCCACAGATGGAACGGATTTCACCACGATTACCACGACCACATTAACCATCCCTGCGGGCCAGACTTCAGCGACATTCGATGTGGTGACCACTGAAGACTCTACAGACGAGGCGAACGAGACCGGAACGATTACCTTACAAAATGCGAGTAACGCAAGCATCACCGGAGACACCACTACCGCAGATTTTGTGATTACCGATGACGATGATACCCCATCGATCACCATTGCAGATCAGTCAGTTGACGAGGCGGGGACAGCCACATTTACAGCCACACTCTCTGGTCCATCATCATCTGATGTCACGGTGGTCTACACCAGCAGTTCTGGCACGGCCACAGATGGCACGGACTACACTGGTGCGACGAATACATTAACCATACCGGCAGGAGGTACTAGTGGAACCTTTACCGTGGTGACCACCGCTGATACTGACAATGAGGTCGACGAGACAGCTTCAGTCACTTTATCGTCAGCGACCAATGCAGCCATCTCTGATGACACGGCTGTCCTAACAATCACGGATGATGACGAAGTGGGAATATCAATCGGTCATGCTACTGCAACTGAAGGAGGAACGGGAACCTTTACGGTGACTTTGGACAAGGCACCAGCTGAAGATGTCACGATTATTTATACCTCTGGCTCAGGCACTGCTACTGACAACACTGATTATACCGGCACCACAGGGACCATCACCATCCTGGCTGGCCAGACCACGGGCACGATTGAGGTCCCAACTACGGGTGACGACACCTATGAAGGAAATGAAACCGCTACTTTGACGTTATCCAGTGCGACCAACGCGACCATTTCTGGGAGCACCACCACGGCCGACTTGGTGATTAATGATGATGATTCCGAGCCGAGTATCACCATCGCCAATCAAACGGTGACGGAGGCGGGAACGGCAAGCTTTACAGTCACATTAAGTAATCCAACCACATCAGAAGTTACCGTGGAATATGATTCCGGCTCAGGGACTGCAACCAATGGGACAGATTTCACTGCTGTAGCGAGTACCTTGACCATCGCGGCTGGGGATACTGAGGGGATATTCACTGTCGTGACTAATACCGATAGCAATTCGGAGAGCACAGAAACAGCAAGCATTACGCTCTCCAATGCTAACAATGCAACCATCTCAGACAGCTCTGCGGACTTAGTCATAATTGACGATGGACTAGCTGTAGTAACACCGACCATGACGCTAGCCAACCGAACAATTTCGGTTACAGAAGCTGAGGATGGGGACACCTCCAGCAGTGTCAAAAATGGAACGTTTACTATTACACTAGACTCTGCGGCAGAGGAAACTGTGACTATTCGCTATGCCACCAGCAGCAGCAGTGCGAGCTCAAGTTCTGACTATTATGCAGAAACAGGTACCGTCACCATCGCGTCCGGTCAGTCCACCGGCACCTTCGATATCGGGGTGCGTGAGGACTATTCGGTGGAAAACGATGAGACCGTCACCATTAACTTTACCAACCCATCAGGCAATGTGGACTTGAGTTACAGCACAGGTGAGATGGTGATCAAAGACGGTACCGGTGTTACCTCAACAGGATCATTGATGACAGAGCAGCACAGTATCACTAACTATAAATCTGGTAACAGCTCGGCTGTGAGTATCAGTAACGGTTTTTACATAGCCTTAGAGACAATGGGTCAAGTTCTGACAAAAACACATTACTTTGAACCGCTCTATACCTGGAATAATAATGCAAATTACGATAATTCTTATGGTGGCGGTAACACTTATGGGTATATTAACGGCAACTCATCGATCGCCGCAGGGACCAAGGTCAATACCTATTTGGTCTGGAGTACCAACGACGCCCCAACAAGGGCAACAAGTAACCAGAATGTTACATTTGAATATCAGGTCTTAGGACTGTACGGAACGGACAATGACGACACGTCTATGGTAATTCTAGTTCTTCATATTACCGTGAAACTGCAAGACCGGGAGCTAACTACACCCGATATTCTAGTGATGGGAACCGTAGATTCGAAAACTCTGGTGATTGGATTGAATATAATTCCAGCTCAAATACAGTTTGGGTCGGTGCAAAAAATAACAACTGGCACGGCGACTGGATACGGGTGTATACCGCGGCGGCCACGGATGGAGATATCGTCGGCATGCAGTACCTGACCTCGTCCGGCATTTATGGCTTGACTAATGAGGAGGGACACTTTGCGGCTTTAGAAGGCGACTCCGTGATCTTCTATGTCGGTGGTGTCTATGTTGGTATGGCGACCAGCGATCAGATTGCAAATGGCCAGGTGTTCCTGCAAGACTTAGCCGGCGTCTCTCGATCCGACCTCAATAACGAGTACGTCGAAAATATGGCGGTTTTCTTACAGTCGATTGATGATAACAATGATGCCTATGACAATATTGTCATCACCCAAGAAATGCGCGATAAGTTGGCCGACCAAAATTTAGACCTGCGCATAGCGAGTGAGTTAGAAGTGGCTCAGATCGTTGACAATGTCGGTGGCACGTATGTGGATGAAGATGCAGCAATGCAGCACGTCAAGGACATTTTAATGCAAGATACCGGCATGATCGAAGAAGATTTTGATACACGTGTCTCTGACGATACTGACATTACTGTTGAGTCCTTACTTGTTGATGATGCCAACAATGTGGATGACCTGATCAGTAATCTGCTAGAAACTACTGAGACAACAGATGGGGAGGAGGTTATTTCCGAACCAGAAGAAAAAAATACAAATGAAGTCTTCGATGAGCAGTTAGAGCAAGATATTACTGCTATCAATATGAGCGAGATTGCTCAACCTGAATTACACAACCTGAAATTATTATCTAAATTTAACTAATTTTCTTAGTATTTTTTTTTAAAAATAAGGCATACTTAATGATCCTTATTAAAATAAAAATCGATGAAAAAAAAGCAGCTCCATGACTCTATTTTTAGTGCATTAAGATTATTATCCAAACACTTTAACCTTAGCTTTTCTAAAGATACCATCCTCTCCGGGCTTCCGCTCAAGCAAGGTCATTTAACTTTAGAGCTCTTTATACGTGCCAGCGAAAAAATGGGCCTTCAAGCAAAACAATTTAAGAAAAAATTAGCCAATATATATAACCCAACGCTACCCGTTGTACTCATTCAAAATAATAATCTGGTCACCGTTTTACTATCTATTGATCGAAAAAATAGTAGTGCAACTATTTTTTCAAATAAGAAAGAATCCAAGATCAAACTTGCTGATTTAGAAAAAAAATATTCAGGCTCTCTCTTCATGGTAACCCCCATACCAACTTTTGACGCTAGGGTTGAAGAAATAACTGAATCTCAGAGTACTGAAGGTCACTGGTTCTGGAGTACCTTATGGCAGTCCAAAAAGATTTATCGTGATGTGCTATTGGGATCACTGCTGGTTAATGTTTTTGCGGTAGCCCTACCACTTTACATCATGAATGTTTATGACAGGGTGGTGCCTAATAATGCACAAGAAACACTCTTTGCTTTATCATCAGGCATCATTATCATCTTTTTTTTCGATGCATTAATTAAGTACTTTAGAGCCTACTTTGTTGATATTGCTGGTAAAAAGTCAGATATCTTAATTTCACATAGCCTTTATGAAAGACTGATGAACATGAAGCTTGCTGCATTTCCAAGATCGGTAGGTTCGTTTGCAAGCCAACTTAAAGATTTTGAATCCATTCGAGAGTTTATAGCCTCAGCGACCATCGTCACACTCATTGATATTCCTTTTGTATTCTTATTTTTGTTTGTTATTTATCTCATCAGTGGGCCATTATTAGTAGTTGTGTTAATTGTCATATTTATCATCTTGTTTCAATCCTTCATTGTGCAAAAATATATGTTAGGTTTTATTGAAAAGGCATCCAAAGCTTCGGCTATGAAAAATGCTAATCTCATTGAAAGTCTCTATGGAATCGAACAAATTAAATCCTCTAATGCACAAGGCTTTTTTCAAAAAAAATGGGAGACCATGACAGGGTACCTCTCCGAAATGTCTATCAGTAGCAAAACACTAACAACTAAATCCAATATCGTAACCCAGTTCTTGCAACAACTGACAACCGTTATAGTGGTGATTATGGGTGTCAGCCTGGTCAATGATAAATCACTGTCATTGGGTGGTTTGATTGCCACCATCATGCTTTTATCGCGAGCCATAGCTCCCATCGCTCAGCTTGGTCAATTAATTACACGCTACCAGGGTGCTAAAATTGCTTACAGTGCTCTGGATAAAGTAATGCAGTCTCCTGTTGAGATTGAGCCAGAGAAAGGTTACCTCAGCCCACAAAAAGTGTTAGGTAACCTTGAGTTATCTGGTGTTAATTTTATCTACCCAAATCAAAAACAACCCTCACTCACGAACATCACGCTAAAAATTAAGGCAGGAGAGAAGGTTGGGATCATAGGTAAAGTGGGATCGGGTAAATCTACCTTATTTAAAATTTTGATGAATTACTATCAGCCTGCGGCCGGCCTTATTAAGCTCGATGGGTTGGAGCTCAATCAGATTCATCCTAATCACCTTAGGGATAATATAGCCTATGTTGATCAGAACCCTTATCTCTTTTTTGGTACGATACGTGAAAATATCACACAGGGTAAAAATCATATTACTGATGATGACATCATTGATGCAGCAAAATTAACTGATCTATTAAACTATATTTCAGATCACCCTGACGGCCTTGATTTGCAAGTGGGTGAGGGGGGGAAGTACCTTTCTACAGGTCAGCGTCAATGCGTTGCTATTGCCGGTGGGCTTCTCCAATCGAAGCCAATTATTTTGCTCGATGAACCAACCTCTTTTTTAGATAAAAAAAATGAAGACCTATTTAAATCGCATTTGAAAAAAATTGCATCGAAGCAGACGTTGATTATAACAACACAACGTTTTTCCATGCTCGATAATGTAGATCGAATTATCGTGCTAGATAAGGGCAAGATCGTTGCAGATGCAAATAAATCAGAAATCTTAAGTAAATTTAGTAACCATGGCTGAAGAACAGAAACAACAACAAAATATATCGATGGAGGAGATGGAGTACGTCTCGGATAAAAATGCCGCGCTGCTTCTCCATGCACCCTCAGGCCCATCCAAGCTTATCTTGGCTGTGCTGTTCTTTTTTATTATTTTTATTGTCTGGGCTTTTTTTACTGACATAGATGAGGCAGTTGTCGCACAAGGTAAGATTGAAACAACAGGTGAAATTATGACGATTCAAAGCTTGGAGGGCGGTATTATTGAATCCCTTAATGTAAAAAATGGAGACTCCGTCAAAGCAGGCCAAGTCTTGNTAAGAATTAATTCAGAAATATCGGATCAAAAATTACAGGAGCTCAAAAAAGAGTTTTTAGTTTATCAAGTCAAACGAGACCGCTTAACAGCAATGCTTGATAACAAAAAACTAACCTACGGCGCAAATGTAAAAGAGAATTTACCTCTTCTCATCGACAAAGAATTATCACTTTATAGGACTGTTTTAAAAGAGCATCAAGAAAAAATTAATTTTTATTTAATAGAAATTGGTAAGGCTAAAGAAAGAGCCGCTACCTTGAATAAAAATTACGCATTAAGCCTGCAAGAATATGAAAGGTTATTACCCTACAAGGGCCGTAATATTATTCCAGAGACCAAAATCATTGACCTTGAACAAGAAGTTATTCAAGTTCAGGGGGATATTACTGATAATAATCTCGAGATCAATAGTTTGAAAAATCAATTCTCTGAATATAAATTTTCATTCAAAAATGAATTAAATACCGAGCTCAATAAAGTTCTGGGTGATATTAAGACGCTTGAACACCGCATTTCGCAATCTAAAGATGTGGTCAAACGCACGCTAATTCGCGCGCCATCCAATGGTGTTGTTCAAAATATTATTAAAACAACCATAAATTCAGTAACAAAACCTGCTGAGACGATATTGGAAATTATCCCCACCGATGACTTAGTGGCTAAAGTCAAGATCAAGCCGAGTGATATTGGATTTATCGAGATGTATCAAAATGCGATGGTTAAAGTGACGAGTTTTGATTTCACTATCTATGGTGGAATCAAAGGTAGAGTCATCAATTTGAGTCCCAATACCCTGATGGATGAGGATTCGCCCCGTGGGCAAAGGGAATATTACTATGATGCAACCTTGCAGCTGGCCAAAAAATCTATTGGAAAAGGTAACAATAAAATCATCCCTGGAATGGAAGTCTCTGCTAATATAATAACTGGTCAAAAGAGAGTTATTGACTATATTTTAAAACCTATTAAACGCGCAAAATATGATGCCCTTAAGGAAAGGTAAGGCTTGGATAGACCGACAAAAATAATTTTATTATCGATGTGCGCATTTGTTCTTATTAATCTTGCGGTTACTAACTATTTATTTTTCAGGCACTCATCGCCAGCTAGCAACACTATTCAAACAAACGTTAATCCTGAATTTGATCCCATTTCAACAGATAAACTTGTTAGGGACATTGGAGATAGGAGTATTTACCCTGAAGACAACAACGTTGAAATTGCTCGTCAGAAAACTCAAGCAAAGCAAAAAAATCCTGTTAAAAAGAAAGAAGTTGATGTTGCTCAAAGAACAGAGGATAGCCTTAATGACTTTAAAAATGAATTGATGAATTTTTTTAATGAGGAGGTTGTTGCAATAAAAGATGAAATTACAAAAATCAATAAGCGCTATAATGATGANCAAGCACCTGTCGTAACACCGGACCCTATTGAGCAACTTATCGCCAACGCGCAAACCTCTGTGCCTAGTAACCCTGTCAATAGGGTTGAGCCAGCNCCNCAATTATTAGGCATTGACGATAATAAAGGAGTCAAGCAGCTTGCGTTAAATAAATTTAGCCGCGATGGTATTTTTACTGACCAACCTAAATTAACTCAATATGCCCTTAATCTTAATAATGAAGTCACAGATGGTTATGAAGTAGGGCAACAATTTATGTCCCTTAAGGATGTGGTTGATAAATTACTCTCCTCGCATCCAGAAATTTTAGCAAAATCTCAAGAAGTCGCAGCTGAGCAAATAGGTATTGAGATAGCTGAGACTGGGAGATTGCCAACCCTTGATAGTACATTAAGGTGGGGGCATGAAGATACCTGGGAGGACAATCAGACCACTGATAACGAAAATCATCATTTAAAACGAAACTTTAACTTATCCTTTAAATACAACCTTATCGACTTCGGTTTTACTGAGGCTGAGATTTCACGTACTAATAAAAAATACTTATCTAGCCTTTATGGGCTCATTAGGTTAAAACAGGATGTAGCGCTCAACACTATCAAAGCTTACATTGACACTTTAAAGAACAAAGAGATGATGAATTTAGTAGCCAATCATGCTGCAAAAGTGGATGAGATATATAAATACACAGAAGAAAGTTTAGAGGTTGGTCTATCAAATACTTCGGAACTTAAGCTTCTTGAGACCAGCTTAAACCGAATAAAAATCAACCACCTGTCAGCATTTAATAACTTTGAAGACTCTCGTGCAGCATTTAAGGCCAAGGCTTTTATCTTGCCTCCGGTTGATTTTGATCCATTTAAATTTACACCCGACGTGAATATCAACTACTTTTCAGGTCACCCTTTCGCTGATGTGATTCATATTGCTAAAAAAAATCATCCAACGTTAATAGCAGCTGGATACGATGTTGATGAGGCGAGGGCAAAGCTTAAAGCAAGTAGGTCACTAAGTTATCCAACCCTTGATCTTGAATTGGACGGTTACTCAAATAGAAACGAATATTACGGTGGCGCAACAGCCTTTGATCGAGATTACACAACAGCAATGCTTGTATTACGTTACAACATTTTTGATGGCGGTAAAATTAAAAAAGAAAAATCAAAGGCCAAAGTTGAACTTAATTCTGTGACTGATTTGAAGGATCAAAGAGTTCTTGAGGTTGAGGAAAGTGTCAGATTGGCTTGGAATGCATACAGAACCCTAGAAAAACAGACCGGTTACTATAAGGCTCAATTACAAAGTTCGACTGACTCATTAGATGCAGCTGTACAAAGATATGCCTTAAACGAGGGTAGCCTCATGGATATCTATGAAAAACAAACCATCTTGCATGAAACGCAAAGAAATTTTACTATCACCTACTATGACTTTATCTATTCATACTTTAGGGTTTTGCATGCTACAGGTTCGCTTCTAGAACCATTCTATAAAGAAGGCGACAATCGCAGGTATGGTAAAGGTTTTAAGGCTTAACGTTTACTCCCTCAATATGTATATTAAGTTATGAGTTTGCTATCCACTCAGCTAAATTTTTCTTAATAGATTCTAATACAGGTTGCCAATCACCCACTGATTTTTGACGGAATAAGGTCATGGATTGATACCATGGCGTGTCATCACGGTACATGAGCCAACGCCAATCGGGTGAGAATGGAATGAGTGTCCAAGTTTTTTTACCCATAGCACCACTTAAGTGAGCCACACTGGTATCCACAGAAATGACCAGATCTAAATTTTCTATAATGCCTGCTGTATCAGAAAAGGTTTCAACCTCATCCATAATATCAATGATTTGAGTATTTTTTTTCAAAAATTTTTCGTCAGATTTTGTTTTATTTTTTTGTAAACTAATAACTTGAATCTTAGTTGACTTGATGTAAGGAAGAAAATCTTCTAGCTCAATACTTCGTATATCATCTCTTAAGTAATCGGGATTACCCCGCCAAACCAGACCTACTTTAATTTTTTTAAACTTATTTTTATGCCTATCTACTTTATTTTTTTCGGCATCAATATAGGGGCCGAATTCAGGGATAGTGTCACCATTCGTTTTAAAAATGCCTGGCAAACTTAATATTGGAACTTGATAGGCAAAATTCTTAGGTTTTTTCTTAGGAGGTATAACGGTAATATCTTTAAAAAATGTTGAATTTTTAATTAACTCATGCAATGGCTCTTGCACACTTAAGACAACATGAGCTGGACCTTGGTCTTTAACCAGCCTTGCATATCTTGAAAAGTTAATTGTGTCACCCAGTCCTTGCTCTGAAAAAATGAGAATGATTTTGCCTTTGATATCCTCACCTCGCCAAGTAGGTTGTTTGTGATGAGTTTTGATATTAAATTTTCCTATACGACTCTCATAATCTCGCCAACCTTGTTGAAAGTTTCCTTTTTTAAGATTGGTTAAAGATCTAATAAAGATGGCATTGTTATGCTTTGGATCTTTTTCTATAACTTTATTAATGGTTTCCAATGCCAAATCAAGCTTATTAAATAGGTGATGCAGTAGAGCAATTTTGATAAGCGTTTCGGGATCATCTTTCTTGATAGATAAAGAGTTATCATAGGCAACGATGGCTTCGTCATATCGGTCAAGGTGACCTAAAATAACACCCATGGTATTTTGCGCATCAACATAATTACCATCTAAATCGATGGCCTGTTTAACGACTTTTAAAGCTTCGTTGTAATTTTTACTCTGTATATATGTAGAAGCTAAATTATTATAATAAACAGCATAATTAGGCTTTGCCTTTATAGCTTCTTTTAAAAGCTTGACTGAGGCATCAAATTGATGCATTTGACCTAGTGCAGTCCCTAGCATACCAATAGCTGGTATAAAGCCTGGTTTTTTTTCTAACACCTTTCGGTAGATACCTACCGCAGCATCAAGGTGTTCTTTTCTATGAAGGTCAACCGCCTTTTTCATAAGGGTATCGATTTCAGCTAATTCTGCTTTTGTCCCTTTAGGGGGTGTTTTTCCATTCGCCGTTGCCATTCAAATTACCTCTAATAAACACAGCTTTAGTATAAATTAATTATCTTAAAATATGGCATGAAGATAATATCTTAAACTGTAGAATTGTTTTTTAATTTTAAAATATCTTACTTTATTTTTTGTCAGATTGTTAAGCTCCATAGCTTATTTTGTTATAATGAGGTATGAATTACAAAATGGTAAACTTCTTAAATTCTATCGCACCATTAACTCAATCTGACGCAGATCTTGGTGAATTATTAATCATTTCTTTCGTTGAGAGTGCTTGGGCTCAAGATAAAAAAATACATGTTAATGATGTGTTGAAGGGAGTTAAAAATTTCTCCTCAGCAAGTCTTAACCGAAAGCTAAGGAAGCTTAGAGAAAAGAAAATTCTCTCTTTTGTATCAAGCCCGACTGATGAACGTGTAAGATTTGTAAAAAAAGGGATGAATTACTCAGATTATTTGGATGAAATAGACTTTATAGCTCCAAACAATCATGCTCAACTTCGTTAAACTACAATTAATTATAATTGTTATTTGGATACTACTTTTTGTGTTCAACGGAGCATTTAATAGCCTTCTATACGATCATTCCTATATCTTCATTATTTTCCTTCCAGCAGGATTTAAAATCACAATAGCTTGTTTATTTGGAAAAAGAATTTTTTGGGGATTATTTTTTGGATCACTAATAACGGCACTTGTATTTGTAACTGATGACGCCTTAAAAATCTACTTTGACAATAGCGCCGTTGTATATGCCTTAATATCAGCCGGATCTCCTATTTTTACAATGTGTCTAATTAATAAATGCATGCCATTAGGTGAGCAATTAGAAAAGCTTAACATCCAAAAGATTTTAACTATTGCTGTAGTTTATTCAATCATAAATTCTTTAATGCACAACACTTATTCCTTTTTAAGCGAGAGCATAACTTTTGAAAAATACCAGTTAGATTCCATACTGATGTTTACAGGAGATTTTTTAGGCAGCTTGCTTTTTCTATTTATAGTTTCTTATTTCAGAAGAGGGGTACTTGTTTTTACCAAAAAATGGTTTTAAGTATTTTCTTCATATGAAATTAATTATATTTTAAATGGTGTATATAAAATGAAAAAAACAAACTCCCTTTACGTTTCATCGCCTGTGAATGCTCTTGTTAAAGGTATCCTGCGTGAAGATAAAACACTTAAAGAAGTACTTGAGCATGGAGACTTTGGTTTGGGTACCTTTAACGATCTAGATGGTGAGATGGTGCTTTTAGATGGTGTTTTTTATGACCTTCACTCGGATGGTAAAACAAATGTAGCGGATATTAACCTTGAAACGCCCTATGCCTGTGTGACACATTTTAAGCCTGAAACTTCGGTAATTATGGATGAGGAGCTTACTTTTGATAAATTAAAAAAGAAAATAGACTCTTTATTCTTATCTAAAAACTTGATCTACGCGATTCAAGTTACCGGAAAATTTAAGTCAATTAAAGCAAGGTCTGTTCCAAAACAAGAGGCATATAGACCGTTAGTTGATGTCGCAGGTGACCAGAAAGAGTTTTTCTTCGAGAAAGAAGAAGGAACTCTAGTTGGATTTTGGACGCCTGATTTTATGCATTCAGTCACGGTACCTGACTATCACCTTCACTTTATATCAGATGATAAACAAAGAGGAGGGCATTTACTTGAATTTTTATCTTCAAAGGTTGAGATAAAAATACAGCCTATAGAGCAACTCACCCTTGACCTTCCTCATAGTATTGAATATCTAACTGCGAGCTTAGACGAGGATATCAGTGATGATCTTGATAAAGCCGAACACTAACAATGAATAACTGTAATATAAACAGGATGGTTATATGTCATTAGTGAATATATTTGGTGCTGTTGTGTTGGTAGCAGTAGGTTTAGTCATACTGTTACATCCAGAAAAATTTCGCTATCCATCTAAACAGATAAAGCAGTTCATCTTCAGGTACTGGTGGATTTCCGTATTTGTACTTCTTGGTTATGTAACGATGGGAGAGTGGGAGCATCTCATCATCACACAAGAAAGTCACAGAAATATAATGAAAGAATGATATCAGGGTTTATGATCCCCATTACAGACCCTTTAATCGATAACATCTAAGTACTTTAATATATTACTTCGTATAATGTATATTATGTTAAATGAGTAATATTTTCATTTAAACTTTATTTGAATTTATCACTCTACTTCACTTTAAGAATTATTTAAGCTAATTAGTATATGCAGAGTTCATCTAGAAATTATCAATACCTTGGATTACTTATAATAATCTGGGGATCGTCATTTGCAATGATATACGAGTGTCTAAATGGTGGGTTCTTCTCTCCTGAACAAACTGTCGGATACCGACTAGCTATTGGCTCAGTAGTTTTAATTTTTTCTTGTTTAATATGTAGAAAAAAATTTCCAAACACCCTCTCTACATGGATAGATTTTCTTATATATGCAGTTATTGGTAATATCATTCCATTTCAACTGATAGCCCAAGGCCAGTTATTTATTACATCGGGCATGGCGGGACTATTAATGGCATTTGTGCCGTTAATGACAATTGTTCTTGCGCATATTTTTCTTCCCAATAATGAACTAAATAGATTTAAAATTATCGGATTCATCCTAGGTATATCTGGTGTTTTATTTATTCTAGGACCTTCTATAAACGATGGTAACAACGAATTGTATGGAATTTTGCTAATACTAGGCGCAACCTTTTTTTATTCCATTAATAGCGTTATTGTTGAGAAGCTTCCTAAATATGACCCGCTTGTAGCGGCCGCCTGCTCTACAACGTTGGCAAGTCTTTTGGCATTTTTGTTATGGCCGGACATTATCAATCTATCACTTGATGACGTGCCAATTAAAACATTACTAAATATGTTAGCACTTGGTTTGCTATCTACAGGGTTAGGAGCCTTAATTTACTTTAATTTGATAAATAATGCTGGCGCAGCCTTTTTATCAAATATGAACTATGTGATACCGGTTTATGCATTTACCTTAGGTGCTTTTGTACTAGGCGAGCCAGTTTTGTGGCAAAATATGTTAGCTTTAATATTAATTATTTTCGGAATATTTATTTCAAGAAGAAAAATATAGGTTAAATCTGAGTTTTAAATATGAAAAATAATATAGATGTAATTATTGTGGGTGCAGGTATTGCTGGAATTACAACAGCGTATTACTTGCAAAAAAACTTTCCAGGCATCAACTATAAGATACTCGATTCAAGGAGCTCTGTAGGAGGTACTTGGGATCAAATGAAATTTCCTGGCGTACGTGCGGATAACGACATGTACACCTATGGGTTTAGTTTCAATCCATGGGTAGGCTCAATAATAGGAAATGGCGCGGATATCAGAGGGTACATAAATGAAACAGCAAACAAATTTAAAATCAAAAAAAATATAGTATTTA
>JGI26253J51717_1000678_pt1 | contig 14302 bp, 13 predicted proteins | sample SaaInlV_100m_DNA_6_FD_51717 | JGI IMG/M metagenome (IMG submission 51717)
GCCTCGAACTCGGCCAAATCATATTGTTGCGGGTAAGCGCCTGCCGCGACTCCCCCCATATCGGCAACCGTGATCGCGGGGCAATTGGCAAATGCCATACCCGGCAATGCAATCGCAGCCACGCCAGAAAGCAATAAACGTTTCATGTTCTCTCCTTAGGTTAGTTGTATCATGCGCGATCTGATGACGCGCTTAGTTCTCGTGCGCGCCAAGTCAGCGACACGATAGATTAGGTCAGACATACTATATCCGGCGCGATCGTCACAATTTAAAATATTGACAGTCAACTCCGTCTGACCTTCCTTTCTTCGCCTAAAAGCACACCTGTCATGTCAACGAGAAAAGATCCAAAAACCAAAACTTACGCGACATCAATAAAGGCCTGCCTCTCGAAGGCGTTAACGTTTCATCCCCTTGATCAGAGTATTCTTCGCAAATACGCAATTAGGGATCGGGTGTGATGGAAAAGTATTTTTTTTGATAATTCAAGGTAAATGTAGCCTCCAAAAACTTTCTTCGCTCCCCTTTTTTGGTATATCACAGATCTTTTTTGAAAAATTTAACACGAGGCCTCTGTTCCAAACTCTAATTTTCATAGCGTTTGTCAATGAAAGCTGACTGCTGACGGTCTTTCAAAAATAATTTGGGAAATTTAGCAAAAATCTGTTCGCGCCGAACAAACACCCAAAGATCATGACCAATCGGGCAGGCATCTCAAGAATCGCATAACAACTTATTTTTTAATTCTTAAATACTGCTAAAACAGAAACTTGAAGAAAACGATTCCTCTATTTAGATCGCTTAGCCCGTCTTTGCGCAAACGCGTATTTTGCGTTTTACGGCATTTCTGCAAATCAAAAATAAATACTCCCAGCTTTTCTAAAAAATCCTTCCATCCCTCTCTCAAAGATCCAGTACCGATACGCCGCCCCTCACTTCTCTCAGAATTCATGGACAGGCATCACAGATGCGTCGCGTCAATACAGCGCAAAAAAGCACGGATCATGGGTTGATCCCGGCGGATGGATAAAAATACCAAAGATTCTTTCATGCGCAGCGTGACGCCCGAAATTGCGACAGCACGAATATCAGAAGCATTGCCCAATTCGGCGCGCGAGACAAATCCAATACCCGCCCCCGATGCCACCACCTCGCGCAGCGCCTCACGTCCGTCAACTTCAATCACCGGGCGCAAACGCAGCCCAGAGGCCTGCGCCTCTGCTTCGATACAGCGCCGTGTACTTGATCCTTTTTCACGGAATACCAAAGGCCATTTTACAAGCTGCTCAAACGCAAGCTCTTGAACCGTTTCTGGTAAAAAGTCTTGTGCCATAATTGCGACAATTGGCGCATCCCCCATCGGAATTTCTACCAAATCGGGCGCTGAAGGGCTATTGCCCACCACGCCAATCTCGGCATCATAATGGCGTAAACGCTGCAGCACATCTTCCGAATTTCCTGTTCGAACAGACACGAAGGTTTTCGGGTTCGCCGCGCGAAAAGCGCTGAGCGACGCCGTGATATGTAAAGCCGAATCTGCCACCACCCGCAACTTGCCCCGCAGCTGGTGTTGGCGCTTGCTTAAGCAGAGCTCGATTTGCTCTTCCACATCGAATAACTGCCGCGTCAGCAAAAATAATTCATCCCCAGCTTCGGTCAGCTGCACATGTTTTTTTTCACGATGGAACAAAAGCGTGTCATGCAGCTGCTCCAATTGCCGTACGTGATCGGATAAGCTGGGCTGGCTTTGGTTCAACGCGCGCGCAGCGCTGGAAAACCCTCCATGCAACGCAACAAAGTGAAAGGCGCGAAGTTGGGAATATCTCATATATAAGTTTTTCCGATCATTTGATATGATTAATGTATTTTACTTATGGCATAATGAGGCGCATTTAGGGAATGTAAATTGGGAGAGCCCATATGCCAAACACCGACCGTTTTGAAAAATTACCCAAGCCCGCGCTTGGCGAGCCGTATTTGTTAACGCCAGGGCCGCTCACCACGGCCTATGAAGTAAAACAAGAGATGCTCAAAGATTGGGGCAGTTGGGATGATGATTTTCGCACTATGACAGCGCAGATACGAACAGGTTTGCTGGCGCTGATTGGCCCAAAAGCCGATCTTTATGATTGCGTACCAATGCAAGGCCCTGGATCTTACGCGGTTGAAGCCATGTTGGGCAGTTTTGTACCCCAAGATGGCAAGGTTTTGGTTTTGGCCAATGGCGCGTACGGCATGCGTGCTGCCGCCACATTAGAGTATCTTGGCCGCGATAAAGTCGTTTTAGACAAGGGGGATTATATGCCACCTCGCGGCGCTGAAGTGGCAGAAATTTTAGCAAAGGATCCGGCAATCACCCATGTGATGGCAATTCATTGCGAAACCTCGTCCGGAATTTTAAACCCGATCGAAGAAATTGCCGAAGCAACCCGCGGCGCGGGGCGCAAATTGTTGATTGATTCGATGTCGGCCTTCGGGGCGCTTGCGCTGCACCCCGCCCAGCTTGGATGCGCAGCTTTTGTCTCCTCGGCCAATAAATGTATCGAAGGCGTGCCCGGTTTCAGCTTTGTAATCGCGCAAACCGCCGAGTTGCAGGCCGCGCGCGGCAATGCGCATTCTTTAAGCCTTGATGTTGAAGCGCAATGGCGGGTCATGAATGACACCGGGCAATGGCGCTTTACGCCGCCCACGCATGTGGTGGCCGCCTTTTTAAAGGCTTTGGCCGCCCATGCTGCAGAGGGCGGTGTTGAGGCGCGCGGGGCGCGCTACACTCAAAACCGCGATATCATGGTATCGGGCATGCGCGCACTTGGATTTGAAACATTGCTGGAAGAGCGCTGGTTATCGCCAATCATCGTTACATTTTTCTGCCCTGCTGACCCGGCATTTAAATTCAGCCAGTTTTATGATGCGATGAAAGAACGGGGCTTTATTATCTATCCCGGAAAGCTGACAATTGTAGACAGTTTTAGAATCGGGTGTATTGGTCAGATAGACACCGATGTGATGCACCAACTGCTGACTGCGGTGAAAGCCGCATTGGCGCAAATGGGCGTTGCAGATGCGGCCCCGCCGCGCGCCGCGCTTAACGAACGACGCAAATTATTAGCCTAACGAATGAAGAAAGCAATCGAATGACAATGAATACGGATGTAAATGTAAACGGGCGAGTATATACAGCCCCAAAAACCTGCGCGATTGTGATCTGTCTTGATGGCTGTGAACCGGCGTATTTGGATGTGGCGATTGGCGAAGGTTTGATGCCCACATTAAAGCGTATCCGGGCCATGGGCAGCGATCATCTTGCCCATTCGGTGATCCCCTCGTTCACCAACCCCAACAATATGTCGATTGCGACAGGGCGCCCACCCGCCGTACATGGCATTTGCGGCAATTACCTGTATGAGCCGGAAACCGGCGAAGAAGTGATGATGAATGATGTGCGGTTTTTGCGCGCCCCAACCGTGTTNGGCGGCCTGTACAATGCCGGGGCAAAAGTGGCCGTGGTCACGGCCAAAGACAAATTGCGGGCGCTGTTGGGCGCGGGGTTGAAATTTGATGAAGATCGGGCGATTTGTTTTTCCTCAGAAAAGGCCGATCAAGCTACCTTGGCCGAAAACGGGATTGAAAATGCAAGCGCCTATATGGATCGCCCCGTCCCAGAAGTCTATTCTGCCGATTTATCAGAATTTGTTTTTGCCGCTGGGGTAAAGCTTCTCAAAACCTGGGCGCCAGACGTGATGTATCTGTCAACCACAGATTATATCCAACATAAATTTGCCCCTGATGAGCAAGGCGCAAAAGATTTCTATGCTATGTTTGACCGTTATCTGGCCGAATTAGACGCATTAGGCGCAGCAATTGTGGTGACCGCCGATCATGGTATGAAGCCCAAACATCAAGCCGATGGCACCCCAGCGGTGATTTATATTCAGGATGTATTAGACCAGTGGCTGGGTGAAAAAGCCGCCCGTGTTATTCTGCCCATCACCGATCCTTATGTTGTGCATCATGGCGCTTTAGGTTCGTTTGCAACGGCCTATTTGCCAGAGGGCTGCGATCATGGGGAAATTATTGCCCGCCTAACAGCTTTGCCCGAAATGCTTTCAGTGCTCAGCAAAGAAGAGGCGGTGGCCGAATTTGAACTGCCCGCAGATCGGATTGGCGATATTGTCATGGTTTCAACCGAAAATATGACCATTGGCACTTCCCAGCATCGCCATGATCTGGCCGCACTGAAAGAACCCTTGCGCAGCCATGGCGGGCTTACCGAACAAACCGTGCCGTTCATCGTAAACCGGGTTATGGATTTGCCAAATGCGCCCCAATTGCGAAATTTTGATGCGTTTTATTATGCCTTGCAAGCGGCAGCGCAGTAAATCTGCGCTCANCATGCGCCCGCCAAAGTCTTTTGGCGAGCTTAAAAACGAGGAGGGGGTTGAAAAAAACCTCACTGCCCTTCTCTTAAGAAAACCGCGGTTGTCTGAAGATGGGCNATGACCGCAAATTAAACAACNNGAAGAAGAATGAGGCTCCAAATGACAGCGACAGAAGAAATTCGACACGAAGCCATGCGCATCGGAGGCGAAAAAGTCTTTACAGACGATGTGGTCGAGGTGCGCTATCCCTATACGGATGAGGTGGTGGCCACGGTGCCGGCCGGCACCGCAGAGCATGCGGCGCAAGCCTTTGCAATTGCCGCCGCTTATAAGCCCAGCTTAACGCGGTATGAGCGCCAGAAAATTCTGTTTCGCGCGGCCGAATTGATCCGTGAACGCCGCGATAGTATCGCGCATTGGCTCACCTTGGAATTGGGCATTTGCCAACAGCATGCGCTTTATGAAACCGGGCGTTCTTATGATGTGTTTATGTTGGCCGGTCAGGCCGCCATTCAAGATGATGGTCAAATCTTCAGTTGCGATCTGACACCGCATGGAAAGCCGCGCAAAATATTCACCAAACGCGAACCCGTGCGCACGATATCAGCCATCACCCCGTTCAATCATCCCTTAAATATGGTGGCGCATAAAATCGCCCCCGCGATTGCAACCAATAACTGTGTTGTGTGCAAACCAACCGAGTTAACACCGCTGACTGCGATCACATTGGCGGATATTTTATACGAAGCCGGCCTGCCGGTTGAAATGTTCCAAATCGTCACCGGATGGCCCAAAGATATTGGCGATGAAATGGTCACCAATGAAAATATTGATATTGTCACCTTCACCGGCGGTGTGCCTGTGGGCAAAATGATTGCGCAAAAAGCCGGATATAAACGCGCCGCGCTTGAGCTTGGCGGCAATGATCCACTGATTATTCTAAATGATCTCTCTGATGCAGATCTTGAAAAAGCTGCGACGATTGCGGTGGCCGGTGCCACGGGAAATTCCGGCCAGCGCTGCACGGCAGTTAAGCGGATCTTGGTGCAAAACAGCGTGGCGGATAAATTTGTACCCCTGGTGCTGGAAAAAGCCAAAGCCATCCGCTTTGGCGATCCGATGGATCCAGACACCCAATTGGGCTGCGTGATCCATGCAAAAGCTGCAGAACTATTTGAAAAGCGGGTCTATATGGCCGAAGCAGAGGGCGCAGAAATCCTGTACCATCCGGGGCGCAACGGAGCGCTTTTGCCCCCGATCGTGATCGATAAAGTGCCCCATAGCTCAGAATTGGTAATGGAAGAAACCTTTGGCCCCATCGTGCCGATCGTGCGCGTGCCCGATGATGATGATGCCGTGATGGAAATTTCAAACTCTACCGAATTTGGATTGTCCTCCGGCGTCTGCACGAATGATTTTACCCGCATGCAAGCCTTTATCGAGGGGTTGGATGTGGGCACTGTGAACATTTGGGAACAACCGGGGTACCGTATTGAGATGTCACCCTTTGGCGGCATCAAAGATAGCGGGAATGGCGTCAAAGAAGGGGTTTTGGAAGCCATGAAATTCTTCACAAATGTCAAAACCTATTCTCTGCCATGGCCATAGACAAACAAGTGATGAGCGGCGCGGGCTTGCTGACTTTTCGTGACTAGCACGAAAAGCGTAACCGGCACCCGTACTGTATGTAAGACCCGATGATAAGCCCCGGGGTCATGCTAATCGCGTTAAGCGCGGCGCTTTTGCACGCCACATGGAATGCTATGGTCAAGGGAGCCGCTGATCGCGCATTATCGATTGGCTTGGTCTCTTTAGGGCATTTCGTACCCGCCCTGCCGTTTTTTTTAATCTTGCCCGCGCCGGATATGGCAGCTCTGCCCTATATCGTTGCGTCAACGGTAATTCATTGGGGCTATTACTTTTTCTTGATTGCAGCCTATAAAAACAGCGATCTTTCAGTGGCCTATCCGATTGCGCGGGGGGCAGCGCCGGTTTTAATCGCCTTGGGTGCCACGATCTGGCCGGGGGAAATTCTATCGCTCATGGCTTGGGGTGGGATCATCGGCGTCTCTTGCGGCGTTGCGCTCCTGGTCGTATCCCGCGCCACCGGTGCGGTTACAAAAGCCCTGTTTCCCGCCTTCATCACCGCTTTAATGGTGGCGGCTTATTCAATCGTGGATGGGATTGGGGTGCGCGTTTCAGGCGCGCCTCTCTCATATATCACATGGCTTTTTACCGCGGAAATCTGTGTCACTCTATTCGTGCTAATGCCTCGGCGCGCCTTGATCAGGCAAAATGGTGTAAAACAATTTTTGACGGGATTTTCAGGCGGGGTTCTTTCAAGCCTGTCTTATGCTTTGGCGGTTTTTGCGCAAACCTTAGCGCCTTTGGCTTTGGTCGCCGCGATCCGCGAAACATCGGTTATTTTGGCGGCGCTTATCGGGGTCATTTGGTTTAAAGAGCGGCCAGTTCTGATGCGCATCTGCGCCGCATGCGTTGTTGCCTTTGGCGTGATCCTAATTGCGCTTTCTTAGAATTTGAGTTTTACGGGAAAAACCGAGTAACCCCGCTAGACCGCCCGATAAGGATTACCTATCATCCGCTCTAGCGTGAAAGGAAACCCAATGGCCAAGCCGCGCAACGTTCTGTTTATCGTGATTGACCAGCTGCGGGCAGATTGTCTGACAGGGGCGCTTGCCACGCATGTAGATTTGCCCAACTTGCGCCAGTTTATGGGCGAAGCGGTGACCTTTACCCGCAATTTTTCAGTCACAAATCCCTGCGGACCATCGCGCGCCTCGCTTTTGACGGGGCAATATTCGATGAACCACCGCTCCGTGCGCAATGGTGCACCGCTGCGGCATGACATTCCAAGCCTTCCAGGCGAATTGCGAAAATCAGGCTATCTGCCGCTTCTTTACGGCTATACCGACACCTCGCTAGACCCNCGCGTTCACGCAGCAGATGATCCCGCGCTAACAACCTATGAATATGTGATGCCCGGGTTTCAAGAGCGGCTCGAAATGCGATCTGAGCAATCTATTCCTTGGCTGTCGCATTTAGCAGCGCAAGGCTATATTTTCAAAAATCATGATGATTTATACATCCCAGTGGCCGCGGATGGCGCCCACCCCGAAATCACTGNCCCAGCGCTTTACGCCGCAAAAGACAGCGATACCGCCTTTTTAACAAATGCCTATTTGGCCGATCGCGCAACCCGGGATACCTCTAATTGGTTTTCGCATTTAACCTATTTACGCCCGCATCCGCCTTTGGTCGCGCCGGCCCCCTATAATACGCTTTATGATCCCCAAAAACTGCCCTTGCCCCACCGCCTAAACAGTCAGGCGTCAGAAGAAGCCGTGCATCCGTTTTTCGCCCCAATGTTTGACAGCNCAACCCCGGCGCATTTCGTATCTGGCATGCCCGATTTGAAACCCAACGAAGATACGGTGCAGGCTTTGCGCGCTGTATATCTTGGGCTTGCGAGCGAAGTAGACCATCATATCGGGCGGGTGATCACCGATTTGAAACAAGCGGGCCAGTATGAGGANACGTTGGTAATCATCACAGCAGATCATGGTGAGATGCTGGGGGATCGCCACGCATGGGGCAAAATGAGCGTTTATAACGCCGCCTATCACACACCCCTTATTATCCGAGCGCCGCAGCTACAGGCCCAATCTGGAATGCAAGTGCAGCTGCAAACTGAAAGCGTGGATATTGCCCCAACAATACTTGACTGGATCGGATCAGATATTCCAAACTCGATGGATGGACAGTCCCTATTGCCGCTCATCAAAGGGGAAACACCCGAAAACTGGCGTAAATTCACTTTCTCAGAGCTAAATTTTGGACATCCCCTTTTTCCGACTAAATGGCAAAAGCAGCTGGGACTATCCGTTGATGAGTGCAGTTTAAGCATTTTACGCGATGCGCAATTCACGCTGGTTGAATTTGCCGGCGATCTGCCACCTTTACTGTTTGACCATGCAAAGAAAGGAGAGCTTGAAAACGTAGCAGAACAGGCGAACTATGCCCCCAACCTTGCCCGTCTGACGCGGCAAATGTTGAAATTTCGAATGCAAAATATGGATCGCAGTTTGGCCTTAAGCGCGCTTACTGCACAGGGGCCGCAAACCGCCTTTCGCCATAACATAACAAAACGCGCCTAAGAGTGCAGCGCAGGCCCGTTTTCGACGGGCTAGGCGGTTAAACAGCGCTGAACATGCCCCTATGCGCAGGGCGCAACGGCAGCCAGGCCCTGTTCAATAATATCGAAGGCTGAAAACAACTCGGATTCTGTAATGGTTAAGGGCGGGCAGAGCGTCAGTACGCAGCCACCGCCAATTTTATAACTCAAACCATGTGACAGCGAATGGTATAAAATATCCTCGGCAGCTTTAAGCGCCGGTTGGTTATCAATCCGCAGCTCAATGCCAAAAAATAAGCCCAAGCCCCGTATATCATGAACCAGCGGATATTTAGCTTTGATCTCTAAAAGCCGCTCTAATCCACGCCGCCCCAACGCACGCGCGTTTTCAATAAGCCTATCCTCAAACAAACAGTCAATCGTGGCCAAAGCCGCCGCGCAACCAACCGAAGATTTTTCATGCGTATAATGGCCCAAAGCCCGATCCCCCGTTACGTCCAGATCTTCTCGCACGAGCAGCGCCGCCATCGGGAAAATACCTCCACCCAGCCCTTTTCCGATCACCAGCATATCAGGCACCACGTCGAAATGCTCACAGACAAACATTTCTCCGGTACGGCCAATCGCGGATGGAATTTCATCAAAAATCAAAAGAATGCCATGTTCATCGCAAATGTCACGGACGCGGCGCCAATAATTCTTGGGCGGCAATTCAACGCTCGTCCAACGCATGGGTTCGGCGATCAAAGCCCCAATATCACCTTCCATTTCTATCACATATTTTAAGTAGTTTAGGCAGCCCTCATGCTGCTCATCTTGGCAATTGAAATGGCATTTTCCGCGCGTTGGCGGTGGAATATGTTCACAGCCCGGCAAAAGCGGCCCAACATCCTTTCGGAACAGGCTTTCCCCGCCAATCGAGATGGCATCCAGTGAGGCACCGTGAAAGCTTTCCCACATCGAAATGGTTTTGTGCCGCCCGGTCGCGTAGCGCGCCAGTTTTAAGGCCATGCCGATTGCATTGGTGCCGCCAGGCGCGAATAACATTTTATTGAGCTGCCCCGGCGCCAATTCCGCTAAACGACGCGCCAAATCAATTGCCGTTTGGTTTGTGTAGCGACGCGGACAAAATGGCAACGTATCCAGCTGCTCTTTAATCGCGTCAACCACTTTGGGATGGCCATAGCCAACTTGATGCACGCTATTTCCATGAAAATCCATGATTTGACGGCCTTGGGTATCTTCCAAGTAGATCCCGTTGCTATGCGTCAAAACGTTCAAACAGGGGCTCGATAACGATTGATGCAAAAAATACTGCGCGTCTTGTGCAAGCAGGTCTTGGGTTGAGGCATCAATATGGGCTGCCGACCAAGCCGCTCTTTGAGGCGATAGGTTGACATCGCCCTCAGACACGCTGGCTTTCGGTTTTAAGGAATATTTTTGCGCCATTTTAACCGCCCAATGTTGAAAATTGATCCCGCCAGCTTAAGCCTGCCTCTGTTTTGGATTTGGGGCGGTATTCGCATCCAAATGCCCCTTGATATCCCAAAGCTTGAAACTGAGGCAGTAAAACGCCGTAGTCAAGCGCCCCTGGAAACGGTTCGGCGCGCTGCTCTGCCGCTGCAATTTGAATGTGACCAATTTTATCGACATAGCGTGAAAAATGTTCCAATAGATCACCGCTTTGGATGAACACATGGTAACAATCAAACATAATTTTTAACCGCGGATTGTTGATCGCGTCCAGAACTTGGCCCGCCTGCGCAAGGGTCCGTAAAAAATACCCGGGCAATTGTTCTTCACATACCGGTTCAATCACAATGGTTAAAGTCGAATGATCCAGCGCATATTCGAGATTTTCAACAAAGGTCTCGAATGCTTCTGGCGTCTGCTCACTGAAGCCTGACAAAATATGCAACGCCTTGGCTCCGATCTCTTGCGCAAGCCTCGCCGCCTCCCGAATGTCGTGTCGCGCGATGTGCTGACGATCTGGAATCGCAGCGCAACCAAAACTGGGGCCCATGCGTATATTCATACTGTTCACGGGCAGCCCAACCTCTTTCAACAGAGATTTCAAATCACCCAGATCTTCAAAATGCGCTTCATCGTGCAATTCAACCGAGTGGAACCCGTGTTTTTTGGCGCTCCGTATCCGGTCCAAAAACGGCAGCTCTTTCCAAAGATATCCCGTATTTGCAGAAAAGTTAAACGCCATTAAGCTTTCCCCCTAAAGCTAAGGAATCAGCACTTCGCGCACAGTTTTTGCATCGGCAAGGCGATCCATCGCTGCATTTAAATCATCAAACCCGATCAAACGCGACATCAATTTATCCACTGGCAGGCTGCCGTTTTGGAACATGTTCAAATAGCGCGGAATGTCTCTTTTTGCCACGCAGCTGCCCATGTAAGAGCCTTTTATGCTGCGCTCTTCAGCGGCGATTTTCAAATGCGATAAAGTAATCTCGGCCTCCGGGCCAGGCATTCCCGCCGTCACAGTCGTGCCCCCCCGGCGGGTGATATCATAAGCCATCTGCAAAGCACGGTTTGACCCTGCCGTCTCGATGGCGATATGCACACCCCCTCCGGTTAAAGCAGCGATCTGCGCCTGAACATCCGCATCCCCCGCATTCAGCGCGTGATGCACGCCAAGTTCGCGCGCAAATGCCAACTTCTCTTCGCTGAGATCCAGCGCCAAAACCTTCCCAGACCCAATCGCTAAAGCCGCCAAAACCGCGCTGAGGCCAACGCCGCCAAGCCCAACCACCGCGATAAATTGGCCCGGTTTCGCCTGCGCTGTATTAATCACCGAGCCCACACCGGTCACCACGCCGCAACCAAACAGCGCCGCATGTTCAAAGGGAACAGATTTATCAATTTTTACCAAAGCTTCTTCGGGTATAACCGAATATTCGGCAAAGCCGGCCACCCCTGAATGATGATGAATCCGGGTGCTGCCCTGCCGCAATCGCGTTGTTCCATCCTTTAAAACAGCGTTTGCATTGGCAATCGTTGCAGGTTCACATAGTGCCGGTCGGCCAACGCTGCACATCTCACAGCGCCCACAACTGGCCACGTAAGAGGGCACTACGTGATCGCCCACCGCAAAGCCTTGCACATCTTGGCCTATCTCTTCCACGATCCCCGCCGCCTCATGCCCGATCACAATTGGCATTGGTTTGGCGCGCTCTCCGGTGATCGCAACAAGATCGGAATGGCACAAACCTACGGCCTTAACCTTAATTAAGACCTCCCCGCGCTTTGGGGGATCTAACTCAACCTCTTCTATGCTAAGCGGTTTGCTGACGCTGAACGGCCTTTGTGCCGAGGTGGTTCTGAGAATGGCGGCTTTCATTTTCATGCGCATTTTCCCGTCATTTTATATGGCCTATACGCCAAGATCACGCCGTGGCTTCTTCTAAGCACGCTTCCAGGATGTCTAGGCCTTCTTCTACCAGTGAAAACTGCGCTGACAGCGGCACCAGAATACGAATGACATTGCGTGTTGGGCCCGCCGTTACCAAAATAAGACCCTTCTTTAGAGCGATTTCGGCGACTTTGGCCGCCAACGCTCCATCGGGGGTGCCACTGGCACGATCCGTCACCAGCTCAATCGCGTTCATACAGCCAAGCCCGCGCACATCGCCAATACATTGCAACGAGTTCTTAAGCTTCATTTTTTGCAAGCGAGAGTCGATTAGCTCACCCATTTTCAAGCCTTTATCCAACAGGCCTTCTTTCTCAATCACGTCAAGCACCGCCAGCGCAGCAGCGCAAGCCATCGGGTTTCCGCCAAACGTGCCCCCCAATCCGCCCGGGGGCACTGTATCGATGATAGAGGCTTTGCCCACTATGCCCGAAATCGGCAAGCCGCCGCCTATGCTTTTGCCAACACAGGTGAGATCCGCACACATTCCGAAATGCTCAAAGGCAAACATTTTGCCGGTACGCCCGATCCCTGATTGAATTTCATCTGCCACCAAAACGATGCCATGCGTATCGCAAAGCGCCCGCAGATAGGTGAGAAACTCACCCGAGGCGATATTGTAACCGCCCTCGCCCTGCACCGGCTCAACAAATATAGCGGCGATCTGATCTGGTGGACAATCGCTTCTGAACAATGTTTCAAAGGCCTGCTTTGTATCCTCAAGCGTTATGCCACGAAACGCATCCGGAAAAGGCAGGCGAAAAATTTCACCCGGAAATGGGCCGAAACCCTGCTTAAACGGGACCATTCTGGCACTCAGCGCCATGCCCATATAAGAGCGCCCGTGATACCCATTTGTAAAGGTAATCAGCGCCGGCCGTTTCGTATGATAACGCGCCACCTTTATTGCGTTTTCAACGGCTTCCCCCCCTGCAGAAAAGAACATTGATTTCTTTTCAAAATCGCCCGGATACAGCGCGTTAAGCCGCTCGGCTAGGGCGATGTAACTTTCATAAGGTGTGACTTGAAAGCAGGTATGCGTCAGGCTGTCTAACTGATGCTTAATGGCAGAAACAACCTGCGGATGGCGGTGGCCAATATTCTGACAGCCAATACCGCCACAAAAATCTATGTAGCGTTTGCCTTCAACATCCCAGATTTCGGCATTCTCTGCTTTTTCAGCGATGAAGGTAGAAGAATACGCGATTGCTCTGGCAACAGACTTGTCGCGGCGACCTTCGATTTCGGTATTTGTTGTCATGATATAAGCCCTGTAACAACCTGTTAGCCAAGATCACCGGGCTCTTGGAGGCCCGGAGATCTTATCTGTTTAAAGACTGATTATTTTGGAAGCAGGTCGTTGACCTCTTCAACCAGCTCTTCTTGAAGCTCGGCCATATCATCAGATTCCCCTGTCACGATGGATTCCATACCATCATAAAGAACCTGCGTGATGGCCAATCCGTTATCACCCGGATAGGCGATCCAATCGCGCAGCAACCCAGATTGCTCAACCGCTGTGTATTTATTCGGGTTTTGCGCATAGAAATCAGTCAAAAGATCATTTGCTGCTTTGTTGGGTGGGATATAACCTGTAGTTTCCGCAACCAGAGCTGCGCCAACGCCCGATGTGGCAAATTTTACAAATTTCCAAGCCGCATCGATTTCTGCCGGATCTTCAGAGGTTCGACACCATCATAACCGAGTTGCCGCCCGCAGGAAGGCCCATTGGGGTTTGACCCATGCCAGGGTATTTACCCGTTTTTAGTTCAAAATCGCCCTTCGCGCGTTCGATCGCACCAACCGCAGATGTTGACCAAAAATACATCGACACCTCGCCCGAGTTAAAGGGCACGCCCGCATCGCCAGCAGACAGGTTTGGCATATCACATTCGCGGAAAAGCTTTTTCATCTGCTCAAGCGCTGCCAAGCCGGCTTCACCGTCAAAATTAACTTTGCCATCTTTCAAGATTGGCTCGCCTTGGCTCCACATCAAGGCTTGGAAGAACCAGTTACCCGTGACGCTCCAGCCCCACCACATGGGTGTTTTATGACCCGCTTTCATCAATGTATGGCACGCGGCAATGACCTCATCCCAAGTGGTCGGAAGCTCTGTAATGCCAACTGCATTGAGGTTATCCATATTGTAATACCCAACCGGCAGTGACACCGAATAGGGCAGGCCATACACTTCGCCGTTGAATGTGCCCAGGTCTAACATCGCTTGATGATAGCCATCTTTTGCGAAATCCGCTTCCGCGGCAATGAACGGTTCAAGCGATTTTGCAATGCCTTTCTCAACCAATAATGCCTGACGGTTCAAACCCTGAAAGGTCACATCTGGCA
>JGI26253J51717_1000682_pt1 | contig 14249 bp, 13 predicted proteins | sample SaaInlV_100m_DNA_6_FD_51717 | JGI IMG/M metagenome (IMG submission 51717)
GTAATTTCATTAGAAAGTAACTATAAGTATTGTTGGGTTCTAACAGATTCTCACATATATAAATTCAATTATTTTGGGAGTTTGATTACTAAAATTACAGTAAATAACATTGAGCAAATTGAAAGTTTTAATGATTTTTTAATTTTCAAAAGAGACAATGAGTTGTTTTATTTTGATCAAGATCTTTTATTAGAGAATAAACTAAAATTAGAAAATTTATTAATAAAAGATTTTTTTGTAACCAATCAAAGCTTGTATATTTACGATTCTGAACATTTTATTAAGTATCAAATTCAAAAAAAATAAATTATGCACATTGCAATTGCAGGAAACATCGGGGCAGGAAAAACAACTTTAACTAATTCATTAGCCAAACATTACGGATTTGATGTTCAGCTTGAAGATGTAGTAGATAATCCATATTTAGATGATTTCTATAATGAAATGGAAAGGTGGAGTTTTAATCTTCAAGTTTACTTTTTGAATAGCCGATTCAGACAGCTAATTGATATAACGGAAAGCAAAAAGAATGTAATTCAAGACAGAACAATTTACGAGGATGCAAATATATTTGCACCTAATTTGCATGCAATGGGCTTAATGGCCAATCGTGATTTTGAAAACTATAAATCTCTATTTGAATTAATGGAATCAAAGGTTGAGGCTCCAGATTTATTAATTTATTTAAGAAGCTCAATTCCCAATCTAGTTTCTCATATTCACAAAAGAGGAAGGGATTATGAAAACTCAATAAGCATAGACTATTTAAGTAGATTAAATGAGCGTTATGAAGCTTGGATTCACAACTACAACAAGGGTAATTTATTAATCATTGATATTGATAATTTAGACTTTGTTGATCACCAAGAAGATCTTGAGAAAATAATTTCGATGATTGATGAAAAATTAAAGAAATAAAAAAAAAGCCTCATTTTTAAATGAGGCTTTTTTTTATTAATTAAAATAATCTATTTAGTTATCTTGAGCCTCAGCTACAAGATCTTTAACTGTTTGATTTACTTCCGACTCACTACCGCTAATAACAGAAGAAACTTTCGTTTGAACTCCGTCTTTGTTAGTTATAATCTTGACTTCTGCAGTTATATTATCTGCATCATCAACACTAGTCGCATTTACTTCAACCTGAACTTCATTAGTAACTGAAGAATGATTTTCTGATACCGAATGACCTCCTAATATAGGTGCAATCACTAAACCAATCAAACAAGTTAACTTAATTAAAATATTCATTGAAGGACCTGAAGTGTCTTTGAAAGGATCACCAACTGTATCTCCTGTGACAGCAGCTTTGTGAGCCTCAGAGCCTTTATAAGTCATCTCGCCGTTGATCTCAACTCCTGCTTCAAATGATTTTTTGGCATTATCCCAAGCTCCACCAGCGTTATTTTGAAATATCGCCCATAAAACTCCACTTACAGTAACCCCTGCCATATAACCACCAAGCATTTCGGCAATTATTTGATTATCCATACCAAATAACATTGGTAAGACAGTTATTAGTATTGGGAATCCGATAGTTAATAATCCAGGTAACATCATTTCTTTTAACGAAGCCTGCGTTGAAATAGCAACACATTTATCATATTCTGGTTTACCAGTTCCTTCCATAATTCCAGGAATATCTTTAAACTGTCTTCTTACTTCATATACCATTTCCATTGCAGCTTTTCCTACAGCATTCATTGCTAGTGCAGAGAAAACAACCGGAATCATACCTCCAACAAATAACATTGCTAAAACTGGAGCTTTAAATATATTTATACCATCAATTCCTGTGAATGTAACATAAGCTGCAAATAAGGCAAGAGATGTTAAAGCAGCAGATGCAATAGCAAACCCTTTTCCAGTAGCTGCCGTAGTATTACCAACTGAATCTAATATATCTGTTCTTTCTCTAACTACAGGTTCTTGCTCACTCATTTCTGCAATACCACCAGCATTGTCAGAAATTGGACCGAAAGCATCAATCGCCAACTGCATAGCAGTAGTAGCCATCATTGCAGAAGCGGCTAAAGCAACTCCGTAAAATCCAGCAAGAGCATAAGAACCCCAAATAGCAGCAGCAAAAAGTAGTACTGATGGGAATGTAGATATCATACCAGTAGCTAAACCAGCGATGATATTAGTACCTGCTCCAGTACTTGATTTTTGTACGATTTCTAAAATTGGTTTTTTTCCAAGACCTGTATAATATTCAGTAATTGAAGAAATAACTCCACCAACAAACAATCCAACTAGAGTAGCAAAAAAGACTCTCATTGAAGAAATATCTTGTTTACCTTCTCCAAAGAACTCCATTTGCATTGTTTCAGGCAACATGTAATCAACTAACAAATAACATGATAATGCTACTAAAGCTATAGAAACCCAGTTACCTTTATTTAATGCTCCCATTACCTGATCTTCCTTAGCATCATTAGAGTTAATTTTTACTAACATAGTTCCTATTGCTGAAATAATAATTCCAACTCCGGCAATTGCCATTGGCAATAAAATTGGACCAATACCTCCAAAAGCATCGTCAATTGAACCACCCATATCAACTATAACATAATTTCCTAAAACCATTGCAGCAAGCACAGTGGCTACATATGATCCAAATAAATCAGCACCCATTCCAGCTACATCACCAACATTATCTCCCACGTTATCTGCAATTGTTGCTGGGTTTCTTGGGTCATCCTCTGGAATTCCAGCTTCAACCTTTCCAACTAAATCAGCACCAACATCAGCAGCTTTAGTATATATACCACCTCCAACTCTTGCAAATAATGCAATTGATTCAGCTCCTAAAGAAAATCCAGCCAACGTTTCTAATACTATTGTCATATCTTCAGTAGATGTCCAAACTCCATTCATAAAGTANTNAAAGAAAAGAATGAAAAAAGTTGTTAATCCTAAAACAGCTAGTCCTGCTACTCCAAGTCCCATAACAGTTCCTCCACCAAAAGATATTTTTAGAGCATTTGGTAGGCTAGTAATTGCAGCTTGGGTTGTACGGACATTTGTTTTAGTAGCTATTTTCATACCCATATTTCCAGCCCATGCTGAAAAAAGCGCACCAAATATAAATGCTACAACTATTAATATGTGTGTAGTAGGGACTATGAATGATATTCCAGCTAATGCTAAACTTACAATAATCACGAATACAGTTAAAAGTCTATACTCAGCATTCAAAAATGCTAAAGCTCCTTCATAAATGTGGTCTGAAATTTCTTTCATTTTACCATCTCCTGCATCTTGTTTCATAACCCATGATTTTTTATAAATCATGTATCCTAGTCCTAATAAAGCCGCTAGTATCGGCATGTAAATAATCATTGAATCCATTTTATATTTTTTAGTAATTTTTAATTCGGTGGCAAAAGTAATGAAATCAGTTTAGATTTAAAAACTAAACAGATCTCAAATATTAATGCTTATTTTTTGTAAAGCACTTTTTTAACAGCTTTAACTACATCTTCACTGTTTGGAAGCCATTCAGCTAAAAGAACAGGTGAATATGGTGCTGGAGTATCTGCAGTATTTATCTTTTCAATTGGAGCATCTAAATAATCGAATGCTTTTGACTGAACTTGAAAAGTAATTTCAGTAGAAACATTTCCAAAAGGCCAAGCTTCTTCTAAAATAACTAGTCTATTTGTTTTTTTAACAGATTTAAGTACAGTGTTAATATCTAAAGGTCGAACAGTTCTTAAATCAATAATTTCACAAGAAATATTTTCTTCCTTTAATTTATCGGCTGCTTTGTATGCCTCTTTAATTATTTTTCCAAATGAAACTATAGTAACATCTGAACCTTCTCTTTTAATGTCAGCAACTCCAATCGGTAAAGTGTATTCTCCTTCTGGAATTTCACCTTTATCTCCGTACATTTGCTCACTTTCCATGAAAATAACAGGATCATCATCTCTTATAGCAGATTTTAATAAACCTTTAGCATCGTAAGGGTTTGAAGGAACAATAACCTTAAGACCAGGTGTATTTGCAAACCAATTTTCAAAAGCTTGAGAATGAGTCGCACCTAATTGACCTGCAGATGCAGTTGGGCCTCTAAAAACGATAGGGCATTTAAATTGACCTCCAGACATTTGTCTGATTTTTGCAGCATTATTAATAATCTGATCAATTCCAACAAGGGAAAAATTAAAGGTCATGTATTCAACTATAGGACGGTTACCTGTCATTGTTGAGCCGATAGCAACACCTGCAAATCCCAATTCAGCAATCGGTGTATCAATGACTCTTTTTTCTCCAAATTCGTCTAACATTCCTTTAGAAGCTTTGTAGGCTCCATTATATTCTGCAACTTCTTCCCCCATAAGATAGATACTTTCATCTGCTCTCATTTCTTCTGACATTGCCTCACAAATAGCTTCTCTAAATTGAATTGTTCTCATTTATATAATTTTACTGCAAAAATACTAAAGGATTTAATAATTGTAATTAAAAAAAATAAAATAATTACTATGCATGCATAGTAATTTATGTATTATTAATTATATTTGATCTCCAAAACAAAAGATATGAAAATAATAGTTTGTATTAGTCATGTTCCTGACACAACTTCAAAAATAAATTTCTCTGATGGAGATACAAAGTTTGAAAGAAATGGTGTACAGTTTGTAATTAATCCCAATGACGAATTTGGTCTTACAAGAGCAATGTGGTTTAAAGAAAAACAAGGTGCAACAGTTGATGTGATTAATGTAGGTCTGTCTGATACTGAGTCAACTTTAAGAAAAGCGCTTGCTATTGGAGCAGATAAAGCGATTAGAATAGACATGGATCCTGAGAATGGGTTTAATGTAGCTAAGCAGTTAGCTAATTATATAAAAAAAGAAAATTATGATCTAGTAATTGCGGGTAGAGAGTCCATTGATTACAATGGAGGAATGGTTCCAGGGATGATCGCTGGTTTGAACAATGCTAATTTTATAAACAATTGCATAAGTCTTGAGATTGATGGCACTAATGTGACTGCTTCACGAGAGATTGATGGAGGAAAAGAAACTATTGAATCTTGTATTCCGCTAGTAATTGGAGCTCAAAAAGGTTTGGTAGAAGAAAGTGATTTAAGAATTCCAAACATGAGAGGAATCATGATGGCCAGAAAAAAACAACTTGAGGTTATTCCAGCTATCGATGCCTCAAATCAAACAAACTCAATTGAATTTGAAAAACCAAAACCAAAAGGAGAGGTAACACTAGTTTCCTCCGACAATCTAGATGAATTAATCAATTTACTACATAACGAAGCTAAAGTAATTTAAATATGGCAATATTAGTATACACAGAATCAGAACAGGGTAAATTTAAAAAAACAGCTTTCGAATTAGCTTCTTATGCTAGGTCAATAGCTGATGAAAATAACACTACTGTGACCGCAGTATGTATCAATGCAGAAAGTCCAATGGAGTTACAAAACTATGGTGTAGATAAAGTTCTTAATATTTCTAATCAAGAGTTAAAATCATTTAACGCCATGTCTTACTCACAATGTATATTTGAAGCTGCAGAAAATGAAAAATCTAAAATTATAGTTATAAGCTCAAGTGCTGATTCAAAATATTTAGCTCCACTACTTGCTGTAAAACATAATGCTGGATATATCTCTAATGCTTGTGAATTACCAACTAGCTACAATCCATTAACAGTAAAAAGAACAGCTTTTACAAACAAAGCCTTTGAAATCACAAAGGTTAACACTGAAAATGCATTAATAAGTTTAGCTAAAAATAGTTATTCGATAAATGAAGTTAAAACTAATACATCTTTAGAAGATTTTTCTGTAAATGTTTCCCAAAATGACACAAAAGTTAAGTCTATTGATAAAGCTACTGATAAAGTAACAATTGCTGATGCCGATACAGTTGTATCTGCAGGTAGAGGATTAAAAGGTCCAGAAAATTGGGGAATGATAGAAGAATTAGCTGAGGTCTTAGGTGCAGCTACAGCTTGTTCAAAACCTGTATCTGATTTGGGTTGGAGACCCCATGGTGAACATGTTGGTCAAACTGGTAAACCCGTAGCAAGTAACCTTTATATTGCTATTGGAATTTCTGGTGCGATACAACATTTAGCAGGAATTAATTCTTCAAAAGTTAAAGTCGTGATTAATACTGATCCTGAAGCGCCATTTTTTAAAGCTGCTGATTATGGTGTTGTTGGAGATGCTTTTGAGGTAGTACCAGAATTGATAAATAAACTAAAAACTTTCAAGGCTCAAAACTAATTCCTTTTGAGTATAACATAAAAAGGTTAAATTTGATTGCAATTTGTTAAATCAAGTATGAGCTTAGTACGTTTAATTATCAAAGGAATTTCCTACAGTCAAACACAAAATGGGGCTTACGCACTAATTCTTAGNGAATTAGAAGGGCAAAGAAAACTTCCAATTGTTATAGGAGCTTTCGAGGCTCAATCCATTGCAATTGCATTGGAAAAAGAAATAAAACCCCCGAGACCCCTAACTCATGATTTGTTTAAAAATTTTTCTATCCGTTTTGACATAATTGTTAAACAAGTGATTATTCACAAACTTGTAGATGGAGTATTTTATTCAAGTATAATTTGCGAAAGAGATAAAATTGAAGAAGTTATTGACGCTAGAACAAGTGATGCAATAGCACTTGCACTCAGATTTAATGCTCCAATTTTTACATATGAAAATATTTTAATTAAAGCTGGAGTAATTCTAAAAGTTGAAAATGACGAAGAACAAGCTGATTCTGTTCTGAAAGAAATTATTCACCAGGACACAAAAGACAGTAAGAAAGATTACAAAAATAAAACAACTGAGGAGCTTCAAAAATTATTAAAAATTGCTGTTTTAAAAGAAAACTATGAAAATGCAGCTCTAATAAGAGATGAAATATCTAAAAGACAATAATTATGTTAAAAAAACTTTCAATTTTACTATTTATCTTTTCATTTAACTCAATTTTTTCTCAATCTATTGTAGGTGATTGGTTTTTTCAAAATATTCAAGATTCTAATGGAAATGAATTGTTTGAAGTTAAAAAAACAGATCTATTAAGTATTACTGAAAAAGATTTTAAGTACAACTTAGAAGCAAAAAATAATTTACAGGCTGAGGGTAGTTACTCAATTTCAAACAATAAATTGTCATTTAACTATAATACACCTTCTGACACCTTAAGGACTTATGATATTACATTATTATCTGAAAATGAACTAGAATTTACAGAAAATGGAATTAGCTATAAATTTCAAAAGATTGAATCATTAATTCCTAGTCAAGGATTTTCCATTTCTGGAATGACAAAGGGAATTACAGGAATGGTTTTTTTAATTTTCATAGCATTTTTGTTTAGCAAGAACAGAAAAGCAATAAAATGGAAAACAGTATTCATTGGTTTAGCCGCACAGCTCTTGTTAGCAGTAGGTGTTTTAAAGGTTAATTTTATTCAACAAATATTTGAATTTTTCGGAAAGATATTTGTAAAGACACTCGATTTTACAATGGAAGGGAGTACATTTTTATTAGGAGATATGATGAACGTAGAAAGTTTTGGCTATGTATTTTTATTTCAAGTTTTACCAACTGTAATATTCTTTTCAGCCTTAACATCAGTTCTGTTTTATTTAGGAGTTATTCAAAAATTTGTTAAAGCACTGGCATGGGCTTTAACAAAATTATTAAACATATCTGGTGCAGAAAGTTTAAGTGTTGCAGGTAATATATTTTTAGGTCAAACCGAAGCTCCTCTAATGATAAAAGCATATTTAGAAAAAATGTCTAAGTCAGAAATACTACTAGTTATGGTGGGTGGAATGGCTACAGTAGCAGGTGGTGTTTTAGCTGCTTATATTGGATTTTTAGGTGGAGAAGATGAAATTGTTAGGTTATTTTACGCTAAACATCTGTTAACTGCATCAGTTATGGCTGCTCCAGGAGCAATCGTGATTTCAAAAATTCTTTATCCTCAAACTGAAAAAATTAACACTGAGGTACATGTCTCTCAAGAAAAAATTGGCTCTAATTTACTTGACGCGATAGCTAATGGAACAACAGAGGGGTTAAAATTGGCTGCAAATGTTGGGGCAATGCTATTAGTATTTGTGGCTTTTATAGCCATGATTAACTTTGGATTTGAGAAAATTGGGACGATTGGTCAAATAAATAACTGGATTAGTTCAAATACTTCCTATGATCAACTCTCCATAGAGTTCATTCTAGGTTATACATTTTCTCCATTAATGTGGCTAATTGGAGTTGCAAAAGAAGATATGGCTTTAATGGGGCAACTATTAGGTATTAAGTTAGCTGTTAGTGAGTTTATTGGATACATGCAATTAGCTGAACTTAAAGACATCACAAATTTGATTCATTTTAAATATGAAAAATCCATAATTATGGCTACTTATATGTTGTGTGGTTTTGCAAATTTTGCATCAATTGGAATTCAAATTGGTGGTATTGGTTCATTAGCTCCTGGCCAAAGAAAAAACTTGTCAGAATTCGGTTTTTTAGCTTTGATAGGTGGAACACTTGCCTCACTATTATCTGCAACTTTTGCAGGAATGATTATTGGTTAAAAAGTTAATAACTTTAATATTTTTATTATTTAATTTTCTCTGGATTTATCTATTTTTATTTTTTAAATATTTCAAATGAAGCAATACTTAGATTTAGTAAAAGAAGTTTTAGAAAACGGAAATCAAAAAGGAGATAGAACGGGTACTGGAACAAAAAGTATTTTTGGCCACCAACTAAGATTTGATTTAAGTAAAGGCTTTCCGATGATTACTACAAAAAAGCTTCATTTAAAATCTATAATTCATGAATTATTGTGGTTTATAAATGGAGATACCAATATTAGTTATCTTAATGAAAATGGAGTTAAGATTTGGAATGAGTGGGCAAATAAAGATGGTGATTTGGGGCCTGTCTATGGCTATCAATGGAGAAATTGGAACGGAGATGAAATTGATCAAATTAAGGACCTAATAATTACATTAAAAAGCAATCCTAATAGTAGAAGAATGCTAGTCTCTGCGTGGAATCCATCTGTTCTTCCAGACACTTCCAAATCTTTCGAAGAAAATGTTGCAGATGGTAAAGCCGCACTTCCTCCATGCCATGCCTTTTTTCAATTTTATGTAAATAACGGAAAACTGTCTTGTCAACTATACCAAAGAAGTGCAGATGTTTTTCTAGGAGTTCCCTTCAATATTGCATCCTACGCATTATTCACAATGATGATTGCACAAGTGTGTGGGTATCAAGCTGGAGATTTTGTACATACATTTGGAGATGCACATATATATAATAACCATATTGAACAAGTCAAATTACAACTAAGTAGAGACACAAGACCATTACCTAAAATGGAGATAAACCCTGAAATTAAAAGTATTTTTGATTTTAAATTTGAGGACTTTAAATTGGTTGACTATGACCCACATCCACATATTAAAGGAGCTGTAGCAATTTAAAAAAATGACTAGATCTAATTTAACTATAATTGTTGCTGCCGACGTAAATGACACTATCGGTAAAGACAACAAATTAATTTGGCATTTGCCTGATGACTTGAAGAGATTTAAAAGACTTACTTCAGGGCATCACATTATTATGGGAAGAAAAACTTTTGACAGCTTTCCAGGCCTATTACCAAATAGAAAACATATTGTCATTACAAGACAAAAAGAAAATAAAGAAATTGAAAATGTTGTCTATGTAAATTCTATGCAAGAGGCTATTAATGTCAGTTTTGAAGATCCTAATCCATTTGTAATTGGAGGTGGAGAAATTTACAAAATAGCCATGGACTATTGTTCAAAAATAGAGCTAACTAGAGTTAATCATTCTTTTGAAGGTGATACACATTTTACTAAAATTGACAGCAACGATTGGACTAAAATATCTGATGAATTTCATGATATAGATGAAAAACATAAATATTCATTTAACTTTGAAACTTACGAAATAAAAAACATATGAAAGCTTACGTATTTCCAGGGCAAGGAGCTCAGTTCTCAGGGATGGGATTAGATCTTTATAATCAAAGTGACATCGCTAAAGAATTATTTGATTCTGCCAATTCAATTTTAGGNTTNNAAATCACTGAAATAATGTTTAATGGATCTGCTGAAGANCTAAAACAAACTAAAGTAACACAACCTGCTATCTTTCTTCACTCTGTAATTTTAGCAAAGATGTTGGGCGATAATTTTAAACCTCAAATGGTTGCTGGACATTCGCTTGGAGAGTTTTCTGCACTTGTAAGTACTGGTGTAATAAGTTTCGAAGATGGATTGAAGCTTGTTTCTAAACGAGCTATTGCAATGCAAAAAGCATGTGATATTCAAAAAAGTACAATGGCTGCAGTTTTAGGATTAGAAGATTCGATTGTTGAAAAAGTATGCGAAAGTATTGATGGAGTTGTTGTAGCCGCTAATTATAATTGTCCAGGTCAATTGGTAATCTCTGGAGAGATAAATGCAATTAATAAAGCATGTGAAAAATTAAAGGAAAATGGAGCAAGAAGAGCTTTAGTACTTCCTGTTGGCGGTGCATTTCATTCACCACTTATGAATCCTGCTAAAGAAGAACTAGAAAAAGCGATCAACACCACCATATTTCACAAGCCATCTTGTCCTATTTACCAAAACGTAACTGCTAGTGCTGTAATGAACGAGAATGAAATAAAAACCAATTTAATTTCACAACTTACCTCACCAGTAAGATGGACTCATACAATTCAACAAATGATTGAAGATGGAGCAACAGAGTTCATTGAAGTAGGCCCAGGTAAAGTACTACAGGGATTAGTAAAAAAAATAAATAGAGAATCCGAAGTTTCTTCAGCTACAATATTTTAATACAAATGAAAAATAAAAGAAATTTATCTATTATATCTCTAGTGATTTTAAACATCATTTTAGATCAATTATCCAAATTTTGGATCAGAGCCAATGTAGCACCTTACAGTGATATTAATATAATTTCTGATTATTTTATTATTACTAATGTTGAAAATAGTGGAGCATTCCTAGGTCTTGGCAGTGATTTTTCACCTGTTATAAAAAGCATCTTATTACTAGCTCTGCCAGTAGGAGTTCTTGTAACTGTTTTAGTTTACGTATTTAAAGATAAATCTATTGACAAATTAAGTCTTATTGGTTANAGNTCAATTATTGGTGGTGGTATTGGAAATATTTACGACAGATTTTTATACGGATCNGTAACNGATTTTTTATTTATTGATTTAGGTGGAGTTTTTAAAACAGGTATTTTTAATATAGCTGATCTATCAGTTACAACTGGAATGATCCTAATTATATGGGCAAGTTTTAAAAATAANGAGTAAAAAATTAATTTTTATAAATCACTCCTTCTTTCATTACAAAAACTACATTTTCTAAAGTTGAAACATTATCCAACGGGTTATNTTCAGTTGCTACAATATCTGCAATAAAACCTTNTTTAATTTTACCTAAATCATTTTCCATATTTAAAATTGAAGCATTTGTAATAGTTGCTGACTGTATACACTCCATTATTGGCATCCCAACTTCATGCATATATCCAAACTCTTTACCATTAATTCCATGTGGATATACACCAGCATCAGAACCAAAAGCAATTTTTACACCTGCTTTATAAGCTTTTGCAAATGTAGATTGAATTTGCGGGCCAATAGCAAGCGCTTTAGGCACAACTAATTCATCATAATATCCTTTTATTTTTGCTTTTTCTGCAACTTCTTTACCTGCAGTAATTGTAGGCACATAATAAGTTCCATATTCTTTCATAAGTTCGATGGACTTATCACTCATAAGTGTTCCATGTTCAATCGTGGTAACTCCTCCGATTATTGCTCTCTGAATCCCTTCATCTCCGTGAGCATGAGCTGCTATAATCATTCCATAGTCTTTAGCAGTATCGCAGATTGATTTAATTTCCTCCAAAGTAAACTGAGGGTTTTGACCATTTTTGGCAATACTCATTACTCCTCCAGTTGCAGTAATTTTTATATTATCTGCTCCGTCTTTATATCTTTGTCTAACAGCTTTTTTAGCGTCATCTACACTATTAATAACCCCTTCTTTCGGGCCTGGATCCCCTCTTAATGAGTTTTTCCATCCATTTGTAGGATCCGCATGACCTCCTGTTGTACCAATTGCTTTCCCTGCAGTAAATATTCTTGGTCCTACAACTTCTCCTTTAGCAATAGCATCTCTTAGTGAAATATTTATTCCCGTTCCTCCTAAATCTCTAACTGTAGTAAAACCAGCCATTAGGGTTATTTCTGCAAATTTTAAAGACCCAAACGCTATATCAGCATCATTTGCTGTAAAAGCATTCATATATTTTTGAGGATTAAACTCAGATTCAATATGAACATGCATATCAATTAATCCAGGCATTACAGTTTTTGATTTTAAATCAATTACTTTATCAAGTGGATTATCAGATGAAACATATCCNTTTTTTATTGCTATAATTTTATCAGAAGAAACAATTATAGTTTTCTTATTTAAAACCTTACCTCTCTCAGTATCTATAATTTTTCCACATTGTAAATAAGTGTCTTGAGAGCTGATATTAAAACTTATAAAGAAAATAAGTATACCTATAAATTTTTTCATAATTGGGGAATTTTTAAGTTTATGACAATGTACTAATGTACATATTTTTTTTTCCTTTTGAGAAAAATAATATAAAGTAGTGTATTTTAGCTATAAATAATTTTATCATTTATAATATAGTATTACATACAAGTAGGTTTGTTTTTAGATTACTATCGTTGTTTAACTCTAAAATAAAACTTGGAGTTGTTGGTAGACAAGAGACTTTTAATCGACTTAATAATTCTATTAATTCAAATGATAAAACTATTTGGTTTCATTGTGCATCCCTTGGCGAATATGAACAAGGGTTTCCACTGTTTGTAGAAATAAAAAAGAAATATCCAAATCATAAATTAGTATTAAGTTTTTTCTCTCCATCTGGTTATGAAGTTAAAAAAGCAAATAGTATTGCAGATATTGTTGTATATCTTCCAATAGATACTAAAGATAATTGTGAAAAATTTTTAGATCTAATCAAGCCTGAAATAGTAGTATTTATAAAGTCAGAGATTTGGCCAAACTATTTAAATGAAATTAAAAAAAGAAACATAAAATCGATACTAGTTTGTGCAATTTACAACTCTTCACAAATGAAATATGGTTTATTGAAAAAAGCAGTTTTAAAGTTTGATTACATTTTTACTCAAGATGAAAAGTCAAAAGACCTTTTTAAATCAATCGGACATAATAATGTATTTAATAGCGGAGATACCAGATTTGATCGAGTGTCCTTGTCTAAAAACTTAAATGAAGATGTTGATTATATTAAAGAGTTTTTGAGTAAAAAAGACTGTCTAATTGCAGGGAGCACCTGGGGTAAGGACCATGAGATACTTACAAATTATATAAATCATTCAAAGTCAGATTTAAAATACATTATAGCTCCTCATGAAATAAATAAAGAGGAAATAATTAATCTAAAATCATTTATTAATAAAAAAACAATTCTTTTCTCTGAGTTAAATAATGAAAATATTAAGAATGCAAGTGTAATCATTGTAGATAATATTGGGACTCTTTCTAAACTTTACAAATACGCTAGCCTAGCTTACATAGGAGGTGGATTTAATGGAGAGGGTAAGCTCCATAATACATTAGAAGCAGCAGTTTTTGGTTTACCGATAATCATTGGAAAATATTATAGTAAATTTCCAGAAGCAGTGAATATGATTAAAAGCGGAGGGATGTTTTCAATTAATAATGCTGAATCTTTAAAAAATAAAATTGATGAATTAATTAGGGATAAAGAAAAACTACAACAAACAGGTGCTCTTAACTCTAGTTTTATTAATAGTAAAATTGGGGCTACCCAATCCATATTAACTAATTTAAAATAAACAAAAATGAAATATTTCGTATTAACAGTATTGAGCTTTGTAATTATTTCTTGTGATTATAAAGTAGAAAAAACAATAGATTTTAGCAGCTCTTCTGATGCTGAAATTGAATTTTATTCAAGTGAAGAAACAATTAAAGCTGGATATCCATTTTCAGATGCAGTAAAAATTAATGATCTTATTATTCTTTCTGGTGTTGTTGGAAATATTCCAGGCAATGAATCTGTAGTTGAAGGAGGCATACAAGCTGAAACAAGACAAGCTTTAGAAAACATCAAATCAATA
>JGI26253J51717_1000686_pt1 | contig 14229 bp, 12 predicted proteins | sample SaaInlV_100m_DNA_6_FD_51717 | JGI IMG/M metagenome (IMG submission 51717)
TTACTCCCGTTACCCTAAAGCGATGGAAGCATGTCAAAAAGGGTGGGCTTTCATTGCAACTAACCGCAATGTTATCGGGCGGAGCATTGCTGCTTTACTCAACGTCAATCGTATACACGGATGTGGTGCGGGCCATGCTGCTGTTTTATCTCACGCCGATATGGGCGACGATATTGGCACGGATCTTTCTAAACGATGCGATCACCCCAAGCCGCATACTTGCTATGGCGATGGCCATTCTAGGCATGTTGACCATTTTTGGNCTGGGCGCGCGGTTTCCCATCCCGCAAAATATAGGGGATTGGCTTGGTATTGCCTCGGGGGTTCTTTGGGCGATAGCGATGGTGCGCCTGCGCATGTCTGAAAGCCATTCAGCCATCGAGTTGACGGCCGGTTTTTTTCAGTGGTCGCTGATCTTTTCGGCAAGCGCTGCCTTTTTACTGGCCCCCGCTTATATACCAAAAGTTGAGCAGGCTTTACCGGCGCTGCCATTGCTACTGATTTTCATGGCTCTTCTGGTTTTGCCCGGCACCTATGCCTCGCTTTGGGGGCCAAAATATCTAAGCCCAGGTATCGTTGGCCTATTATTCATGACCGAAATCGTCGTTGGGGCAATTTCGGTNGCGCTTTTAGCTGGCGAACCCTTTGGTATCCGTGAACTTACGGGCGTTTTGCTTATCGCCGGGGCGAGCATGCTGGAACCACTTTTGGCGCTCCGTCGCCCGCGTCGAAATCTCCATCCCATTGATTAAACGGCGCTCTAAACTTGCAGGAATTTTTCTTTAAAAGCCTTAGAGCCCAGCGCAATATCTGCAACTGNCTTAATCTTCTTGCGGGCCTCTTTATGCTTGATGGCGCTTATTTCATCCAAAGGCAGCATTTTTTCGATGGCAAATTGCATTTCCGATATGGCCATATTGGTTTCGACAGGGTGCGGCAACAGGCCAGCGCGCACCCANATGCCATCAATATGAACACCCAGATGGCGCGCCACCTGTCCAGCCTCCTGTTCTGGTAAAAAATGCTTCAACTCATGCATCAAGTTGCTTCTGATGCGTTCATTATTGGCAATCTGAACGCGCTGGCATTCTGTATTATGGGGCACTTCAGAAATCAGAGACACCCAAGCTTGGCACACTTGACGGTTAAAAATAGTTTCAAAAAAATTGGCGACGATAATCGCCCAGAGCCGTTCATACGGGGTTTCGGCATAGCGGTATAATTCAACAACAGATCCGCTGAGCAACGTGTTAGATCTTCGAAAAACGGCTTCAAGCAAAGCACTTTTATCTTTAAAATGGTGCAGCACCACACCTTTTGAAACACCCGCAATATCGCCAACTTTTTCCAATGTAGTTTTTCGCAAACCGTATCGAATCACCGCCTCAAAGGCAGCACGAGACAGTTCGACGCGTCTAATAGCTCGGATGGAACTGGTTCGCATATGGGAGCACCCTCAGAAATCTACATTGTTATTATTGCCATAGTTTTGACGAAAAACCTGAAAAACACAACCATTGACATAAAAAACTTTCTAATGGTAAGTTTTATCTACAATAAGAAAGAAAAGGGGCGGCCACCAACGGTGGAACGTCGATAATCAAAGGGAGAAACCATGCAACAGATTAGTAAAGTAACCAGCGTTCTTGGCTTTGCCATGCTTGGATTGGTTAGCAGCGCCGCTGCCGATAGCAGCGATCCAATTAAAATCGCCGTCAATGAATGGACAGGACAGCATGTGTCGGCGCATATCTCGGGCAGCGTTTTGCAAGCTGCAGGATATACTGTCGAATATGTTACCGCCGGCGCGGTGCCGCAATTTGCCGCCATTGCGCAGGGAAATCTACATCTGCAGCCCGAAACATGGGGCAATAACGTGGGAGACATTTACCCCAATTCTGTTGCCAATGGCGATATTGTCGTCTTGGGCTCAACAGGGCTTGAGCCAACAGAAAGCTGGATGTACCCAAGCTACATGAACGCACAATGCCCCGGATTACCAGATGTGAACGCACTGATCGCCTGCTCGCAGCTTTTTGCCGCGGCTGAAACGTTCCCCAAGGGACGTTTAATAACCTATCCCGCCGATTGGGGCACGCGCTCCAAGGATTTGGTCAACAGCGCGGGCTTACCATTTGAACCGATTGCCGGCGGATCAGAAGGCGCTATGATTGCCGAAATGCAGGCCGCCTATAAGACACAATCCCCCATGTTGGTGATGTTTTGGGAGCCGCATTGGGTTCACTCAGAAATGGATTTCGACTGGGTTCAATTCCCCGGCTATACCGAAGATTGCGACACCAACCCTGAACCCGGCATTTACCCCGACAAAACAGGCGATTGCGGCTTCAAGCAGGCCAATATCTCTAAAATCGTGTCGCGTGACTTTGAAACCACCTGGCCCGGCGCCTTCAAAATCATAGAAGCTTTGTCCATCGACAATGCTATGCAGAATTCGCTTCTTTTAGAAATCGATTTCAACAAACGTGAACTTGAAGAGGTGATCGCAGAGTGGATGGTGAACAATGAAGCCACTTGGAAGCCTTGGGTTGCCGCAGGCAGTTGATCCTGCTGGCAGCTGAACATTAAAACGGGGCGGTCTCATTCCACCGCCCCGTTTCACAACTTAACCATAACAAAAAGTTCTGATATGATGTGCGGGCCACGTTAAAACAGGCCAGAGGCGCTGGACTGCTCTGGCGCATCTAAAGGGGGGGAGCATGACACAAAAGAGCGAAGCCACCGTTAAAATCGCCTGTCGCAATGTGTGGAAAATATACGGCAACACTCCCAATTCTTATTTTGATCACCCCACCGGCCCCGCCAGCGATAACATCCCAGAATTGGTTGATAAAATAAGGCAGAACGGCGCAATCCCAGCGGCTGCAGATGTTTCTTTCGACGTGAATGAGGGTGAGATTTTTGTTATTATGGGTCTGTCCGGTTCTGGTAAATCCACGATGGTGCGCTGCCTGTCGCGCCTTGTCGAGCCGACCCGCGGGGAAATTTTACTCGATGGCGAAGATCTGCTTAAGAAAAACAAGTCTGAGCTGATCGATATCCGCCGTCACAAAATGGGTATGGTTTTTCAAAGCTTCGGTTTGCTTCCGCATCTNTCTGTGGCAGAAAACATCTCATTTCCTCTTAGCCTGCAAGGCTTGTCGGCCAAAGAGCAGCACGAAAAAACAGCGCGGGTGATTGAGCTGGTTGGGCTGGAAGGGCGCGAAAAAAGTTTTCCGCGGCAACTNTCCGGGGGGCAGCAACAACGGGTGGGGATTGCGCGTTCCTTGGCGGTAGAGCCAGAGCTGTGGTTTCTAGACGAGCCATTTTCCGCGCTTGATCCGTTGATCCGGCGCCAGATGCAAGATGAATTTCTGCGGATCCAATCCACGTTGAAAAAATCCATCGTCTTCATCACGCATGATTTTCTAGAGGCGCTGCGCATTGCCGACCGAATGATGATCATGCGCGATGGCATGGTTGTTCAGATCGGTACACCCGCTGAATTGATCATCAATCCGGCAGATGACTACGTGGCNGAATTTACCAGTGATGTACCTTTGGCGCGCGTGTTGTTGGCGCGCGATGTGATCGACGATACCGCAACGGTGCAAGCGGGCATGTTTGAAGTGCAAGAAACGGTTTGCGTTGAAGATCTGCTTTGCCATCTNGCAATTCATCGCAACGGCGTTGCGGTTGCCCAGAATGGGAACCCCATCGGCGTTGTTACCCCGACNTCGGTGGTATGTGCTTTGTCGAAGGGTTCAGAAGTTAAACCTGATACCACGCGGCAGCAGGAGGCCGGATGATGCGCNCCGANACGGATGCCGTCAAACACTCTCAAAAGCCGGCAGGGCGTTTTTCCTTGCTTCTTTGGTTTGCNATACTGGCTGTGACCTTAGGCTTGTTGGCCCTGCGCGACGCGGCCCCATGGCTGATCGTCTTTCCCGACGAATGGGTTATGCCGATCGTATTGGTTCTAAACACCATGATGACNTGGGTCGTAGAGGCAACAGGGGCATTTTTTCGTACAGTTTCTATGGGCCTTGACGTGCCTATGGATGCGGTGCGCAGCCTTTTAACCTGGCTGCCCTGGTCCGTCTCAGTCTTTATATTGGTGAGTATTGCTTATGCGGCATCAGGGTGGAAGCTTGCCGTTTTTACAGCTTTTTCTGTCAGTTACATGCTGATTGTGGGGCTTTGGATTGAGTCGATGAATTCGCTCGCTTTGGTGGTGGTATCGGTGCCGCTGGCCGTGTTGATTGGGTTTGCCATCGGAACCGCAGGGTTTTTCTATCCGCGCGCGGAACGTGCCATCATGGTCACCTTAGATGCGCTACAAACTNTTCCAGCCTTTGCCTATTTGCTTCCTATCCTGCTGCTATTTGGCTTTGGCGTCGTGGTGGGGCTGATTGCNGGCATCTTATATGCCTTCCCTCCAATGGTACGCAACACGCTGCTTGGTCTACGCCGGGTTGCGCCGGAAGTGATCGAATCTGGTTTGATGTCGGGGGCCACCGCGACCCAATTGTTCTTTCGGGTGCGCGTACCAAGNGCAGCAAGACAAATTATGTTAGGGATTAACCAGACCACGATGGCGGCGTTTTCAATGGTGATCATTGCGTCAATTATTGGTGGGGCCTCCGATATTGGCTGGGAAGTTTTATCGGCGATGCGCAAGGCACGGTTTGGTGAAAGCTTGGTGGCAGGCGTGGTGATTGCCTTGATGGCCATGGTTATGGATCGCATAACGGCGGGGTTTGCAAATCGAAAACCAAAGGAAACGAACCTTGTTTCCGAACCGTTTTACTGGCGTCACCAATTCACTTTAACCGCCGTTACGGGCGCCTTATGCCTTTATTTTATTAGCCTTATTTTGCCACCACTTCAAACCTATCCAAAGTCTTGGGTCTACGACCCTTCTGGCCCTTTAAACAACGCGATCGATTATATCATCATTGAATATGCAGCCTGGATTGCGCTGATTAAAACTTGGGCGTTCTTTTACCTAATGCTTCCAATCAAAATGGGGTTAGAGCAGGTGATTTCGCCCTTTTCTTGGGGGTTCACATTTACCCCCGCATTGAAGGCCGGTTATGCTTTGACGGCACTGGCATTGATGGCGCTTGCAGGGCTGCGAAGACGGCAGAGACTTGCGGTGGTGATTGGATTGCTGGCGATTATGCTGTTTTTTGGATTGACCCGCATGCCATGGCCTGCGCTCTGGTTGATTATGGCTTTTGTGTGCTGGCAATTATCTGGTCCAAAGCTGGCTTTGTCCGTTTTAATCGGGCTCGCCTATCTGTTACTGTCAGGCATCTGGCCGCAGACCTTACTGAGTGTTTATCTCTGCGGCATTGGCGTCGTTTTGTCATTCACCCTTGGCTCTGCACTGGGCATTTTGGCCTCTGAATTCAAATCTGTTTCGCGGGTTTTGCAGCCCATTAATGACACGCTGCAAACCATGCCACTCTTTGTGCTGCTGATCCCTTTTGTAATGATCTTCAAAATTGGCGAGTTCACAGCCCTCCTGGCCGTGATGGCTTATGCCATGGTCCCTGCAATCCGGTATTCTGAGCATGGATTGCGAAGCGTACCACATGAGGTGGTTGAAGCGGCCACTTGCATGGGCTGCACCCGTTGGCAATTATTGTGGCGGGTAAAGATTCCCTTGGCTCTTCCCGAAATGATGCTGGGCCTTAATCAGACAATCATGTTCGGGATTTCTATGCTGGTTATCGCGGCCTTAGTGGGCACCAGCGGCCTGGGTCAACAAGTCTATATCGGGCTGGGAGATGGTGATTTTGGCGTTGGTATGACCGCCGGGATTGGCATGGCGATTATCGCAATCATCGCAGACCGAATGACCGCTGCCTGGAGCGTCAAGCTGCAGGAACGCTACACATCAAACCCAGCCAGCTGAAGGTTAGCGCTATGGTAAAAACACCTGCCCTGCCCCTGACAAGTACGCATTGGGGCACCTATCGCGCCAAGGTCGCGAATGGCCGCGTGCAAGAGCTGCTACCCTTTGAGCATGACCAAGACCCCTCGCCCATCGGGCCAGGCATTTTGGATGTGCAGCATGGGCCAATGCGCATAGATATGCCTATGATACGCAAAAGCTGGTTAGAGGGCAAAGCTGGCCATAGCACCGACTTGCGCGGGCGCGAGCCGTTCGTGGCCGTAAGCTGGGCGGATGCGAACCGTCTGGTTGCGGATGAGCTTACGCGGGTACGCCGCGACTTTGGCAATCAGGCGATCTATGGCGGCTCTTACGGCTGGGCAAGCGCAGGCCGGTTTCATCATGCCCAAAGTCAACTCAAGCGGTTCTTGAACTGCATCGGCGGCTTTACCAGTTCAAAATTCACCTATAGTTTCGCCGCTGCTGAGGCCATGGTGCCGCATATCCTGGGCAGCTTTCGCGCGTATCTGGACACCTGTACAAGTTGGGAAGTGATCAGGGACCACACGCAGCTTTTCGTCTGTTTCGGAGGCGTGCCGCTGAAAAACGGTCAGATCAGTCAAGGCGGCACCGGCTGTCATATTCAGCGCGAAGCCTTGTTGGCCGCAGGCAGCGCGGGGATCGAGATTATCAATGTCAGCCCCATAAAATCTGACATGCTTGAAGATGTTGACGCTGAATGGGTGCCCCTGCGNCCTAATACGGATGTGGCGATGATGCTGGGGCTAGCGCATACTTTGCAGATCGAAGGGCTTACGGATCAGGCCTTTTTGGATCGTTACACGCAGGGATTTGAAGCCTTTCTGCCTTATTTGATGGGCGAGCCCGACGGCATCGCAAAAACCGCGGATTGGGCAGCTAAGATTTGTGAAATTCCTGCAGAGACGATCCGCGCATTGGCCCGCCGCATGGCAGCCCAGCGCACGATGATTTCACTCAGTTGGTCGCTCACGCGTCAAGACCATGGTGAGCAACCCTTCTGGATGGGTATAACATTGGCCTCAATGCTCGGCCAGATCGGTTTGCTTGGTGGCGGGTTTGGATTTGGTTACAGCGCGATGAATTACATCGGGGGCAAATTCAAAAGCATTTCCGGAGCATCTCTTCCACAGGGAAAAAATCCAATTGAAAACTTTATTCCAGTGGCCCGTATCACTGACTTGCTGCTTAACCCGGGTCGGCCCTTCGATTTTGACGGGGTAGAGTACACATATCCTGATATTAAACTGGTGTGGTGGGCCGGAGGCAATCCTTTTCACCATCATCAAGACCTGAACCTGATGATGCAGGCTTGGCAAAGGCCAGACACGATCATCGTCAATGAGTGGTGCTGGAATTCACTTGCCAAACACGCTGATATCGTGCTGCCCTGCACCACGCCGATGGAACGGGCTGATATCGCGATAACCCCGCGCGACCCCTATGTGGTTGCCATGGCGAAACTGACAGAACCCTTTGCGCAGGCCCGCGACGATTATGAGATTTTTGCCGGTATTGCTGAGGCCATGGGTGTTGCAGAGGCTTTCACCGAAGGGCGTAGCGCTGCTGATTGGCAGAGGCAAATATACGAACAAACCATCACTCGAGCCCATAAAGACGGCGTTGAGATGCCCGAGTATGACCGTATTCTTGATAAGGGCTGGTTCAAACTTGCAGAGCCTGCGCACCCCACCGTCATGTTAGAGGATTTTCGCGCCGATCCTGCGGCAAATCCGCTGACCACGCCTAGCGGTAAAATTGAAATCTTTTCAAAAACGGTTGCAGATTTTGGCTACGCCGATTGCCCCGGACATCCGCTTTGGCAGGAACCTTATGAATGGTTGGGCAATAGGGCTGACTATCCACTTCATCTGATATCAAACCAGCCAAAGGAAAAATTACACTCCCAGCTCGATCATGGTTCTGTCAGCAAGGCCCGTAAAGTTGGAGGCCGCGAACCATTGCACATGCACCCTGAGGATGCCGATATGCGCGGGCTTAAAACCGGGGATCTTGTGCGCGCGTTTAACGATCGCGGTGCCTGCCTGGCAGGCATTGTGGTTGACCCCACCATGCGCCCTGCAGTTGTTCAGATGAGCACCGGTGCCTGGTATGATCCAGATGAAACCGGTTTGTGCAAACATGGCAACCCCAACGTGCTGACCCGTGACAAGGGCACATCAAAACTGGGGCAAGGCCCCAGCGCCCATTCCTGCCTGATCGAGGTTGAACTGTTCACAGGCTCAGCGCCATCTGTCACGGCACATGCGCCGCCCACCATCCTACGCCCCAGCCCAGATAACGATCGAATGGAGAAGACATGAGCAATCTTCAAGAAGCCTCTGATTTGCATAACAANATCGCTATAAGCGCCCGCCGTTTTGAGGAATCTCCATTTATCGAACGCACACGCCGACCAGAAATGGTGAAAGGGGTTTATGCAGGGCGGTTCTTCACAATTTATATGGGTGAAGATTATCTCGATAAATATTGGTGTCTGCGTCAAAAAGCGCTTATTTTTGACGTGCCTGAAAAGCCGATCGAAATCTGCGGGCCGGATGCCGTTCCTTTTCTAGAAAAAGTATTTGCTCGAAAGATTGCAACAATGACCGAAGGCCGCGGATATTACGCAATTGCCTGCACCCCGCAAGGCGGCATCTTTATGGATGGGGTAATGTTTCGGTTGGCTGAAGACCGTTTTTGGTATGTGCAGGCCGATGGCCCAATGGAAGCTTGGTTGGTGGCGCATTCCGAGGGCTTAGACGTCACCATACGGGACCCGCGCAGTCGCGTGTTGCAAATTCAAGGGCCGGCCTCGATGGCGGTCATGACGGCCGCCTCAAACGGGGCGATTGACGATACAATGAAATATTTTCGTTCCGGATATTATGACTTGGGCGGTCAAACGCTCTATGTCTCACGCACCGGTTTCACCAATGAACTTGGCTATGAAATTTACAGCAACGGGGCGCAGACGGATCATCTGGCGCTTTGGGATCATCTGATGGATTGCGGCGCGCCGCATGGCATGGAGTTTTCATCCACCCACGCCTTGACCATCCGCAGGATCGAAGGCGGTATTCTTGGAAATGGCACCGATATCACGCCGGATATGACGCCGTTTGAGGCTGGCTTGGCACCTTTCGTTAACATGGACAAAGGCGATTTCATCGGTCGAACTGCGCTTTTGACGAAAGAAAGGCACTGCTGTCTCTTTGGGGTGACATGTAGCACAAAAACCCCGGCTGCAGGCGCGCTGATTTTCGACGGTGGCCGCGAGGTTGGGCGCATTACCGCAGGGATCCCCTCCCCAACGCTGGGCCTTGGCGTTGGCTATGTGCATTTTAACACGCGCGGCGATTGGGTCGGCAGAACCCTCGCGATGCGCTTGCCTGACGGCAGCCTACACGACGCTCAAATCGTTCAACCGCCATTTTTTGACCCAGACAAAAAAATTGTACGCGGGCTGGATCGTTCTATCCCGGAACGCCCTGCGAACTGATCAATGAAAGCAGTAGATAGCATGACTGACGCCGACATTTTGGAACCACAGGATTGGACCTTCCCAATACACATCGCGTATGGGCCGGGCCGTCTGGGGGAAATTGGACAACACTGCGCGGCGCTGGGGCTGAGAAACCCCTTGATCGTCACCGATAAAGGCAGCCGAGATTTGCCTTTCATTTCAAGGTTGCAGAGGGTTTTGTCTGACGCAGGCGTGTCCGCTGGCTTGTTTTCGGAAATATCGCCAAACCCGCGCGATGATGAAATTGGCGCCGGGCGCGATAAATTCCGCTCGGGCAATCACGATGCGATCATTGCGATTGGAGGCGGCAGTGCGATGGATGGAGGCAAGGCCATCTGCCTTACCGCCAGAAATGACAGNGATCTTTGGGAGTTTGAATGGGAATCCGAGCCGGCAGATATTGGCCCTGATCAAGCGTTTCCAACGCTGATCACCATTCCGACCACGGCCGGAACTGGCGCCGAAACTGAAAGTACGGCGATGGTCACCCATACGGGTAAAGGCATGAAATTCTGCATCTACCATCCGCAATTGAAACCATCTTTGGCGCTGCTTGACCCAGAACTGACCCTTGGCCTGCCTGGCAATCTGACCGCCTGGACCGGCGCGGATGCCATGGTGCATGCAATTGAGGCCTATTGCGTGCCGGGTTTTCATCCGCTGTGTGATGGCCTTGCACTGGAAGGGCTGGCTCTGGTCGCAAAATGGTTACCGGTGGCAGTACGCGCGCCGGAGAACATGGCCGCGCGTGGTGGCATGCTTGTCGGATCTTGCCTTGCCGGGATCGCTTTCCAAAAAGGCTTGGGGCATGTGCACGCGATCTCGCACATGGTGGGGGCTGAATTTAATACACAGCACGGGCTCACCAACGCAATCATATTGCCAGTTATTCTGCGGTTCAACTTGCCGGGTATGGAGCACAAGGTAAAGCGTATGGCAGATGCCATGGGCCTCACAGATGCATCGGTTGACGCCTTCATTATAGAGGTTGAGCGCCTTCTTAACGATATCAATATCCCACGTTCTTTAAGTGAAATCGGGGTGCCCGCAGATTGTGCCAGCCGCATCGCTGAAAAGGCAATGCAAGATAGCGCGGCAGGTACAAACCCCAGAACCGCGAGCCGCGCCGAAATGGAGCTTTTGGTAGAAAGCGCTTTGGCTAAAGCACGCTAAGGGAAGGAAAAAACCGAATAATGTACAGCGCATTCCAAAAGCACGATGTTGAAACAGCCCCAGAGAAAAGCAAACCACTCTTGCGGCAATTGCTTGAGCATTCGGGGCCAAATGGGTTTTACGCCGTAACCGCAGATTCTCCAGAAACGCTGACAGCATATGCTGCACTGCACAAAGCATTCATGGCCTCAAGCTTTACGAATGAAGAAAAAACTGTGGTTTGGCAGAGCATCAATGTCGAAAATCAATGTCATTTCTGTGTTCCAGCGCATACTTACATGGCCAAGGCTATGAAGATTGATAAGGCGATATCAAATGCTCTGCGCGACGAAAAAGCTCTTCCCACGGCCCGGCTCGAAGCTTTACGCGATTTTACTTTGCTGTTGTTGCGCAATCATGGGCACGCANGTGACTCTGAAATCTCAAAGTTCCTAAGCGCCGGTTTCACTCATCAGAATATGTTGGAGGTTGTGCTGGGCTTGGCTCAAAAAACGATCAGCAACTACGTCAACCATTTGGCGCGTACACCTATTGATAAGCAATATGAACACTACGCCTGGAAAAAATCGGGATAAAATCAGATGAAAAACCTTTCAAACTTTTATATCTCTGGGCAGTGGGTTAACCCAATCTCAGAAGCCTCAATGCCAGTTCTGAATCCTGCCACGGAAGAACAAATTGGAACGGTCGCCTTGGGCAATTCAGCGGATGTGGACAGCGCGGTCGCCGCCGCAAAATCTGCCTTTGATAGCTTTTCTTTAACCAGCAAAGCCGATCGCTTGGCGCTTCTCAAAGCGTTGAAAGCTGTCACTGAAAAGAGGTTCGAGGATCTTGCACAGGCGATGCGCATAGAGATGGGCGCCCCGATTAGCATGGCGCGCGACGCGCAGGCCGATGCCGCGATTGGCCATCTTATTGGCTTCATAGAGGCGCTTGAAACGCTTGAAGAGCGCTGCGTTTTATCCAATAGCGATATTTTGATACGCGAACCGATTGGCGTTTGTGGGCTGATTACGCCTTGGAATTGGCCGATGAATCAGATCGCGCTTAAGGTTATTCCGGCACTGGCCACGGGCTGTACCTGTATTTTAAAACCTTCCGAGCATACGCCGATTTCCGCAATGATCTATGCAGAAATTATTCATGAGGCCGGCTATCCAGCTGGAGTGTTTAACCTAATCAATGGCCTTGGAGACACGGTTGGCTCGGCGCTGTCGCGTCACCGCGATGTTCAGATGATGTCGTTTACCGGATCAACGCGTGCCGGGGCAGCCGTCACGCAGGATGCCGCCGAAACCGTCAAAAGGGTGACGCTTGAGCTGGGTGGCAAATCACCCAACCTCGTCTTTGCAGATTGCGACCTTGCAGAGCGCGTTACCGCCTCGGTCGGTGAATGCATGTTTAACACCGGACAATCTTGCGATGCTCCAACCCGGCTTTTGGTCGAGCGCGCGTGTTATGACGAGGTGCTCAAAATCGCAAAGCGGGCGGCAGAAGCAACGGCGGTCGGGGATCCGGCGCAGGCGGGTGATCATATCGGCCCTCTCTTTGACCGTATTCAATATGAACGTGTGCAAGCCATGATCCATAAGGGGCTTGCCGAGGGGGCAACCTTATTGGCAGGCGGTCCCGGCAAACCCGAAGGCTGTGAAATTGGGTGGTATGTGAAGCCAACGATCTTTGCAGATGTCTCCAACGATATGGCGATTGCGCAGGAAGAAATATTTGGTCCCGTTTTGGTGATCATTCCCTTTGAAAATGAAGATGAGGCGATTGCGATTGCCAATGACACGCCCTACGGTCTGGCCGCTTATGTGCAAACTGGCAGCGCGGCTCGTGCCGAGCGTGTTTCCGCGCGCCTGCGCGCTGGCGCCATTCACGTCAACGGGGGGGGCTTCAATTACGGGTCCCCCTTTGGCGGCTATAAGCAATCGGGCAATGGCCGCGAAGGCGGGTCAATGGGGCTGGAAGATTATCTTGAAACAAAAACGCTGCATGGCATCACCTGAAAGGCATCTGACATGACAAACCGGATTATTCGCCCGCGCCGCAGTTTCATTTTCACACCAGGCTTACGCCCTGACATGTTCCCAAAAGCGCTGGCCTCGGGCACAGATATCGTGTGCGTTGAACTTGAAGACGGGATTGCCCCAAAAGACAAAGCCGAAGCGCGGCAAAAAGCTTTGGCGCTGTTTGAAACCCCGCAAGCCGATGACGGTGTCGAGCGGATCCTACGCATCAACTCGATGCGCGAACGCTTTGGGATCGAGGATGTGAACGCCGTCTTAAACAGCAAGACCCCGCCACCCGCCTTGATGATGCCCAAGCTGCGTACGCCAGACGAAGTGGTGATTTTGGATCAATTGTTAACAGAAGCGGGCCATACAACGCGGTTGCACGTTATTATTGAAACCAATGAGGGGCTTGAAGCGGCGTTTGAGATTGCCAAATCTTCGGACCGCATTGATGCAATGTTTTTTGGCGGCGTTGATATGGCGGCTGAACTGCGGTGCCAAAACACATTTGACGCGATGATCTATGCACGCTCGCGCGTGGTGCATGCCGCTGCAGCCGCCGGATTAGACGTGATTGATGTGCCATTCCTTGATCTTGATGACTCTGAAGGGATGCGCGTTGAGGCCGAAAAAGTTCGCGACTTGGGCTTTTCGGGTAAGGGCTCCGTGCATCCCAAACAGATTGCTGCGCTGAATGAAGTGTTCACACCGAGCATTGCGCAAATTGATCGCGCCCGTCGCATTATTAACGAATTTGAGAACGCGGATACGGGTCTGATTGTGATCGACGGCAAATTGATAGAAAAACCGGTTATGCGTGAGATGTACCGGATCGCAGCGATTGCGGATAGACTGGAACAATAGGATTAAANACGTAGCGCCTTTCAATATAGGCACCCACAACGCTACGGGAAACTGTCTTAGCAGTGCTGTCAGAGAAATCGGCTCAAGCATCAGAAGCCTGAAGATGGTGCTGTCAGACAAAGTAGCCCAAGCATCAGTATTAGATTATCGACCCTTTTCTATGAAATCAGTAAGAAACGCCACTCGGTGAGAGCCGCGTCACGGTTTAGCTTGAAAGTACTGCGCTTGGAGAGTGACCTTTGTGAATTGAAGTGATTGTAAAATGAGGCGTGGACTGAGGCAAATTTTTGAAGACTGTGAATGCGCTTAAACCGAAGCANTGCCCTTTCTCATCGTCGAAAGGGTAAATGTGAATTCTCAACTCTGTTGTTCGCCCACCGCCCGGTAACTTGCTTTTCTAAACAGCCCAGCTCTTTTGCTGCTGCACTGTAGGATCGAAGCCTATCTGTGACGATCTCATTGGGGGCTCCATAGCGCCGCATAGCTTTTTTCATGAACTTTAACGCGGCTTTCTTGTCTCTCTTTTTGGTGACGTAGCTTTCTAGCACCTCGCCNTCATGATCAACTGCACGCCAGAGGTCATGCCTTTCACCAATTATCTTCACAAAGACTTCATCAAGGTGCCACTTCCAGTTGCTTGACTGCATACCCCCTGCTCGTCTCTTTTTGATCTGGTTTGCAAATTGAGAGCCAAACCTATGCCACCAGTA
>JGI26253J51717_1000717_pt1 | contig 13950 bp, 14 predicted proteins | sample SaaInlV_100m_DNA_6_FD_51717 | JGI IMG/M metagenome (IMG submission 51717)
CCCCCCGATCAGGGAGGTCTTCCACACCGGATTAGTGCTCTCGAGTTTCCCGGAACTGAATGTCGGGCCAACGCTCCTCCATGAGTGACAGATTGACCCGCGTTGGCGCCAAATAAGTGAGATAGCCACCACCATCCTCTGACAAATTATCTTCGGCCTTTTTACGAAACTCTTCTAGCTTTCGAGGATCTTCAGCTTCTATCCATCGCGCGGTGTACACGTTAATAGGTTCGTAAATGGCCTCGACTTTATATTCGTCCTTTAACCGATAAGCAACGACGTCAAATTGCAGCTGACCCACAGCCCCAACCACTAAATCGGTGGACATAAGCGGCGAAAAAACCTGAGTCGATCCCTCCTCAGAAAGTTGCTGGAGGCCTTTCTGCAGTGCTTTCAGTTTCATCGGATCTTTCAATCGAATACGCCGGAACAGCTCGGGGGCAAAATGGGGAATACCTGTATAGCGCAGCTCTTCGCCGAGAGTAAAGGTATCCCCTATTTGAATGGTTCCATGATTGTGAAGACCAATGATATCTCCCGACACCGCCTCCTCGACCAGCACCCGCTCTCCGGCTTTAAAAGTCACTGCGTCTGCTATTTTGACGTCTTTAGCAGCGCGAACATGGCGCATTTTCATGCCCTTGGCGTAGCGCCCCGAACAAATCCTTACAAAGGCAATTCGATCGCGGTGCTTGGGGTCCATATTCGCCTGAATTTTGAAGACGAAGCCTGAAAATGGCTCTTCTCGAGCATCAACAATCCGGGTTCGAGTTTCTCTAGGTAAGGGCTTGGGTGCCCACTCTACAAATTTATCAAGCATTTCCCGAACACCAAAATTACCGAGGGCGGTGCCAAAAAATACAGGGGTCAATTTACCTTTGAGAAAAGCATCCTGGTCGAAAGGGTGACTTGCGCCTTTTACGAGCTCGATTTCGTCACAAATTGACTCATATTCATCATCCAGTAATACCCTGGCCTCGGGAGAGTCCAGTCCCTGGATCCGAGTATCTGGGGGTAGTAACGCGTTATGGCCTGACTCAAACACGTGAATGACGTCATCGCGTAAGTCATAGACGCCCTTAAAATGACGACCCATGCCTATAGGCCAATTCACCGGTGCACCGGCAATACCCAGCACCGCTTCTATCTCGTCCAGCAACTCGATAGGATCGCGAATATCCCTGTCCATCTTGTTGACGAAAGACACAATAGGCGTATCTCTCAGCCGACAGACGTTCATTAGCTTGATGGTCCTATCCTCGACACCCTTTGCACCATCAATAACCATGAGTGCCGAATCGACCGCTGTAAGCGTCCTATATGTATCCTCAGAAAAATCCTCATGGCCCGGGGTATCGAGAAGATTAACCGTACGATCGCGATAGGGAAATTGCATCACTGAGGAGGTTACAGAAATTCCACGCTCCTGCTCCAGGGTCATCCAGTCCGATGTCGCATGCGGTCCTCGCTTACCCTTCACTGAACCCGCTACCTGTATCGCGTTACCCAGCAGCAACAGCTTCTCGGTAATGGTGGTCTTACCCGCGTCTGGGTGGGAGATAATGGCAAAGGTGCGCCTAGCTTCAATATCGCGTTTCAAATCTGCCACGGTATCCGACATGTTGGTTCCTCCTGAAGCGCGGGATTATGCCAGTGCCAATGTGCACTCGCCATGACGTGAGCGATGAAACCGGAACAAAGGGGCTGAAATACCAATAATCTCGACAAATCACTACAAAACCAGAATTTTTAGTGCGTAAACTCACGCTCCAAGCTATCCAGCAGGGCTTGCCCAATGGCCTCTTTGTCCACAGCGTCAGATCCCAGCAAAGACGCCATCGAAATCACCTCGAGTCCAGCATGACCACAGGGGTTTATACGTCGAAAGGGCTCAAGATCCATATCGACATTTAAAGAAACGCCATGGTAACTGCAGCCTCGAGAGACCTTCAGTCCAAGAGCCGCGATCTTCCTGCCTTCGACGTAGACACCAGGAGCTTTAGGGTCGGCGGAGCCTTCTATGTCGTATTTTGCAAGTAACGATATAACCGCCCGTTCGATAGCTGTCACCAGCCCCCTCACCGTGAGACTTCCACGTCGAATATCGAGCAAGACGTATACCACCCACTGACCAGGCCCGTGGTAGGTTACCTGCCCACCTCGATCAATTTTCACAACCGGGATATTGCCGGGCGCTAATAAATGTGCCGCTTTTCCCGCCACGCCCTGGGTAAACACTGCTGGATGCTCGAGCAACCAAAGCTCATCGGGCGTATCTGCACCTCGACTTCGAGTAAAGGCCTTCATCGCTGAAAACGTTTCCTCATAGTCAACAAGCCCGAGCAGGCGTCGCTCAATCACAGGTCAAATCACCATAGAAACGCGGCCCGTCGCCATCAAATCTTGATGGAGTGCCGCAAGCTGCTCTGGACCCGTCGCTTCAATAACCACTGTTAAAGACAGGAAAGTCCCAGCTTTTGAAGGGCGACGCTGGGTAAGACTTCGATCAAAGGCAGGCGCATGACTCTCAAAGACCTCGTAAATAACGGCCTCGTAATCATGGCTCGCCCGACCCACTACTTTTATAGGGTAACGACAGGGAAACTCTATCTTTGGGGCTTCCGGTTCCATAGATATTCTCTAGCAGGACCTCAAGGACTGAATATTTGAGAGAGCCACAGCAAAAATCCATCCCACAGGCGCTTGAAAAAACCCGCTGCCTCGACAGTTTGCAAAGCCTGTAGTGGCCTCTCCAGCAACAGCTCTCCATCGAGAAGAACCTGTAGCTGACCTACGACATCTCCTTTATTGATCGGGGCTTGTAGCGGGTCATCAAACGTGGCTATCACTTCGGCTGCAGCCTGAGTTCTGGGCACAATCACTGTGACGGACTCCAATAAACCGCCATCAATTGCCTCGGCATTACCTTTCCAAACTCGCGTACGACCCAGTGACGTTGCTCCGGTGACAACTTCCAAATTTTGATAAAATCGGAAGCCGTAGTTCAAAAGCGAGCGTGTTTCTGCCTTGCGGCTACGCGTACTATTGCTGCCGAGAACCACCGAAATAAGACGCATTCCCTCTCGCTCCGCTGAAGCTACGAGACCATAGCCGGCGACGCTGGTATAGCCTGTTTTCAAGCCGTCAACCGAGGGGTCCTCGCGCAAGAGATGATTCCGGTTGTACTGCGTTATATCGTTGTAGGTGTAGGACTGCTGACGGTATACACGGTATCGATCAGGATGATCACGAATCGTCGCAATGGCGAGTGAACCGAGATCACGCGCTGTTGTCAGGTGGTCAGAGTTTGGCAAACCGTGAGTATTTTCAAAGTGTGTTGCGGTCAGGGCTAGCTCCTCAGCATAGCGATTCATCAGAGCAACAAACGCTTCCTCGCTACCGGCAATATGCTCGGCGATGGCAACCGTCGCATCGTTACCTGAGGAGATGGCGATGCCTTGCTCAAGCTCACCTACCGTCACCGACTTTCCGGGCTCAATCCACATTAGAGAAGACCCGCGGAACTTCGGGTTCTGAGACCAAGCATTACGACTGACCGTAACCTCGTCATCAAGTGACAGCCGTCCCGCATCCACCTCCTCTGCAAGAATATAGGAGGTCATTAATTTGGTCAGGCTCGCGGGGGGCAGGCGGGTGTCAATATTATGCTCGACCAGAACCTCCCCAGTAGCNAAGTCTATGAGGAGGTAGGCATCTGCATTGATTCCCGGTGGCGCTGGCACAAGNGTCACCGCCGTGGCTGATGCGCTGAGNAACAGAACGAGTAATGCAACTAAAGCAGGGCTTTTCATGCGGTCGTGTAGCACCGTAGTAATAATAAGAAAGACAATGGTATCAGTGACTCCGCACTAGAGGGAAAAATCAAAGAAAAAACCCTTGAGTTAGGGTATGGGCTGCCCTTGAGGTAAACCCGCAGCGTGCAACTGGTTTTGCCCTTTACGCAGTGCCTCTTGGGTCTCAAAAGGCCCCAAACGAACGCGAAAAATAACGCCTGTTTCAGTTGAAGCCGGCAAAACCTCGGCGCTCACGGCCACCAAACGTTGCGAATCTCTCGCCAGCGCCTTCGCCGTGGCTTCATTCATGAAGGCTCCCAACTGCAGGGTGAGGTACTCATCAACCCCGCGAGTGCGAAGATCAGACACCCCNATGACTTCCACGCTNTCAATTCGCACCTTTGCAGTTCCCTGATCAGCAAAGCCCAAACGCACAGCAGCGCCATAAGAGAGATCTAAAATGCGATCGGGATGGAAGGGACCNCTATCGTTCACCCTTACGACCATACTAGCTTGGTTCTCAAGGTTGGTGACTCTTATAAAGGTAGGAATAGGCAGTGAACGGTGGGCAGCCGTTGGCTCATAGGCACTAAAGCGCTCACCGTTTGCAGTAGCACGGCCGTGAAACTTTAGTCCATACCACGACGCAACACCCTCTTCGGAGTAATTCTCGGCACTGCTCAAGACGGTATAGGTTTTACCGTTCACCGTGTACGGACTGCTATTGCCTGCCCGTGTAATAGGCTCTGCATAGGGAATGGCATCGGGCACAGCACCCGGTGAGATCGGTGGTGGTGCCCGATCCGCTTCTTCGACAGAGTACGCGCACCCACCCAACAGGCTTGCTATAGCCAAAGCCCAAAAAATATTAGGCACCTGCCGCTAAGCTCTCAATCTCTTGGCTCAGTTGCCAGACGCTCAACGCATACATTGCACTGTGGTTATAGCGGGTAATCACATAAAAATTTTCAAGACACAGCCAATACTCATAACCTTCAGAACCCTCGAGGCGCAATGGCGTGGCCACAAGAGAAATATCGGTAGCACTTCGCGGTGCAAAGCCCTCCTCAGCAAGTTCTCCAACCGTCTTCTCTGGCTTTAGCCCACCGGCGAATATCTCGGAACTATCGCCGTCGTAATTGGCGGGCACAATAACGGGAGCTCCGGGTTCCCAGCCATGTCGGAGAAAGTAATTAGCAACGCTGGCTATCGCGTCATCTGCATTAGTCCAGATGTCGGCAACGCCATCACCATCATAATCAACAGCATAAGCCCGGTAGCTCGATGGCATGAATTGACCATAACCCATCGCTCCTGCATAGGAACCCTTTAGCGCTAGTGGATCTTTGCCGCTTTCATAAGCCAACACGAGAAAGTTTTGGAGCTCACGGGTAAAAAACGGCGAGCGCTTGGGGTAGTCAAACGCGAGTGTCGCCAGAGCATCAATAACTCTGTAACTCCCGGTAATACGGCCGTAGAAGGTTTCAACTCCAATAATCGCTGTAATTACTGATGCCGGCACGCCGGTTTGATCACTGACTTTTGCGAGGGTCTCCGCGTTTTGCTGTGCAAATGCCACACCCTCTCGAGCACGCTTATCCGTTAAAAATATTTTACGGTAGTCATACCAAGGCTTAGTTTTTTCTGCCGGTCTTGAAATCGCATCCAAAATACTTTGCTTGCGCTCGGCCTGATCCAGCAGCGCAGCCGCCCACGTGCGATCGACACCCTGTTCAACAACATTGGCCAGGACCTCATCACGTTCAGTCCGCTCGGAGTACTCTCCCCCAAAGCTCGTCGTGGGTAGTATCAAACCAAACATGATCCAAAAAACCATGTGCGCAGGACGCGTCATACTGACTTCCTTTTACCGAAATTTAACTGAAAATTTACTGCGCTATGACGCGTTTCTCAGAGCTAACCGCCATCAAAACCCCAAAACCCAGCATTAGAGTCACAATCGAAGTACCCCCGGCGCTAACCAACGGTAGGGGCACTCCTACAACGGGTAGGATACCTGCCACCATGCCCATATTGACAAAAATGTACACGAAAAATGTCAGGGTAATCGATGATGCAAGCAAGCGCCCAAACCCTGTTTGAGCTCGAATCCCGATGGCAAACCCGCGAAGAATAATCAAGGCGTAAATTAATAAAAGAAAGACCACCCCCCGAAGACCCAACTCCTCTGCCAGCACCGCAATAATGAAGTCGGTTTGACTCTCGGGCAAAAAATCGAGGTGTGATTGAGTCCCCGACAGCCAACCTTTACCCGACCAACCGCCTGATCCGATCGCAGTCTTCGACTGAATAATATTCCATCCTGCGCCCAATTTATCGGACTCGGGGTCAAGCAAGGTAAGAATTCTTTGTTTTTGATAGTCCTTCAAAAGAAACAACCATGCAGGCCATGCACTCATAAGAAATAATGCGGCTGCACCCATGATGTACCACCAGCTAACCCCCGCCATAAACACAACGAATAGACCGCTCCCCGCCACCAGCAGTGAGGTGCCCAAGTCGGGCTGAATCACAATAAGACCCGCAGGTAGCGCAATAATCAGCAGCGCCCCCAACAACGGCCAGGGGCGAGGCGGTATGCCATAGCGACTAAACCAGGAGGCCACCATCAAGGGCATTGCCAACTTCATCAGCTCCGAGGGTTGGAACCGAATAACGCCAAGGCTCAGCCACCGCTGCGCGCCTTTTGCACCGACGCCAAAGAGCGGCACTGCGACTAAGAGCAATAACGCCGCCACATAAAATAAGGGAGCCCATCGATAGTACGTATCCAAGCGGACTTGGCTTGCGGCTAACATAGCCAAGGTCGCAATACCAAAATTGCGCATTTGTCTTATGAGCGTTGCCTGACTGCCGTCTGAAGCACTGAATAAGACAAATAAACCGAAGGTGATCAAGGTTGCCAACAACAACAGCAGCCAGCCATCTAAATGCAGCGCCTCAAGTATCGAGTTGCGATGTTTGAAGTCACCGCGACTGTCGTTAGCAAGGTACCGATCGTATTCAGCCATCTTGCCCCCTGGTCATCCAAGCATCCATCACTTTTCTAGCTACTGGATATGCGGCACTACTACCACCACCATTTTCCGCCAAAACTGCGATGGCAATACTTGGTCTATCGACCGGTGCAAATGCCATAAACCAACCATGATTGCGATGGCGGGCGTTAATATTCTCCTCGTCATAAACAGCATCTTGTGCAATCCCAATGACCTGAGACGTTCCAGTTTTACCCGCAATTGTATAATCAAGGTCGGCACCAATGGCTGCGGCAGTGCCTGCAGGGGTATGGACCACATCCATCATGGAAGCGATGACTGCAGACCAGTGTGCCGGGCTGGCAACAACTTCTTCAAGGGGTGGAGCAACCCGCTCCTCATTACCGATACGGCTTACCAGCGCTGGCTTGAATGCAATGCCCCGATTGGCCACGATCATCGCTGCTTGGGCAAGCTGAAGAGGCGTTGCCAGCATGTAGCCCTGCCCAATGCCGACACTTAATGTTTCTCCGGGATACCAAGGCTGGCCAAGCTTCGCTCGCTTCCATGCTCTTGACGGGAGAATACCCCGCTGCTCACTCGTAATATCAATACCGGTCACCTGGCCAAACCCGTAGGGGGCAAGACCTTCAGACAGTCTATCGATGCCCAAATTTCTGGCTAGGTCGTAATAATAAACATCACAAGACTCTGCAATCGCCATACGCATATCAACTTCTTCGGCGTGACCCGTGCCTCGAATACGAAGAATCCAGTCGCGGTAGCGACGAGAATCACCGGGAATTTGATACCACCCCGGATCTTTTACCGTAGTCTCCGGTGTAATAAGACCCAGCTCCAGACCCGTCAGTGCCAGCATGGGTTTCACCGTTGAGCCTGGTGGATATTGACCCTGAATAGCCCTGTTCAGCAATGGTGTATCGGGAGAGTCTCGAAGCGCACTGTAAGCCTTAGTACTAATGCCGTTGACGAACAAATTGCCGTCAAAACTAGGCTTTGACACCAGCGCTAGAACACCGCCATTGCGGGGGTCTAACGCGACGACCGCCCCGCGCTGATCCCCTAGTGCCTCCGCCGCGACTCGCTGCAACTCCAAATCGAGATGCAACTTAAGATCGGTACCTGGATTAGGCGGCTCTTGATCAAGTACTCGCAGAACGCGTCCATGAGCATTGGCTTCAATATTTTGATTCCCAACCCGACCTAGTAAAACGTCCTCATAGTATTTCTCTAAACCCACCTTGCCGATGTGGAATGTCCCGCGGTAACGGTCTTCCTCAATTCGCTGAGTCTCCTGTGTATTGATACGGCCCACGTAACCTAAAACGTGGCTGAGTAATTCACCGTGGGGGTAAGCTCGCGTCAATTGTGCCTCGATGGTGGCACCCGGCAACGTATGACGGTTCACCCCAACGACCGCCGTTTCGTCATCGGTCAAACGTAATTTCAAGGGAACCGCATCATAAGGTCGGCTGCGTCTACGTCGCTCCTGAAAGCGAATGCGTTCCTCTGGATCCAGGCCAATAAGGGATTCAATGCGATCCAACAGTGCAGACAAATCCCCCGCCCGCTCCACCACAACCGCCAACAGTTGACTGGGCTCATTGCTGGCAAGGAGCTCACCGTTGCGGTCAAAAATGAGCCCTCGGGTAGGAGGCAGGGCCTCAAGACGCACCCGGTTCCTCTCTGATTGCGTCAGGAACTGCTCATAGTTGACTATTTGAAGNCCATAATAACGATAGAACAGCGACGCCAGCGCCAGTGATACGATTACNGTGGCTGTAAACACCCGGCCTCGGTGTATCGCTGCCTCACGACCTGTGTCCCGAATGGCATCCCGAGGCGCCATTAAGACTCAGGCTCGATGGTAGGGATGACGGGCATTTATCGACCAAGCTCGGTATAACTGTTCAGCTAACACAACCCGGACTAACGGGTGGGGCAGTGTGATCCTCCCTAGGGACCACCGCGCGTCTGCACGTCGCAATAAATCAGCCTCAATACCGTCAGGACCACCAATCAGAATGGCCATCGGTGTACCCTCCTGGCGACTGACTGTAAAATGTTCGGCCATATCTTCCGTTTTGATTAGACTGCCCTGAACATCCAAAGCCACCAACGTTTCGTCATCCTTTAGCTGCTTTTTAATCGCAATAGCTTCCTGAGCCCGAAATTTTTCGCAGTCATCACCCTGGCGTTTGGCAGGGGGTATTTCAACCCAATCTACTCTGAAGTCTCTGGGCAGGCGCTTGCTGTACTCGGATACAGCGGTCTGAACCCACTCTGGCATTCGTGTTCCCACTGCCAGGACCCTGATGCGCATTACTCAGCGTTAGGTGGCGCGGCCCACAACCGCTCAAGGTCATAAAAACTACGGGTTGCCGGTTGCATAACGTGCACTACGACATCGCCAAAATCCACCAGCACCCACTCACCTACCGATTCGCCTTCGATACCGATGGGCCGCATGGCCTCACTTTTCGCCCGCATGATGACGTTATCCGCCAGGGACTTCACATGACGCGTCGACGTTCCACTAGCAATGACTAGAAAGTCCATCACCGAACTCAACGCCTTTACATCGATCACCACCGGATCGACGGCTTTAAGATCGTCCAAGGCGTCAAGTACCAGCCCCGTTAGCGCGTCGTGCTCGGACGCGGTTAAATCTGTCACTCAAACCCCCTGGGGAATCACTTTATAGAACGGTATAAACCCTGCTCGGTAATATACTCCAATACGCGGTCGGGCAGGAGATATCTCACGTTTCTATCCCCCTCTATGCCAAGCCGAATAGCGGATGATGAAACGTCTAAACCCGGCTGAACCAATCTCGACACCGCACCCTGAGTCTGTCTTAAAAGTTGCGATGCCGGCACTTCGTGTTCTTCCAGCCAGCTTTGCAGCTCTGGAGGCAGTTGAAGATCTCCAGGGGGCCGAGCTAACACGGCAATATTTGTGAACTCCAATAAAACACGCCATTCGTGCCAGCGATTTAGACGCTGCAGCGAGTCGGCGCCCATAATGAAGACAATCGCAACCTCAGCACCTAACTCTTGGCGTAGCTCTCGCAACGTGTCTACGGTGTAGGAAAGACCTTCTCGATCCAGCTCCCGACGATCGACGCTTAGGCCCTCGGTTCCGACAATTGCCAAGTCGAGCATTTTTGCCCGGTGTGCCGCACTCACGCCCGGGGTTGCCTTAAGCGGCGGCAGGGCAGCGGGGATAAGCCGGATCGCTGAAAGACCTAGCATGTCCCGACAATCAAGCGCCCCTCGCAAATGTCCTACATGCACCGGATTGAAGGTTCCGCCCAATACACCTACGGCCGGGTGACTCACTGGCGCACGTGCCCATCGCCAAAAACCACATATTTGCTCGATGTCAGGCCTTCAAGGCCAACGGGGCCACGAGCATGCAGCTTATCCGTAGAGATACCAATTTCAGCGCCCAAACCGTATTCAAAACCGTCAGCAAAACGTGTCGAGGCGTTGATCATGACCGAGCTTGAGTCGACTTCGCGCAAAAACCGCATAGCCGTCCCGTGGTTTTCAGTCACGATACTCTCTGTATGTCCGGAACTGTACTCAGCAATATGCGCCATTGCGCCGTCAACACCTGCAACGACCCTGATAGCCAAAACGGGGGCGAGATATTCTGTTTGCCAATCCGCTTCGGAGGCCAAAACACTCACCGAAGCACTCGCCGCACAGGCTTTAGGACATCCCCGCAGCTCAACACCAGCGGCAGCTAATGCATCAGCGATGGGAGGCAGTAACGCGATAGCAGCCTCATCAACCAGTAGGGTCTCCAAAGTGTTGCAAGTGCCATAACGTTGAGTCTTAGCATTTACTGTAATGGCTTGCGCCCGGTCAGGGCATGCTTGGCCATCGATATAGACATGGCAAATGCCATCGAGATGTTTAAGTACAGGAACCGTGGCTGCGCCACTGATCCGCTCGATCAATCCTTTGCCGCCCCGGGGGATTACCATATCGACATAACCCGAGAGCCTAATAAGGGCGTCTACAACCGCGCGATCAGTCGTTGCAACCACCTGAGTTGTCGCAGCGGGCAATCCTGCACTGGCCAAACCTTCTTGAATGCAGCGCCCGAGAGCCAAGTTAGAATTAATGGCTTCCGACCCCCCTCGAAGAATGGCGGCGTTGCCAGCTTTCAAGCACAAGCTGGCAGCCTCAACCGTCACGTTGGGCCTTGATTCATAAATGATGCCAATGACCCCCAGTGGGACCCGCATTTTGCCGACTCGAATCCCGGAATCCATTGTACGAACGCCGTCAATGGCGCCGACAGGGTCGGGTAATGCGGCGACCTGCTCAAGGCTGACCATTAAACTGGCAATTCTTTCGGCATTGAGCTCGAGCCGGTCCAGCAGCGCTGGCGCCAGCTCTGACTTCACACCCGCCGCTAAATCCTGAGCGTTAGCCGACAGAAGATCGTTGCGGTTATCTGCAATCGAATCTCGAATGGCGAGCAGCGCCTGATTTCGAGCAGCTACAGTACTCGCCGCAACAATACGCGAGGCTTCTCGGGCCTGCCGACCCAGCTCCTTTACGCTATTTTCAATGGACACAGTCATTCCTTAATTGGGACGCGAAGAGTATACGCCCTAGACACCCGCTCCCACAGGCCCCAATACAGTTGTGGAGGGAGTTTTGCGCGCAATTGTGAATGCAATCGTGAATGCGGTTGACAATGATTCGCAATTGCGTATGCTTGCCCTATGTTTGTTTGTATCTGCAATGGCGTTACCGACTCTTCTATCCGTCGCGAGATGGAAGCCGGTGCTACTTCTTTCGCTGACGTCCAAAATCGTTTGGGCGTGGCTCGTCAGTGTGGCTCCTGTGAGCACCTGGCTCGCGCCATCGTCAACGAATTTTCCAAACCCGACCCCCGGTACTTTTACAACGCCTGCTCCGACGAATCTATGGCCGCTGTAGCCTGACGCTAACGGAGCTGCTAATCATTCTGATTAGCATTAAAAAATTCATTTAAAACAATAGCTTAAGTGATTTATTTTGTGGTTCATTCGCAACCGTTACGTTATAGTGTCGCCACTCTCTTTTGATAGGACCGCACCATGAAAGGCGACGCTAAAGTTATCGAGCATCTCAACAAAATCCTCTACAACGAGCTGGTTGCCATCAATCAGTANTTTTTGCACAGTAAAATGTATAAAGACTGGGGNCTCAGCGAACTCGCAGAACACGAGTACCACGAGTCGATTGACGAAATGAAGCACGCAGACGCTCTGGTAGAGCGCATTCTGTTTCTTGAGGGCCTGCCCAATTTGCAAGATCTGGGCAGACTAATGATTGGCGAAAACCCTCGAGAAATGCTCGAGTGCGATTTGAAACTTGAGCATATCGCTCACGAAGATCTCAAAGCGACCGTAGCGCATTGTGAAGAGGTCAGGGATTACGTATCGAGAGATCTTGCACAAAGCATCCTAGATGCCGAAGAGGAGCACATCGACTGGCTGGAAACCCAGCTTTCGCTAATGGATCGTGTCGGCGAGCAAAATTACCTTCAAACTGCGATGCGCACGGTCAAGCCGTCTGACAGCTAAGGTAGTCTCAATCTGCTAGCGGGGTGGTATCTAGGTAGCGCCCCGCTGCGGCGGAGGGCACTATGGCGCCGCTGTCTACCGTAATCACCCCACCGACAATGACCCAGTTGATACCCACTGGCGACTGCCATGGAGATCCGTAATCTGCTCCAGCAGCCACAGTTTGAGGGTCAAAAACAACTAAGTCAGCGTCTGCGCCCACTTGAACACGCCCTTTGCGACTAAATTGGGGCGCGAAGGTCTCTAGCCATTGCGCCTGTTTCAAACTCATACGAGANAGTCCATCGCTAAGCTCAAGGATTTTTTGCTCTCGCACATAGCGACCTAACAAACGAGAAAAACTGCCCGAGATATTGGGGTTAGTCATTTGTGCAGGGTCAAAGGCAGGTAGCGCATCAGTGGATACCATCATATCTGGCCAACGCAGGGCCGAATGCAGCCAAGATTCCTGCACATAATGATGGTTAACCATTCCGCCAGGCTCCGTTTCAGCATAGTGCTCCCAGGTTTCCTCCGTAAGCCATTCACCCGTAGCCACCCACTGCACATCGGTGTAGTTGATGGCGAAAATAGACCGCCAGTCACGCTTGCGAAATACGTCCGCAGAAATACTGGTACCCCCAGCCAAGTAACTCAGGGTTTCTGTTGTTACCTTCACTCCTCGGGCTCGGGCGGCATCGATTTTTTCCAGCCATTCCTCAATGCCGCTCATGGCATTGTGTGTAATGTGGCAAATAAATAATGCTGTATCGTATTGTTCTGCAAGGGCCAGAACTTCGTCGAGCCCCTTGGGGTCTCCCGGGAGGTTGCGTCGCACGTGCACAAAAACCGGAACTTCACGGTCCCCTGCCACATCGAAAATCATTGCCAATTCATCTGGACTCACCGCATCGCGCATGTAGTCGAGCAGCAAGCCAACACCTAGCCCGCCGCCATCAAGGCCCTCCTCGAGCTTGCGGCGAATCTCAGCGATTTGTGGCGCAGTAGCGCGCTGCGTGAAGGCGGGAGAAGCCATACTTGCTTGCTCACCCCGATAAAAAAAGTAGGGTAAATCACGACCCTCAAGGACTTGGATACGTGCGGCAAAGTGCCCCACCGATGCTCCGTAGTTAATAATAGGGCGATTAGCCACTAGGTCACCTGCCGCTGACGAGGGCAAGGCACCGGCCTCCATCTCCAGCTGCGTCGTCACGCCGTCTAGCACATTTCGCCGCTGCCCTAATGGGGTCAGGGTATGGCTATGAATGTCTATAAAACCAGGCGCCACCACCAAACCGGTGGCGTCTATCGTCTCTGCTCCCGCGAGCGGCATTTCGCTTATTGATGCCACTCGCCCCTCGTGAATTCCGATATGTCGAATAGCATCCAAGCCGGTCTCGGGGTTGATCACCCGGCCATTGTTGATGACTAAAGAGAAAGGCTTCTCAGCGTCTGCGAACAGGGCCAGCGGAGCAAACAGAACCCAACCTACTAACAGCACGGGAAGTAGTGCCGCGGAACCCCTTCTGTATTTAACCAAAATGCGCTGATTACTTGAGGCTTTAAG
>JGI26253J51717_1000724_pt1 | contig 13863 bp, 10 predicted proteins | sample SaaInlV_100m_DNA_6_FD_51717 | JGI IMG/M metagenome (IMG submission 51717)
CCGAATGGCGATATCATCGAGACGCCGATCATCTCGAACTTTAAGGAAGGTCTGACCGTTCTTGAGTATTTCAACTCAACCCACGGTGCGCGGAAGGGTCTGTCAGATACGGCTTTGAAAACGGCCAACTCTGGGTACCTTACACGTCGTCTTGTGGATGTGGCTCAGGACTGTATCGTGCGCCAGCATGATTGTGGCACGGATCGTTCGATCACTGCACGGGCTGCGATCAATGATGGGGAAGTGATCTCCTCTTTGTCAGAGCGGATCTTGGGCCGGGTTGCGGCCGAAGATGTGATCAAACCTGGCACGGATGAGGTTCTATGCGCCAAAGGTGAGATCATCGACGAGCGCAAAGCGGACTTCATCGAAGAAAATGGCGTGATTTCCATGTTGATCCGGTCACCTCTGACCTGTGAAACGGAAGATGGTATCTGTGCGGCCTGCTATGGTCGTGATTTGGCCCGCGGTACTTTGGTGAACCAAGGTGAAGCGGTCGGTATCATCGCGGCGCAATCAATTGGTGAACCCGGTACACAGCTCACCATGCGGACATTCCACATTGGTGGTGTTGCGCAAGGTGGTGGCCAGCAATCGAGCCAAGAAAGCAGCCAATCTGGGAAAGTGCATTTCGAGAATGCAATCTTGCTGAAAAACTCAGCCGGTGAGCAGCTCTCCATGACACGGAACATGGTGGCCAGTATTCTTGACGTGGGTGGCGCTGTGATTGCCAGCTATAAGGTGGCCTATGGCTCGAAAATGTTGGTCAAAGATGGCCAAATGATTGAGCGTGGCGACAAGCTGTTTGAATGGGATCCGTTCACATTGCCCATCATCGCTGAGAAATCAGGTGTGGTGAAATATGTTGATCTGGTGTCTGGCATTGCGGTGCGCGACGAGACCGATGACGCCACTGGCATGACCCAAAAAATCGTGACAGATTGGCGCGCTGCGTTAAAAGGCAGCGAATTGGCGCCAAAAATCATCGTCACCGATGAAAAGGGTGAAATGCTGACCCGTGAAGATGGCAATCCAATTGCCTATGCCATGTCCGTCGATGCGGTTCTCTCCGTTGAAGATGGTCAGGACATCAAGGCGGGTGACATTCTTGCGCGTATCCCGCGCGAGGGTGGCCGATCCAAAGACATCACCGGTGGTCTGCCGCGGGTTGCGGAATTGTTTGAGGCCCGTCGCCCCAAAGATCACGCGATCATTGCAGAAATTGATGGCTATGTGCGCTTTGGCAAAGACTATAAAAACAAGCGCCGCATAGCGATTGAACCGGCTGACGAGACTTTGGCAAAAGTCGAATACATGGTGCCAAAAGGCAAGCACATCCCTGTCCAAGAAGGTGATTTCATCAAGAAGGGTGATTACATCATGGATGGCAACCCCGCGCCGCATGACATTCTTGCGGTTATGGGTGTTGAGGCTTTGGCCGATTATATGATCGACGAGGTCCAGGACGTGTATCGCCTGCAAGGGGTGAAGATCAACGATAAGCACATTGAAGTGATTGTGCGTCAAATGTTGCAGAAATGGGAAATCACTGACAGTGGCGAGACAACCTTGCTTAAGGGCGAGCATGTCGACAAAGCTGAATTTGATGCGGCCAATGAAAAGGCCCTCTCAAAAGGCACCCGTCCTGCACAGGGTGAGCCGATTTTGCTGGGGATCACAAAAGCCTCCTTGCAAACACGCTCTTTCATCTCTGCGGCTTCATTCCAAGAAACCACGCGGGTTCTCACCGAGGCCTCCGTGCAAGGCAAACGTGACAAGCTGATTGGTCTTAAAGAGAATGTCATCGTTGGGCGCTTGATCCCAGCTGGCACCGGTGGCGCGACGCAGAAAATGCGCCGTGTGGCGGCAGATCGTGACAATGTTGTGATCGAAGCGCGCCGTGCGGAAGCCGAAGAGGCGATTGCCTTGGCCGCGCCGGCAGCTGTGGCTGAAACGCCTGATGAGATGTTTGAAAGCCTGTTGGTTGATACAGTTGAGAATAACGAAGAGTAAGACAGTTACACTTTGTGATTTAGGGCCGTTCTTTTGAGCGGCCCTTTTCTTTTGCAGTTGCATTTTTTGTCGAAATAGAGCCCGGTAGATCCGAGACGGTATTGATTTACGCAGCGAAGGCAGATCCATGACTGACAATATCCGCGGAGCGCTCTTTATGGTTTGCTCAATGATTTGTTTTGCTGTGAATGACGCGGTGATCAAATCTTTGGGCGGGGTGCTGCCGATTTTCCAAACGCTTGCGGTGCGCGGCGGGATGGTGGTGGTCCTTCTGGCAATCTTGGTCATGCGCTCGGGTTGGCGGGTGCAGGAGCTTCGGCGCCGCGATCAGATGATCCTATTGCTGCGCGTCGCGGCAGAAGTTGGCGCCGCTTTCTTTATCGTTACGGCTCTGTTCAATATGGAATTGGCCAATATGACGGCCATCTTGCAAATCTTGCCGCTCACCATCCCGTTGGCGGCCTTCATGTTCCTCGGGGAGCCTTTGGGTTGGCGCCGATTGGTGGCGATTTGCATCGGTTTTCTGGGGATGTTGTTCATCGTGAAACCGGGCAGTGATGGGTTTAATATTTACTCATTATTTTGTTTGGCAGCGGTGATCTGTGTCACAATTCGTGATCTGACCGCGCGCAGTTTGGGGGCCAAGCTCTCCTCCCAGGAGATGTCGCTCTTTGCCGCCGTCGGCGTGTTCGGCGCGGCGAGTGTGGCAACAATGTTCGAGCCCTGGGTGACGATTTCCCTAGCATCCTGGGCGGCACTATGCGGCTCTTCATTTGCGATTTTATTGGGATATCTGGTCAGTGTTTATGCCATCCGGACAGGGGATGTCAGCTTCACCGCACAGTTTCGCTATATTGGCCTCATCGCTGCATTGATTTTGGGCTATGTGTTTTTTGGCGAATGGCCAGATCGTCTGGCTTTGATAGGGGCTGCGATTATTGTCGGTACAGGCGCCTTTACCCTCTATCGCCAGCGCGCGAGTCGAAAAGTGAAACCTGCTTAGCACTGGCTTTGCGCGGTTGCCTGCGCGCAAGAGCAGATATTCTGCACTTCCGGCCTTGACGTTGAATTTGCGCTGGCATACCTCTCTGACACGGCGCGGGTATGGTGAAATGGTATCATAAGAGCCTTCCAAGCTTAAGGTGCGGGTTCGATTCCCGCTACCCGCTCCAAAATTACCCAATTTTTTCCATCAATAAATACAAACGTATAATGGAAATTGCGTTGTTACGTGCTTTGGATTTTAAAGACCTCTGCATAACGCCATCTCAACACGAAATGAGGGCAGCGCCTGCCGGGGGGCAGGCAGGAGCAGCCCGGTGTTGCCACCGGGCAAAGTGTTTTAGCTTGGCGGTTGGGTTATGTAGAGGTCTTTCTTAGGGTGCGGGCTCGAGGGTCACATCAAAGTCGCATTGAAATTCAAGAACACCGGCGCGAGTTTGCGGACCCAGTCTCAATTGTGCGGGAAACATGAGTTCAAGCCTGAGTTTTTCTTGTGGCTTCAAAGACAGCGGCGCCAGGGCCTGCGGCTCTGCTGCATCAGCTGCCAATATCAGGCCCGCGCCATCTGCGGTCGGATATTCCGCTATGGGGCAGAGCGGGCCGGGAGTAATGCGCAGTTGTACCTGCGCGTTCTGCTGCTGCTGGCTGAGGTTTTCACAGTCTAGTTTCACCAGCCCATAGCTGTCGAAATATCGACCCGCAGAGGCTGAGACAGAACCGAAATTCAAACTTGACGAAGCAATCGCGTAAAACACTTCGCCGGCCGCAGCGGGGCCGCCCGTCACGCCAAGCAAAATGCAGCCCAGCTGTAGGGCGGCGGCGGCGTTAGCGGCAGGTGAATGGGCCGAGCGTGGGTTGCAGGTCATCGCTTGGTGGAAATTCAATGGCTGTTTCACAGGTTTCTTCTCCCATTGTGACATTCAAAGTGGTGGAGGCTGGCAAATCTTCAAAAAATACTTCCCCGAAATCTATGACATAGGAGGGATATTCTGCGCCCTCGAATGTGACCTCACTTCCGGCTGGCAAGGCCCTGCCAGAGGCATCCCGAAGTTGCACGATGGCCGAGCGCCGCAGGCGGGTTGAGAGGTTGATAAAGGAGGCGCCAAAGGGATAGGGGTAGACCGTGACCATCGTATTTGTGATGTCATATTCAAACGGAATCTCTTCTGGAGAGATGCTTATTTTATTGGCCTGGCCGCGCCGCAGGCTTGGCACAATGGCATTGCCGTTGCGATCGGTTTTGGTCACTTCCTGACTTTGCAGGTAGACGGGGATGTCGGATGCTTCGCCGGTGGTCACCACCGCATATTGTTGTCCCAATTTTGGCGCTGCGAAAAATGTTCCATTCGCGCGGCCCAGCACACCGCGACGGGTGTAATATCCAGAGGTGGCAGATGTGCTGTAGCTGAACCGCAGTTGATGATTGGCGGTGCGGCTTGGTTTTTCGAATTTGGCGTCAAGGCGGACCGGACCTGTTTGGTCGATGCTGCCGCTGTAGGTTTGAGAAAGCCCCGACTCGCTTTGGCTAAACTTTGAGAAATTAACATCCAATGTGAGCCCGTTTTCCCCGATGGCCGAGTTGGCAGTCGTGACCCGTTTCGTGCCGAAGGTTCGGCTGACCAAGAGGGATAGATCCAGTTTTGCGCTCCGGGCGGCGGCGCGAGCCGACAGGGTCCATTTTCATTCAAGGTGCGAGTCCATTGGGTGGAGAAAGCCGTCACGAGGCTGGTGTCCCATTTCTTTTGCACCATGAGCGAGGTGGAGAGCGTGTCCTTCTCCGTTAAGTTCAGCGCGAGAAATCCGCGGATAGCGGTTTGGAAATTGGGCGCATCCTCTGGCCCCTGGCCGATTTGTCGCCAGGCGTGGTTTTGGAAGGTCAGTTGCGCGCCCCAGTTGAAGGTTTCTGGCCGCGTGGCGGGTGAGAGATTGGCCTTCACTTGCAGACCCAACCCGCTGGCGCTGGCACTGGCGGCGGCTGTGGCGTTGACCATCGTTTTTTCGCGCCAGGCATGTTGTGCGCCGCCGCCGAGCAGAGCGCCCCCTGGCCAAAAGGCGACAGACCCCGATGCGGTAATCCGGTCGGTGAGACCATAGCGCTGTACGCTCGAGCCATAGAGCCCGCGATAGATGCCGCGGCCGCGCGATATAAGGCCGAGACCGTATTGGAACTCATAGGCGCCCTTTTTATATATGCCGGGCATGTTGAAATAGGGAATGCTTTGCGTGGTTTTTCGACCAAATTTATCCGTCAGGACAACGGACACCGTGCCGTTGCCGTCAATTGAGGGGATGTCTTCCAGGCGAAATTCGCCGCGGTCTACGGAGATGGTTTCTCCTATTTTTGCCTCCCCGATGTAAAATTCAACATCACCCGGCAAGCTAGTTGCGCCCTCGAAAGACAGCGTGTTGAAATGGCTGTGATTGGGCGTGAAGCCAAAGTCGCTGACATAGCTTACCCTGGTGAATCCGGCACCATTGAGGCCCGGTCCTGAAAATCCCGCCTGTTCGCCAAACCGCCAGAGGGCATTTTGTTTGGGCCGGTGGTAGCGGCCTTGGATGCCAAATAGGTCGAGCTCCACCCCGCCTTCGCTATCAGCTTGTATGCGGGCGTTGGCTTGCGCCTGTAGTGTGCGTTTGAATATTCAAACAAACCGGAGGCCTGTGCTGCCAAAGCGCCGGTGCCGGACAGTTGGCTCGTAATGTCGTAGCGCAGGAGCATGCTGGGGATGGGGTCGGCCATGATAGGCGGCGCGCCACCGGCGCCGCGCTTTGCGCTGGGGCCGAAAAGCTGAGGTTGAGCGGTGAAATAGGCACGGGTGGCATCGCCGCTGAAGTGAAGGCTCAAACCGCCAATTTGATCGAGAGCTACATAGTCGAGATCAAACAGGCGCGCCAAGGGCGGGGTGACCGCCAGGCCAAGCTGGGCAAAATCTTCTGGGTCAATATAGGCTTGGCCATTGTGAAACTCAAAAAAGAAGAAGAATGGAAGTTTCTCCCCGTTGAGGTAGAGGTCGAAAAAATCTGGCACGAGGTCGGCGCGATCGGCCAGATCAATCCAATAGGCGCGCAGTTTTTGGTCAATTTCGGATCGGGTGATGCGCCCATCCTCGTCAATATCCAGTGGCGTATAGCGGGTATAGGATTTCGGGGTGTTGTCTTTGGTAAAGACAGCTGTTGTTTCTGTCCCGTCGATATGATCGGGTGCAATGAGTGCGATGCAGATATCGGCCAAGCTGAGCGCCGCCGCGCGGTTGCTTTGAGCGCGGCCTTCGAGCAGCTGACCGATATAGTGTAAGTGCTGCTCAAAGCTGGCCTTGCCCAGATCTTCCTGGCTCGTGCCCAATCGCTGGGCCAGTTCTGGGGTGAATTGGATCAACCCGAGGGTTTCATTCACTGGATTTCGAAACCGATGGTCAAAACTGCCATCGGTTTCAAAGGCGATCACGGCCATTAAGTGCTCAGGGGCCACTAAGAGGGTCTGGGCCAGCGCGGTTATGGCATCCGCTTTGTTCTGTGGGATGCCATTTCGCACGACGGCTGATGGTGCGGTCGTGCTGGCCTGCGCCAGGGGTGCAAGCCAGATCCCGCAAGAGATTGAGAGTAAGCGTACATATGTTTTAATACCGGCCACGCTACCCTATTCATGATTGGCGAGCTGATAGGTTTGGTTCAAGCCCGTCAGTTTGTAGACCGCTTTGCCTGGCAGCATACCTTCCGGCAACTTCACTTGCCATTCACGCCAGGATCCCGCCAAAACATGTGCCAAGCTGTTGTTGGCATAAACGGGCGTGTTCTCTTGGTTGGGGTTCGGATGCAGACCAACGCTCACCACGTTGGCCCGCTGGTTGCCTGAGTTGGTGGCCCGTAGGGTGGCGGTGTCGCCTTGGGTTGTGATGGTCCAGCTCAATTTCGGCCCGCCGGGGGTTTGCGGCGCGACATAGACTGGCAAGACATGGCGCAGGGTCACATCGAGGGTCGATGTGCCTTCCGCAGCTTTCTTCACCTCCGAGGGGACTTCCGCGACGATAAGACGGAAGGTCTGTTCCGATGGGGTGCCGCGCTTGCCGCGAAACCCGAGACGTACTTTTTTCGATTTTCCGGGGTGGAGTTTGAAACTTGGTGGGCTGACGATGAATAATCTTGTGTCTTCATATTCGTCGACCCCGTCAACCACCGCCCATTTCAAGACTTCGATGTTATAAAGCGTGGGCTGGGTTCGCAGGTTTGTGATTTCCACAACTCCGCGGCCGGAGGCTTCCACGTCAACAATGACGGGAACAATCGTGGAATTGGCTTGAAGGGTGGTCGCTAGAAAAACAATGGTGAAAGCGGAATAAACTATGCGCAGAAAGCCAGTCATAGGAGGTCTCCTAAAAATGTGGCCCGTTTGGGGCCGATAAGTGATAGGTATCGCTATACTTAAGGAGTATTAAATCATTGTTTAAAACCGAGGTAAGACATTAAAATTGTATATGAAAAATCAAATAAGCAGAGAGATTTCTGGCCAGTAACGGGGGACAGAACTGGGCCCTGTGAATGGAATTTCCAGGGCCCAACTCAAGGGATCTAATCTAATCGGTCGGATTAGTATGTGATGGTGATGCCCAATGTGTCGGAGTAAGTGCCAACCACACCTGCGCTGTTTTCTTCAGCCAGCACGCGGCCGTAGACCGAGTAGTTCACGGTTTCGCTGCTTGCCGCTACGGCATTGCTGACCAAGGCGCCATTTGCTGGGATGTAGCTGTCGACGGCCCGCGATTCATCAATCGCGATGATATACTCCAGATAGTTTTCGCTTTCGGCCTCAGCCAAACGCCGGTTGGTATCAACCAAAGAGCTGCCACCATCAATGGTGATTGTGTAGGTTGTTCCGGTTGTGCAGGCGGCGCCGATGCTGCCCTCTGCGTCTGTTGCTGAACCCGGTGTAATGGCGCCAAAATTCAGCGCAACAGCAGAAACGGTGCAGGAGCCTTGAACGTTGCCAGAGACATTCATTGTGCCAGTTGCACTGCCAGCCTGCGCGACCTGCGCAGTTGTCAATGTTGCCAAGAAAAGCGGTGCAGCGAGTTTCATTGCATATGTCATTGTGGTGTCCTTAAATATCTATGTCGTTTTAGATGAAGTCTTGGGAAGAATTGGGAGACTTCGCTGCTCAAATAGGTTCTAATATGCTAACAAAGGGTAAATCTTTCCGGCCCTGTGTCTCAAGTGGACAGTTGGCTATAATTGGTCTTCAAAAGTGTAGAAAATGCGCTTTTTATTGTTATTAATAGACAATTTAGTGATCTATTAGCCTTTAAATTAAACCTGTTAGTGATTGGTTTAAACTTTGACGTGTTTTGATCGCGCGAAAGCGTGTTTTCGGAGTGATCGCGCCGCAATAGCGCGCGCGCCCGCCGGCTTATGATCCGCCCGCCTATCTGCGGCCATCCTATGTGCGACACTCTGATTTTATTGAACGCGCCCTCTTGTTGGTTGCCCTACAGCCGGATACATCGTGTGGACGAGTTTAAGGGGCGGGCATGGCACAGACACCAAATTCAGCGGCAGAGGTGAGCGAAGAGCGTGCAGCCTCAAAACGAGTTGGCGTGTTAAAAGCTCTGCTCCGCTATTTTGCCCCTTACAAAATTTGGGTTGTATTGGCACTGGCGGCCCTCACCATCACTGCCAGCGTGTCATTGATTTTGCCGGTTGCGGCCCGCCGGGTGATTGACGGATTTTCGGTTGGGGATGTGTCCCTACTCAATCAATATTTCATGGGCGCCATTGCAGTGGCCGCGATCTTCGCTCTGGGCACAGGCCTGCGCTATTATGTGGTGACACGTCTTGGCGAGCGCGTGGTCGCAGATTTGCGCAAGGCCATTTTTGANCGCATGATTGGCATGTCACCGGCCTATTTTGAGAAATTGATGACTGGCGAAGTTCTCAGCCGNATCACAACCGACACGACGTTGATCCTGTCGGTCATCGGGTCCTCTGCCAGCTGGATGCTGCGNAATATGCTGATGATGTCTGGNGGATTGATTATGATGCTCTGGACCTCTCCAAAGCTGACCGGTTTGGTCCTCTTGATCGTGCCTCTCATCTTAGGGCCGATTTTGGCATTAGGGCGCAAATTGCGCGGCTTGTCGCGACAAAACCAGGACTGGATTGCGGCCTCCTCTGGGAAGGCGTCGGAATCGCTTTTGTCGGCACAAACCGTACAAGCCTTTACCCATGAGGCCCGCAGCTCGACAGAGTTCTCAAATGTCACCGAGAAAGCCTATGACAGCGCCCGCGCAAGGATCAAAACGCGCGCGCTGATAACGATGATCATTATCTTTGTGACATTTAGCGGTGTGATGGGGGTTTTGTGGATTGGTGCCATTGACGTGCGCAGTGGCGCCACCACCGCCGGACAATTGGTGCAATTCGTCATCTACGCTGCCATTGTTGCCAGCTCAACTGCGGCCTTGTCAGAGCTTTGGTCCGAGCTGCAGCGGGCGGCCGGGGCCACGGAACGTCTGGTTGAGCTGTTGGAGGCGGAGGATTCGATTGCCGATCCACAGGAGCCGATCCCGGCGAAACCGGGGGCGGTGGTGTTTGAGGATGTAAAGTTTGCTTTCCCAAGCCGGCCAGACCAGCCGGCGCTCAATGGGGTGAATTTTACGATCAATCCCGGTGAAACGGTGGCCCTGGTGGGGCCTTCTGGAGCTGGCAAGTCTACGATTATTCAGCTGGTGCAGCGGTTTTTTGATCCGCAAGCCGGCCACATCACCTTTGGCGGTGTGGCTTTGCCTCAGATGCGGCGCAGTGATTTTCGCCAATTCATGGCGCTTGTTCCGCAAGATCCGGTTGTTTTTGCCAGTTCCGCCTATGACAATATCTTATTTGGCCGCCCAAGCGCCAGCCGCGATGAGGTGATTGCGGCGGCCAAGGCAGCGGCGGCAGATGATTTTATTCGTGCGCTGCCTCATGGCTATGACAGCTATGTCGGCGAGCGTGGTGTGATGCTTTCTGGCGGGCAGAAGCAACGGATTGCCATTGCCCGCGCAATCCTGCGCGATGCCCCGGTGCTCTTGTTGGATGAGGCCACCTCGGCTCTGGATGGCGAGAGTGAGGCCTTGGTACAAAAAGCGTTTGAGGTGCTGTCAAAACATCGCACCACCTTGGTGGTGGCGCATCGTTTGGCGACGGTCAAAAATGCCGATCGCATTCTGGTGATGGATCAGGGCCAAATTATAGCGCAGGGCACGCATGCCAGTTTGGTCGCAGAAGGCGGGCTCTACGCGCGCCTGGCCAAATTGCAGTTTTCTCAAACAGATGGTGCCTAGAGGCAATCTGCGCCCAAGCGCGCAAATTCCTTGCGAAATTGATTAATATTTAGCATCCTCCATCATGGCGTGCGGATTGGCGCGCGTGAGTTTTGGGAGATGCTTATGGGATTTGCAACTAAAGCTGATCGGGACGCAGTTGAAAACGAAATGCCCTGGGCAGAGCGTGATGTTCCCAAAACGATGTATGAGTTCATCGACCGGGTGGCCGCGCGTCATGGTGCCCGCCCCGGTGTGAGCTTTCAGATCACCTCGGGGCAGGCCGACAAGGCGGAAACGCTGAGCTGGCAAGAGTTTCGAGATAAATCGGTGCAGGCCGCCAATCTATTCCGCCGCTTGGGTGTGGGTGAAAATGACGTCGTGGCTTATCTGCTGCCCATCTGTAACGAGGCGGCCTTGACCCTTGTGGGGGGAAGCATTGCGGGCATTGCCAATCCAATCAACCCTTTGCTGGAACCAGATCAAATTTCTGCGATCCTGCGCGAGACCAATGCGAAGGTCTTGGTCACCCTGCGCGGGTTCCCAAAAACGGATTTGCCACAGCTGGCAGCCGATGCGGTGGCGCAGGCGCCGAATGTGCAGACTGTGTTGGAAGTGGATCTCAACCGCTACCTGACACCGCCGAAATCTTGGATCGTGCCGCTCATTCGTCCGAAAGTCTCCGTCACCCATGCCGCGCAGGTCATGGATTTCAACGCAGAGCTGGCAAAGCAGAACCGCATACTTGATTTTCAAGATGCAACTGAAGATCGTGTCGCTGCCTATTTTCACACGGGCGGCACAACGGGCATGCCGAAGGTTGCGCAACATAAATATTCCGGCATTGTCTATAATGGCTGGCTTGGGGATCGAATGCTGTTTGAGGCCCAGGACACAATCATTTGTCCTCTGCCGCTGTTTCACGTTTTTGCCTGTCATGTGATATTGATGGCCATGATCAGCTCTGGCGCCCATGTGGTCTTTCCCACGCCGCAAGGCTATCGGGGCGAGGGGGTGTTTGATAATTTCTGGAAACTCATAGAGCGGTGGAATGTGACTTTTATGATCACCGTCCCGACCGCGCTGTCAGCGCTGATGCAGCGCCCGGTGAATGCGGATATCTCGTCGCTGCGAACGGCGTTTTCTGGCTCTTCACCATTGCCAATTGAACTGTTCAAGCGCTTTGAGGCGGCAACAGGGGTTGAGGTTGTCGAGGGGTATGGTTTGACTGAGGTGACCTGTTTGGTCTCTTGCAACCCTGATCAAGGTCTCAAAAAAGTTGGGTCCGTTGGGCTGCCCTTGCCGCATACCTCCGTTAAAATTCTGCGTGATGGGCCCAAGGGACCTCAGGAATGCGATGTCGATGAGATTGGAGAAATCTGCGTTGATAATCCGGGGGTCTTTGCAGGTCACACCTATACGGAGGCGGCCAAGAACAAAAATCTCTATCATTTCGCGAGCTACCTGCGCACCGGGGATTTGGGGCGGATGGACGCGGATGGCTACCTGTGGATCACCGGCCGCGCCAAAGATCTTATTATTCGCGGTGGGCATAACATTGATCCGGCCCTGATCGAGGAAGCTTTGGCGGGCCATGAGGCCGTCGGATTTGTCGGCGCAATTGGCCAGCCGGATGCGCATTCGGGGGAAATTCCCTGTGCCTATGTGGAGCTGGTTGCAGGTGCACAGGTCAGCGCTGAGGAGCTCGTGGCTTTTGCCAGTGAACGCGTGGCAGAACGGGCTGCGCAACCAAAATATATTGAGATCATGCCAGAGCTGCCGAAAACGGCGGTGGGAAAGGTCTTCAAACCTGCGCTGCGCAAATCTGCAATCACCCGCATTTATAATGCGGCGCTGTCAGAGGCAGGCGTGCCTGCGGAGGTGCAGACAGTGATTGAGGACAAACAACGCGGGCTTGTGGCGCAAGTGCGTGGCAGCGCTGAAGATGAGGCGGTGAACCAAGTGCTTGGTGGCTTTATCTGGTCTTGGGAACGTGCGGGCTAGAGTGTGCGGGCCAAAGACGCGCCGGCTCAAAAGCCTGGACAGGCTTTGGAGCGCTCACTAGGCTGCGTTTCAACTGATGGATGAGGTAAATTATGGACGCGTCGTTTTCACGCCGTAAACTGGTCACCCCAGCCGAACTCAAGGCGCTTAACACACGCTCAAACCTTTGGGGGGCTGCGCAAATGGCCAGCCATCTGGGGGCAATCGTCTGCGCGGGTTACCTGCACAGCTTGGCTTTGGGCACTGCATGGGTCTGGCTGACAGGCTTTGTCTTGGGTGTTTTGCTCAATTTCCTCTATGCCGCCCAGCATGAGCTGAGCCATGCGACCGTTTTTGCGACCCGCCGGATAAATGTGCTCTTTGGCCGGTTGATCGGCTTTGTGATGATCTTTCCACGAGATTACGATCAGGTCATGCATTTCGCACATCATACCCACACGCAAGATTGGGAGAAAGACGGCGAATTGGTGCGCGCGCCCTATACGCTTGTGACCTATCTATTGTGGCTGTCNGGNGTTACNTATTGGCGCAATCGCATCTTTGGTGTGATCCGCCGCGCGNGGGGGGTGATTATTGAGCCGTTTATCCGCGCCGAAGAAGAGGCCAAGATCGTTCTTGAGAGCCGGGTTCATGTGGCGCTCTATGCGGTGATCCTCTTGGGCTCTGTTGCTTTGAATTCATGGGCGGCGATGAGCTTTTGGCTTTTGCCGATGCTTTTGACCAAACCTGTGCATCAGTTGCAAAATACGATCGAACATTTGGGCCTCAGCCATGAGGATGATATATTAAAGAACACACGCTCCACGCGGACCAATGCGCTGATGCGCTGGCTGTGCTGGCAGATGCCCTATCATACGGCGCATCATGTATTTCCCTCTGTGCCCTTTTGGAAGTTGCGGCAGCTCAATGCGAAGATCGAGGCGCAGGCCGGGCCTGTGCATCGGATGGGCTGGATCGAATTTCAGATCGAAGTCATCAAGCGGTTTGCGCAAAAGGATGAAAGCCAATGGCCCATGGATGAGGTTTGGATTGTGCCGACTTCAGCTGGACGCGAGACGCGCGTTGAGGCTTGAGCTCGCCTCCGCATAGGCGCGTTCCAGCTCTATTAACTTCTGCTTGCGCCATAGCCCGCCGGCATAGCCTGTCAGAGTGCCGTCAGCGCCAATGACGCGGTGGCAGGGCAATACAATTGCGATTTGATTGGCCCCATTGGCGCGGGCAACGGCACGCATGGCCGTGGGTCGCGCTATAGATTGCGCCAATTGCGCATAGGATCGGGTTTGTCCGGCTGGGATGTCTTGCAAAGCCCGCCAGACAGTTTTGGAAAAATCTGTGCCGTGCAAGGCCAGAGGCAGATCGAATTTCGGCCGCCGCCCCGCAAAAAATTCTGTCAGCTGCGCTTGCACCCGATCGGTCAAGGCAAAGCGACCAAAACCCAATTGCCCTTTGGAAAATTGAAACAGCTGCTGCACCTCGCGGGCCAGGCCCTTGCGTTCGGGAAATTCCAACAAATGCACTTGGGTGGCGTCACAGATGGTCACCATCGCGCCAA
>JGI26253J51717_1000728_pt1 | contig 13824 bp, 17 predicted proteins | sample SaaInlV_100m_DNA_6_FD_51717 | JGI IMG/M metagenome (IMG submission 51717)
ATGTTGTAAGTTATCTTGTCGAGAATGGTTTTGCTGCAGATGATGACACTGATGAGATCAGAGAAGGTCTTGCTATGTGGTTCGATGAGAATGCAGGTAAGCTAGGAGAGATGCCCGACTTTGATGACATGGGTGGATTAGTCTTCCTAATGAAGCAAGCCCTGTCTGGTGTAAACCCTGACCTGTCAGACAACCCAGAGGTTTAGTAAATGAAAGTAATGACATTAGAAGAAATACGTAAGCTAAGGGCATCATCAAGTGTCCCTGAAGCTTTAGATGTTCAAACTAATAAGGCTCTACCTTCTACTACACCAGAGGGTATGAAGACCATGACCTTAGCTGAAATACGTAAGCTAAGATCTCAGCAGATGGATGAAGAGGATGACTATCCGTTTGATGATGATACTAAGCTCAAGAAGAAAGACTTGAAGGTTGGTAGAAACGCCAAAGACATTCGTAGCTATATGGAGCAACGCTTTGGTGTTGACTACAATCCTAAGCAGGGTAAGTCAGATGATGAGGTTGTAGAAGATTTTGTCGATCACATGCGTTACTTTAATAGTAACATTGTAACTACGGCTAGTGAAGTCAGGTATATACATGATGCTGATGAGGATAAGAAAGCCTCTGCAGCTAAAGCATACGAACTGTATGACCGACTAGGCAGTGTGTTTACTAATGATGGTTTATCTGGTGCTGTGGATGGTATGAAAGACTACTTCATGTCTACAGTAAAAGACCCATCTAACTACATAGGTCTTCTTACTGGCGGCATTGGTAAGGCTGCAGGTGTTGGTCTTACTCAGACTGGTCGTATGTCAGTTAAGAGAGCAGCAGTAGAAGCTGGTAAGAAAGCTGTAGCTAGTGGAGCGACACAACAGGCGGCTAAGGAAGCTGGTGAAGAAGCAGCTAAACAAGCGGCTAAACACTTTGCGGCAAACGGTGTTAAGAACCCAGTATCAGCTAAGATCCGTAGACAGGCAGCACGTAGAGAGCGTGAGATCTTTATGCAAGAGGCTAAGAAGAAAGCCCAGAGAAAAGTTCTCCAGGAGCAATCTAAGAAGGACACAAAGAAGATCCTGATAGGTACAACTGCCTTAGACTCAACCTTTGCTGTAATGCATGACGTTACACTACAGAATACTCTACTAGAAGCTGGCGCACAGACAGACTACAACTATGTACAGACAGGCTTTAGTTCTTTGCTTGGTGGTATTGGTGGTCTAGCACAGCTAGGCTTTGGTAAGTTCGCTGGGGCGTCAGGCTTATCAGACTCAGACATTTTGTTGACATCAGCTAAGGCTAGAACTGAATCAAGAGAAGGTGTAGAGGAAGCTACAAAGCAGTTAGTAAACAGACAAGCTCGTGCTGATTTTAAGATTAGTGAAGAGGCAGCTAGAGATGCCGCCGCTATGATTATGGAGAAGGCTAGAACTTGGGATGTTAAGGTAGCTGCAGGTAAGGACAGCTTTGATGATGTTCCTACATCTGTAGACTTCATTAAAGATATAATGCTAGGTGAAAAGGGTGATGGTAAGGGTGGNATAGTNAAGCTATTCAAAGANCAAGGGNTAANACTACCTAGAGATTACACTGTNTCTGATGTAATGACTACTATNGTTAAGTCTATGCCTATGGAAGAACTGGCTAAGATTAACAAGTCGCTAGAACCTAAAGGCTTTACTCTTGGTCAGACTACAGAGATGGCTACAAGCTTAGGTGATCTACTTGCTTTAGAGATACGTAAGGGTGGTCAAGTCTTGAATGTAATGTCTCAGGTTCGTAAGACCCTAGATGCTGCAACTCTACATGGGCATCAACTTATTGATGGACAAGTTAGTGCTATTAAGGCTCTAGAAGATGAGGCTGCTAAGTCAACTAAGGCTAAGTATGCTCAGTATGGGCAGAACTTATGGCGTAGGATGCTTGTGTCATCCCCAGCTACAACTGCTGTCAACGTAATGGGCTTTGGACAGTTCTATGTAGGTCAAACTCTAGCAGACTTATTCACTGGAACAGCTAATACAATGTACGGTTTAGCTATGGGTGGAACTAGGACTGCTAAGGGTAGGGAAGCTCTACGTGTAGGTAAGGTATACAGACAGATACAGACACAGAAGATCCGTAACCTACTAGACCCCTACACTACCCATGATGCTTACATGGAGTTCCTGTCACAGAATAAAGAGGTTGGTAAGGTTCTCTTTGAGAGCTACACTGGTGGTGTTCAACGTAGCGCTGGGCGTTATGGTATTGATGAGAATGCTAAGTGGTTTAAGAAAGCAGAGGCTGTAGCTGATGGTGCTAACCGTTTAACTGGTGTTAAGATTCAGGATACTTTCACTAAGTCACAAATGTTTATCACTGAGATGGACAAGTGGTTACGTGTCAATAAAGANATCTCTCTACAGGATGCCCTAAAGAAGGGTGACTTGTCAGTCATTGATGATGATGTGATTGGTGGTGCATTAGATACAACCATGAAGTCTGTGTTCTCTAAGGACTACACTACAGATGACCAGCTACTTTCAGCAGCGGCTAAACAAGTGGAGAACTTCTCTAACATACCTGTCATTGGTACAATCTTACCCTTTGGTCGTTTCTTTAACAACACACTAGCCACAGCATATCAGTGGAGTGTAGGTGGTATGGTTGAGGTTGCATCAGCTATCACAAAGAAAGAGAAGCGTAACATCAAGACAACAGAAGCCTTTGCTAGAAGCTTAGTAGGTGTAACGTCACTACGAATGGCTATGGACTACGATGAGCAGAAGCGTGAGAAGGGTTATGCTTGGTATCACATGGACACAGGTGGTGGCAAGATAATAGATGCTAAGAACATGTTCCCTGTATCACTGTGGCTTGCTGTAGGTCGTGCTGGTAACTTATCACGTAATGGAGAGATGGTTCCTAAAGAACTGATTGAAGATATTACAGCACAGTTAGCTGTTGGTCAGTTCGCTAAGGATATCCAGTTTGGTAATGACTTGTACAATGCCTTTGACACAATGTTTAATCAAGAAGAGGGTGCAAGACAGATGTCATTCAACGCTCTGTATAAACAGGGCGGTAACATCTTAGCTGGTTTCACTAGACCACTTGATGCAGTAAACAGAATGGTAGGCTTTATCAATGACTCAGATGCAGCTAAGGATGCCAGACAGGAAGTAGGACTAAGCACGTTCAGTGTAGGTGCTACTAAGTATGTCGATAACATCTTGGAGATCTTTGGAGATAAGATTGAGGGTGTAACTGGTGAGGAGCTTAGAGTAGCTACAAGAGAAGGCACCATTAAAGATGCTGCACCTGTACTAAGGGTAATGGGTATTACACAGCTACCAGCTAGAACAGCAACAGAGAAAGCTTACTCTATGGCTGAGATGCATCCTTGGAAAGCTAATGAAAGATCACAGATACCTGCGTATGATAAACTCTTCAATGAGATTATTGCACCCATCTTTGAAGATAAGCTTATGGATCTAATAAACAGTGAACCATTTAAGAAGGGCACTGTTGCTCAACGTAGGCAACAACTTACATCTTTGAAGGGTTCCATAAAGACCTCTATAAGAAAGCATATGACAGAGAACCTAGACCCTGATGGTACACTGAAAGCCTTGAAACGTAAGGCTACTATCTCTGGCAATAAAAACTCTAGGTCAGAGGCTAAGAAGTTCTTAGAGGAAAGGTATGGGTACACTGGCTCTATTCAAGAATTAGAAGGGCCAGAGGCTTTTGAGTTACTTCAAATATACTTCTCTTACATTAAGATGTTTGAGGAGCAACAGAAGAGAGAATAAAAAGAGGGGGCTTTGCGGCCCCCTTTTATTTTAGTTTAAACAGTTCTGCAGCAAACCTAGCTATAGTAGCAGCATCATCAAGTCTTTCTAATGCCCTGTCTTTAGGTCTAGACTCATATAAGTTATCTTGTATGTGCTTCTTAGCTGGTATTAACAAGGTTACTAGTTGATCATAGAATTGCTCTTGTCTGATCTTTGTGTGCCTTTTGGCTTCTTCTTCTATGTCGATCATTACGCACTTTCTGGTACTTGGAAACAATATGTGTTAGCTGATGATTCAGGTGTGGGNCTAGTACTCATAAGACGNTCTTCCATTTCGGNAGCTAGTTGATTNCAGGACTTAGCGTCCATGAATAAACCATCGAAGGACTGAACTTTAATNTTCCCTTCAAACATCATTATGAGTACTAAGACGTACATTANAACCAGCCTTTTACTTGGTCAACGATAGCTGGGCCATGCTCTGAAGCTAAACTAGCTACTTCACCAATAGCTGCAAAAGCGATACCAGCTACTACCATAAATTCAAATCCTGTCATGTTAATCTCCTTTCAAGAGAGTTTTGAGTTCTGAGTAACCACCTATGTGATTACCCTCCCGATCCCAAATTTGTGGAACCGTCTTTATACCAGACTTTTTAAATAAGTCAAGTACCCATTTAGAATCATTCAGAGAATAGTACTGAACTTCAATACGATTGTCTCTCAATAACCCCATAGCGTTGGAGCAGTGAGGGCAGTCAACCCGCCCCACTAATATGTATACGCCACTCATGTAGATCAACTATCTCACAAGTGTCACCACTACATGCCATAGTCTGACTACCTGCAGTATTGTCTTCACTTTCATACTGACTTAGATCTGACCAGTCGATGTTCTTAGGCATTGTGGATAGTAACTCATCATGCTCTTCCTTTGAACAGTCTTGATAAGGAGCTTGCTGATAAGTGTGATCTGAGTGTGGCAAGAAAGANACACCNNNCATCTCATCAAAGTGTTTGTACACAAATGCACCCACTTCCATCCACTCAAAATCCCGTACTGAGATTGTCACGCTAGGCTTATGCTCACACCAGTGACGCTGATACGTTAGCCAAGTCTCTAGTTGCTCAATGGCAGTCATATCATTACGTGTAACAGCACCCTCTGGTGACTTGACGGGGAAGCTAAACACTGTAGTAGTGTCACCCTTCATCACACATGGNTCGTTAGGTACACCCTTGTCCTTCATAAACTGTGTCAGGGGGTCTTTATTATCACCACGGACAGTACGGATATAATAGGGACTATGGCGAGCATGAATCCCAGAGGCTGAATCCACCAACTGGGAGACTGTCCCTGACGGTTTGACGCAGCTAATTGCAGTGCTATGAGGTATACCAAGGCGGTCAGCCCATTCAGCATTAGTAGTAACAGCCACATTTCTAAGGTGTTCAAGAGTTTTCTCCAGTCCAGCATTTGCTGATGTCATAAGAGGGTTGTCCATTATTCCCGTAAGTGACACACCAAGCAACCGCTCTTCTTCTGTGTTGTTAGCCCACACCTTACGCAAGTANGGAAACTTGGTGTATGAGGACTGAATGGTTCCCAGAATCGTAGCCAAGCGAACCTTTCTTTCCAGATCGTCAATAGTATCTGTAGCACGTACAACACACTCCGTTAAGTTACAGAACTGATATGGGCGTAAAATAATTTCGCTGCAGGGGTTAGTACCAAAGTCGTAGTTAGGATCTCTCCGATCATACTTCTCTGCTTGCTTCTTAGAGGCTTCNCGATTGAAGATACCACGCTCACCAGACTTAGACTCAACCAGTGCTGTCCACTCACGCATAAACGTTTCCATGTCTGGCTTCTCAGTGTAACACACAGAGTTATTAGCTAAGGCTCTCCATGAGGCAGTCTCCCACCACTGACCAGACTTAGCGTGACGCATACGATCATCACTCAGGTTAGANAAGCTAATCATNGCACTACGACGAACACCACCAACTACAACAATCTGACCAATAAAGCACATAAGATCGTGACATTCTACGCTAGACAGCTTACGTCCTTGTGCATTCTTAAAGGTTGTGATAGCAAAGTTAAACAGTTCTACTAGAGGCGCTGGGCCACTAGCTCTACCACCAAACGTCTTAAGCCTAGCACCAGCAGGACGTACACGAGAAACATCCCACTTAGGGATCTCACCAGCCCATAGGAGAGCAAGAACTTGTCTGAACGCTTTAGCCCAACCTTCCTTACTGTCTTTGACAACGACAACAGTGTCACTATAGAACAACTCAGGAACTTCAGGAAGATTACTAACGTACTGCCGCTCGACACTGAAACCGACACCAGTGCCACACAAGAGGATGTACATAGCCTCATCGAAGCTTTTAGGATCATCTACGGGTAAGTAGCTACAGTTATACCCGGCAGTGTTATCTCTGTCAAGTGCTGGTCCTGCAGTCATCATAGCTCGCATAGAGGGCATAACCTCTAGGTTCATAATAGCCTCACCAATAGCTTTGACGTAACTGTCCTTGCCAGCCTTGGGGTGTACTACGTTATCCATGTACCGCTGTACTGTATCACCCCAAGTCTCACGCCCCTTACCGTCATAGTACTTGGCGTATCTTGATAGAGCAATGAAGCTCTGGTAGTCTGTTGGTAGATAGTTATTCATCGATTGTCTCCTGATCCCTTTAGTTTACCACGCTGCTCTCTGTCATTCAGCTTGGTCATATTCATTTCCATAGTTGTCTTTAAGTTGCCACCAAATATGTTTGATAGAGCTACGACATAGAATAGTACATCCCCCAACTCTTTCAATACATCCTCATCACTAAACTTACCCTTGTCACGAAACAGCTTCTTTATCTTCTCTGCTACCTCACCAGATTCACCTACAAGTCCCAGTGTATTCTCTACTAGGCGCTCTCTGCCCTTGGTGAAGACCTTATCCTCTACAAATTGGCTGTAGAAGCGTAGTGGGTCATCCCCGTAGTCAGGACTGTTCTGGAACATATCAAAGTATCCAAATGCCTCTAGATCTGTTTCGTTAATCATTGCCGTTCCTTTATGTTTAGGTTCTCTATTTTAATTGCTTCTGAATCGTAGAACAAGTCCTTGATATAATCAAACACATCTTCTTCATGTGCGTCATCTACTGAGGATAATATGTTGTTGTCCTCATCCAACTTAAGTAAAAATGTAACACTGAACTTTCTCATTTGTGTGTCTCCACCCAACGTTTACGCATTCTGTTTAGATACCAAATAGCTTTATCAATATCCTCTAGGCCATTCTTGTATTCACAGCGCCACATATACTTAAGAACGTTAGCTGCTTGTGGTGCTATTGCTCCAGACATATTCTCTGTCATAGCTTCTATGGCCTCGATACATTCTATACCAGCCTGATTGTAGTGTACTGGTTTGTTTACTGGATCTATCATGCATTGCCCTTTGTTTTAGTCCACTGAGTTAGAGTTAAGACATTACCTTCTCTAATAATCTCAGGCTTCTCTTCATCTTCCATATTCTCTTCCATTAACATGTTCCTGTGGTCTTCTACTTCATCTAGAATGTCTGGGTACTCTTCCACCCAATCTAAGAAGGCTGACATGAGTGTAACTATATGTANCATGTGTGCTTGTATTCCAGGGTCTAGATCAGGTGAAACATATATACCTGTAGCAACCTCACCATTCCACTNTCCGTCCTCTTCAAAGATAGGCTTGGTAATCAAAGCTACCTCATCCTCTTTTACTTCATAGCGGCCCATTAGGTTTTCCTCTTTTTAACAGTTATCCTAGCAGTCTTAGAACATTTACCACGTTCTGTCAACCACTCCTTTGGTATTAGTCTATGTGACCATTTGAAACCATACTTGTCACACCAATCAGAATACCTAGACTTGGCACCCTTGTAGAGCTTTGATCTTGCGTTACTAAAGACAAATCGTATATCTAACTTAGGATGTTGTCGCTGTACTTCAAGATGTTTTCTCCTATCTGCTGCACTAAAGATACCCTTGGTTTCTATAATAATACCATTATCCAACTCAAAGTCTGGTGTATATGTGCGGTATTTTAGATCTTCCCATTCTATCTTTAGCTTCTCGTACCTTACTTCCTTCTGATGCTCAGACAAAAACGCAGCAGCCTCGACTTCAAGACCACTGCGATATGTGCTTTTATTGTGGTAGCGTTTATTTAGCTTCGCCATCACCATCTTCTTCTGTTACAAGCAGACCCTTTAACATATTTACCAGAGTGCCAGAGCGCTCCTTGAGTACTGCAAGCTGATAGTCTAGTTGTTGCTGGATGTTCTGATTAGCTACAAGCTCATTGTAAGCACGTACCTGATCTTCATTAGACTCATCAATGTCATACTGAGTTTCGTCGATAGTTAGAGTAGCCATTATATTTCCTTTCAGTACTCTTTTAGGTAGGTGTATTCTACCATTTTAGGATTGTCTGATTTAGATACCTTTGAGGGTAACACTTTCATATCAGGGTAACACTTATGTTTGAAGCTACAGAAGCCACACTCTTTCGATAGGACCATGTTGCCACTAGGTTTCTTGTAGTAAGTTTCTGGTACTGGATCAAAGCAACGCTTAAATGGCTCATCATTATCAATGTAGTCCACTAATTGTTGAATCTCTTCTAGTACCTTATCCTTATCGACAGCAGAAGCATCTACATACTTGAACTCACCGTTAGCCTTATTGATAGCCCACCAGCCACCAACACCTTTACCAGCCGCTTCTGCGTAACCTACAAGCTGTGGGATGTAGCCAAAGCTGTCACCCTTCTGTAGCTTCTCTAGTGACTCAAACTTGTTATTGTAAGACCAAGGTGATGCTGACTTAACATCATCAATCTTACCGTCTAGTTCCATGTCATACTCACCAGAGATAGTACGTCCATCTTTTAGTTCAAGTGTTACCTTAGCATTGTCTTTGAAGTCTACACCAGCAGACGTAAGCAACCCCTTAAACACTGCCTCGACAATATCTCCAAGGATCATGTTCATAAGGAAGTGTGGTGGCATGGGTGCTTTGTCTGCTGGGTCATTCTTCTCAAACCATAGCTGACACTTAGGCTTACCTATGTTAGACATACGCAATCTAAAGTCATCACGAGGCCCACCAGCAAACTGCTTTAACATAGCAGCCTTAACATCAGAGGCGACTTTATCAGCCACCTCTTCTGTAATAGTAGTCTCGCCAGCCATAGCTTTCTGTAAGAAGGAGTAGACAGATAGCTCTGCAGGGTGGTTCATTAGAACACCTCTCCTTCAATGGCGTTATCTTCACAACGGTCATTGTACTTCTCTAAGATAGTAGCATTAGAGTAGTCAATGTATTCCAAGAAGTTCTTGAGGGTTTCATTGTCCGTGTCTTGGATGTCAACCTTAGAACCTGGAGCTGCTTTAACAACACCAAACTGTGCGCCAGATGGGATAGAACCTACACCACTTGTCAGGTTAAACTCCTGAGTAAGCATTTCAATAGGTGACCTACGCCCCATAGCTGTGTCCAAAGACTTAAGGCTATCACGGTTCTTGATGTCCATAACAAACGGTACATCCTCTACCTTGATATCAACTGGGTTACCAGTCTCATCCATAGGGTTATCAATAGTGATAAGACCCATGAATACCTTGACCTTCTTAACTGAACGCATGTGATCCTTAGTGGCGTCAGGCAGTGCGTTAAAGTCCTCAATGTAACCAGAGGGGCGTCCAATGTTATAGCCACCTAAGTTATCCTTGAGATCCTTTGACAGAGATGTTGACATAACAGTCTTCTCCATCTCTTCTGTTGCATTGTTCCAGCGCTGCCAACGCTGACGAGTAGCAAACACACGAATAGAAACCTTGGCGCTGTAGACTTTCTCATCACCAATCTCTACTTGATATGTCCCAATAGGTAGAACCTCTGTGCGTAGTGTCTTACCACCCACATCTACATCACCCATTACAGCTTGGTGGATCATACCCACCCTAGCTAAAGAGGGCTGTTTACTTTCTGTACTGCCACCCATATTAGCAATACCCATTAGCTCCTCTAATGACTTACCCATTTCAGTTCCGATTGTTAATTCCATGCTCATTGTTGTTCCTTTCTGAGCGTTAAAGAGACTTAGTTATAGCTTATACACCTATCCATGTCAAGCAAATTAGTGTATCTCTGCATAAGTTTTTCCAAACTGTGCGTCAACCCCAAGATCCACATTTAGTTTAAGCTGTTCGTTTAGTTCCTGGATAGAGTAGTTCATATTCATTGCTGTTTCTATCTGATCCCCTTCTTTTACAAGTGCAATAATCTCATCGTGGAATTGACCAACTGTCTTGATACCCTTCTCACGACACTTCTTCACCCAGTTATCAAAGCAGTAAACACCAGTGCCTTGATTGAGTGTAGAGAAACGGTCCTTCTCGCTGCGTAGGCTGTACCAGAAGCCAGACACAGGGTTCTGTACCCACATACCACCAAACAGTTCACGCTTACGTAGTGTTGTCGCTACCTTCTGTACTGACCAGTTACGTGACCAGAATGCGTCTAGTAGCTTCTGGGCTTCCTTCTTTGACATACCTGTCTCACGGGACAGCTTAGCGGCTCCTACGCCATATGTAGCGGAGTAGTTTACCACCTTGTAGTTCTTACGCAGAGACTTGAGAGACTTTTCCCCTGAGTTATGCTTGTCGATATCCTCTTGAGTAATGATACCAGCATGTTTAGCTAGGTCAAGGTGAGGGTCAAACCCTTCCTTAGACATCTCAGCTACGTAGTTAGGGTCAAGTGGTTTCATGTAGTGACGCTTGGTTGTGTCCTCTAGACTAGTCATGTCAGCCCCACACAATGTGTAACCCTCTGGTGCAGTAAGGCAACCACGTATCTCTTTACCATAGGGCTTCTCTACTGATGGTATGTTGACCAGTGGCTTTGCGTGTTTGAAGCGTAGGGTGTTAGTCATACCAGCGATAGTGGCTTGTACATAACCATCTACCTCGTGATCTACCATACCCTTCAAGACTGATATACGGTGACTAAGAACAGACAGGCCATCCAAGATAGACACTGCAGGATCTTCTGATACTAGATCTTTGACTGATGGGCATAGCTCACCCTCTCTACGGATCTGTGGTATCTGCTTCTCCTGATCGTCTGAACCCCGGACGAACTTGAATGTACGTGGAACCCAACCAATAGAGTACAGCCAGTCCTTGACTTGCTCTGGTGAACTGGGGTTACCACGAACCTCACCTGTCTTAACGACAAAAGACTGTACATTCTCTGGCTGTCGATACTCCTTGCGTAACTCTTCAAAGCGTTCCCCATGTGAGGATAGCTCGCCATCTTTCTTGTACATTACCTTTGGACGTTGCTGTACCTTAGTTAGTACACGTTTAGGCATAGCCTCTGCAAGCTGTTCAATCTTGTCTTCCTTCATGTCACCCCATTCAGCGAGGTACTTGTTAGCCTTGTCTACATCAAGCTTCCACTTCAATGCTTCCTGTTCTGCAGCGCACTGCATCTTGAATGTTAAGTAGTTTAGTAGATCCCACTTGTTATTCACATCAGGGTACAACTTAGATAGTTTGATATCCAAGTCACGCCATAGACGTACATTGATCTTGACATCCTCGTTACAGCGATGGGCATACTCTTCTTTAGTTAAGTTTTCCCAGTCAGTAATCTCAGGCTTCTTAACATTGTAGTACTCACCGTAACCCTCTAGGCCATGCTTAGGTCTAGTGTGATTGATGTACCAAGATACAGCTAGAGTGTCCACTAGGGTAGCTGTTACCTTGATGCCTAAGATCTTCTCTACTGCAGGTATGTCATACCGTACAATGTTGTGACCAATGAGGATTGTAGCTTCCTCAAAGAAGATACGCATAGCCACATAGTCATGCGTGTGTTGGATCTTACCAAGTTCATCTTCCCAAGATAGTACGTGTATCTTAGTTGGTCTAGTCCGTCTGTTTCTATATCAAATACTGTCACTTGTTTTCCTCATCCATTCCGCTACTTTCATTATTTCTTCGTATGTGCCATTAGATTTAATATTGTTAGCTTTCCAAGATATTACAAATACATTACCTTTTATGTAACCCTTGTTATTATCAAGCCTGTCAATAGAAGCACTATCTTCTGTTGGACCAGATCTTCCTGGACTTCTGTTATCCAAAGGTATTCCTAAAACTGGACAAACATCTGGTATAGATATGTCAGAAGGCTTTAAGTCAAAGTATATGTTTCTTCTCTTGGCATTCGTTTTTGCTGAGTTAATCATATACTTTTCACGATTATCTATAACCCATGCTTTTCTCTTGTCTATAGTGCAAGACTTGCAGTAACTCTGTAATCCATCCTTAGTTGTCTTATGAAAATAAAACTCTTCGTTCTTCTTCTTAGTGTCACAAGATATGCAATGCTTCATATAACTTCTCTCAATGTGAATGTTTCTGTGTTAAACCTCATCATACCAGCGAAGCCTTCCTCTGAACATGGACGATTCTTCTGTACTGATATATGCGTAGTGTTACGCTCTTCAAGGTCATCTGCTTCTTTATCTCGACTAAGATCAATAATAACTGATGCACGTTGCCCAATCATCTTACAGTACTTAGGGTCACCATTGTCATTAGTGTGAGCAATAGTAACGATACCTACGTTTAACTCAGCGGATAGTTTAGACAGACGCACTGATAGATCAGCTAACATCTGCTCCTTACCTTCCTCAGATGAACCAGAAACGACATCCTGAATAGGCTCAAAGAAGACAAACTTACAGCCACATGCCTGACTAAAGTAACGTATCTGGTCACACAATGCATCAGCACCCTGACCATCACCTAAGTAGAACTGGTAGAAGAGTTCATCCTTAGTGATACGCTCAATGGCACCCATCACTGCATCATCAGCATTCTTCTCTGCAATAAGGTCACGCCGTGTAAGGTTATCACCTAGCTCATACGACACCAGACCAAGCAGTGACCGTAGCTTAGTCTCTTCCAAGTGCCAAGCTGCGAAGGGAACCTTATGCTGCAACATGTTGTACTCTAGGAAGCGCATCACCTCTGTCTTACCAATACCAGTCGGTGCCTTGATGACTGTGAAGTGTCCCTGCATTAAGCCAAGGATCTTGTCATCCAGTGCTTGAATACCTGTAGGGATGTACTGGTGGTCAGGTGTATCTTTGTAGAGTGAGATAAAGTCCTGCGTACTATTCAGAACATTCTCTGGTGTGTACTTCTTAGCGTTCCACCAAGCAGTCTTAAACTCAGCCCCGGCCTTATTAGTCAAGAACTCATTAGCATCCTTGAACCTGTCATGCGGTACACGATACACCTTGTTAGGGAATAACTTAGCTACCTTGTCAGCTACAGCGTTACCAGCGTCATCATTGTCCACTGATAGGATAATCTTCTCAAAGCTATCAAGCCACTCTGTGCAGTTCTCCCATAGCTTCTTAGAGGGTGTTGCGCTGGGCAGAGACACCACAGGGTTAGTGTAGTTACTCTTAAGCATCTGAGCCACTGACAATGCATCAAGCTCACCCTCAGTGATCGTAACCATCTTAGATGACCCTGCAGTAAACAGATTCATACCAAACAGTTCATCACCCTTGAAGTTATTCTTGGTGTAGAAAACCTTTTCATCTAACTTACGAACCTTAGCACCACCACTAGGGTAAATGTATTCTTGTCGATCAGGATAAGTTAGAACACCATAGTCTTCCATAGTCTTCTGACTGATACCACGCATTGCAGTGTAACTACCCTTTTGGTTAGTTTCTATCCTTTCGGATATATAATTTACGTTGGATGTCATAGTAGTTCCTTGTGGTACTGGGTATTTCTCTGCAACCCATTGAAATTTCTGATACTTTGAGGGGTAAGAACGATGACAAGAATGGCACTTACCATATCCTTTAGTATTAAAACTGAATGCATCTGACGATCCACACTCTACATAGGGGCATGGTTGATGCGCAATCTCTTGTGTCATATCTTGTTAGCCT
>JGI26253J51717_1000734_pt1 | contig 13765 bp, 9 predicted proteins | sample SaaInlV_100m_DNA_6_FD_51717 | JGI IMG/M metagenome (IMG submission 51717)
GACCCATCAAGTCTTCAAACTTATCTCAGCGTTGGTGGGTATGAGCAAATTCAAAGAATTCTAAAAGAGAAAATCTCTCCGGAAAAATTAATTGAAGAGATTAAAATTTCTGGTCTCAGGGGTAGGGGGGGCGCAGGTTTCCCTACCGGTATAAAATGGTCATTCATACCAAATGATTCAGACGGAACAAAATATATTGTTTGCAATAGTGATGAAGGTGAACCGGGCACTTTTAAAGACAGGGAAATAATCAAAAAAAATCCTCATCAGCTAATTGAAGGGATGATAATCGCTGCATATATTATGGGGGCGCAGGTTGGATATAACTATATTCATGGGGAAATATGGGAAGAGTATGAGTCATTCGAAAAAGCCTTAGCTGAAGCAAAAAAAGCAAATTTTTTAGGTAAGTCTATTTGTGGGTTAGGTTTTGATTTTGAATTATATGCATTCCATGGGTACGGTGCATATATTTGTGGTGAGGAAACCGCACTCATTGAATCTATTGAGGGTAAAAAGGGACAGCCAAGATTTAAACCTCCTTTTCCAGCAACATATGGTATCTATGGACGGCCGACAAATGTTAACAACACAGAGACATACGCAACAATCCCTTGGATTATTCAAAATGGGGGAGAAAGTTTTGCAAATATTGGCGTAGAAAATTCAGGCGGCACTAAGATATTTTCAGTATCAGGCCATGTTGAAAGGCCAGGAAACTATGAAATACCAATGGGGATGCCGTTTAAAACCCTACTAGAGCTATCTGGGGGCGTTTGGAAGGGAAGAAAATTAAAAGCAGTCATTCCTGGCGGACCTTCAACACCAGTCCTTCCTGCCGCAGAAATTATGAAAACCACTCTTGATTATGATGGCTTAAAAAACTCAGGCTCGAGTGTTGGTGCGGGTTCACTTATTGTGATGGATGAAACCACCTGTATGGTGTCAACCCTTAAAAGATTATCCTACTTCTTTTATGAAGAATCATGTGGTCAATGCACCCCTTGTCGAGAAGGTACAGGCTGGGTTTATAGGGTTATCAAAAGAATTGTTGATGGCAAAGGTAAACCAGAAGATATTGATTTGCTTTTAGACGTCAGTAAAAAAATTTCAGGGCGGACGATCTGTGCACTTGGTGATGCAGCAGCAGTCCCTGTATTAAGCTTTATTAAACACTTTAAAGATGAATTTAAATACTTTATAAAGAATGGTAGGAGCATGATGGATGCTAACTCATGATTAAAATTAAAATTGATGGGAAGGCACTGGAGGTTAAACCAAAAACATCAATCATTGAGGTGGCTGATAAGGTAGGCATCGATATACCTCGTTTTTGTTACCACAAGAAACTCAGCGTTGCTGCAAACTGTAGAATGTGCCTTGTCGAAGTAAAGAACTTTGCCAAACCACTTCCTGCTTGTGCCACACAGGTGATGGAAGGCATGGAGATTTCTACAAAATCAAAATTTACCAAGGATACGCAAAAAAGTGTCATGGAGTTTTTACTTATCAACCATCCCTTAGACTGCCCTATATGCGATCAGGGAGGAGAGTGTGACTTGCAGGACACAGCCGTCGCATATGGAGCCAGTAAAACACGATATACCGAAGAAAAGCGTGTGGTGTTTGATAAAAATATTGGCCCATTAATTTCAACTGACCTAACCCGATGTATCCAATGTACAAGGTGCGTAAGGTTTCTAAAAGAAGTGGGTGGTATGGCTGAACTAGGATTAATAGGAAGGGGCGAACATGCTGAAATTTCTGCATATGTTGATAAATCCGTTGAATCCGAATTATCCGGAAATATTATTGATCTATGTCCGGTAGGTGCGCTAACATCAAAACCTTTTAGATATTCTGCCAGAAGTTGGGAGCTTTCAAGAAGAAGTACGATCGCATGTCACGACAGTTTAGGTTCAAATATTGAAGCTCATGTTAAAGATAACATTGTTAAAAGGGTAATACCAAAAGAAAACGAATCGATTAATGAGTGCTGGATCTCAGATAGGGATCGATTTTCATACGAAGGCCTCAATCATAAAGATAGAATTAATCTTCCTTTAAAGAGAGAAAAAAATCAATGGAAAGAGATCGACTGGGAAGAGGCATATGAGCTAATTGAGAAAAACATAACAGATATCGATATTAAAAAATCTAATAAAATCGGGATTATTTGTTCGCCTCAAAGTACCTTGGAAGAAGGGTTTTTATTGAAAAAAATTGCCAAAGAACTTAATACCTCTCATATTGATTATCGCCTTCTTGAACAAAGCTTTTCAGAGAACAATAATTGGTTGGGTTGTAAAATTGATGAAATAGAGTCCCATGATGCAATATTGGTTGTCGGCTCAAATTTAAAACATGACCAACCACTGCTTGCACATCGCTTTAGAAGATATGCAAATAAAAGAAATAATTTCTCAATTATTACTTCATACGATGATTTTTATTCAACACGTTGTCTAGAGAAAGTTATTGTTAATCCTTCAGCATATATAAATTATTTATTAATGATCCTGAAACAAGTTCAGTTAAGCACAAAATATAAAATCAATTCTGAAGTTATAAAAAATTTATTAAAGGCTGCAAAGCCATCCAATGAGGCGAAAAGAATAGCCAAAAGCCTTTTATCAAATAAGAGTAAAGCAATATTTCTAGGCCATCAAATTTTACATTTAGATGACGGCGACAATATAAAGTTGGTTGCAATGCATATCGCTCAAGCGGTAGGAGCCACATTTGGCTTAATACCTGGTTACGCAAATAGTGTCGGATTAAATGAACTCAATCTAAATACAGATAATATCTCAGCAGATAAGATTTTGAGTCAAAGTAAAGAAGCATACATAATCATGAATTTTGATCCGTTGTATGATTATCATTCACCCAAAAAAATAAATTCAGCACTTAAAAAAGCGAAATTTAATCTGGCAATTTCTCCGTACATATCTGACTCCTTTAAAGAATTTGATGTTGTATTGCCAATGACCCCATTTACAGAAACATCAGGGACATTCATAAATATGGAGAAAACAATACAATCATTTTCTGCGGTAACACCACCTGTCGGNCAGTCTAGGCCGGGTTGGAAAATATTACGTGTTCTAGCAAATTTTTTACAACTTGAAGGTTTTTCCTATGATTCATCTGAAGAGGTGAAAACTGATGCGATGATTGAAATGGACAAAAAAAATGAATTTAGCCTTAANGATTTTAAGCCTAGTANTATTGAGAGAGGTNTTGAAGTACTAAATGTCGTTAGGGCGAATGANTCAGATATGATTGTNAGACGTGCCACTTCATTGCATCAAAATAAAAATAAAGANCAAAGCTGCTGNCTAATTAATCCGACAACAATGCTCGANGAGGGNTTAATAGAAGGGCAAAAAATTAAGATTTCTTCATCGGAGGCTGAAATCCTAATTAATGTTAAAGCTGATGATAATGTTTGTTTAAATGCGGTTGTTATTTATGGAAAGCAAGATGAAACTTTTATCCTAGGTATGCACAACAAAGTGAAAATTAAAAAAGCCTAAATTATGGAAAGTATTTTTACTCAGCTACCTGAAATTTTTATAACAACGTTCTGGACAATTCTAAAAATTGTGGCAATTGTAATTCCATTGATGGTTTCAGTCGCTTATTTGACATATTTTGAGAGAAGGGTGATCGGTTTTATGCAGGGAAGATTAGGACCAAACAGAGTGGGATATTTCGGTCTTCTTCAACCCATAGCTGACGCATTAAAGCTAATGTTTAAGGAAATAATTAATCCCACAAAATCAAATAACTTTTTATTCCTTCTCGCACCCATCCTAACTATTGCACCAGCTTTTGCGGCTTGGGCTGTAATACCATTTAATGCAGAACTTGTTTTATCTGATATTAACGCGGGTTTACTTTATGTTTTAGCGATGACATCGATTGCTGTTTATGGTGTCATTATTGCTGGATGGGCTTCAAATTCAAAATATGCTTTTTTGGGCAGCCTACGCTCAGCTGCACAGATTGTATCGTATGAGATAGCAATGGGCTTTACATTGGTCGGTGTTTTAATGTGTGCTAATAGCTTAAATTTAGGTGAAATTGTTATGGGCCAATCTGGTGGTATTTCACAATGGTATATTTGGCCACTTTTCCCCCTATTTATTATTTATTTTATAAGCGCTGTTGCCGAGACGAACCGAGCTCCTTTTGATGTAGCTGAGGGTGAGTCTGAGATTGTGGCNGGCTTCCATGTTGAATATTCTGGGATGGCTTTTGCAGTATTCTTCCTTGCTGAATACGCAAATATGATTCTTGTCTCAATGCTTGCTGCATTAATGTTTTTAGGGGGATGGTTATCTCCTTTTGAATTTCTGCCTGATAGTATTGTTTGGTTATTACTAAAAGTCGCTTTCTTACTTTTCTTTTTCTTGTGGTTCAGNGCAACATTCCCCAGATANCGATATGATCAAATTATGAGATTGGGCTGGAAAATATTTATTCCTATCACTATATTTTGGATAATTTTTGTTGGATTTATGATGCAAACGCCATACCGGGAGATGTTCCATTAAATAAATATGTTTAAAAAAATAAAACAGTATATAAAAAGTTTGACGCTCTACGAGCTNNTTATTGGTCTTGGNNTGACGGGGAGATATTTTTTTTCAAAAAAAATAACGATTCAATATCCTGAAGAGCGTACCCCCCAATCACCAAGGTTTAGAGGTTTGCATGCATTGAGAAGATATCCTAATGGCGAGGAACGTTGTATTGCATGTAAGCTTTGTGAGGCTGTATGTCCTGCAATGGCAATTACAATCAAATCCGAAATGAGAGAGGATAATACAAGAAGAACGACGCAGTATGATATTGATCTGACNAAATGTATATTCTGTGGGTTTTGTGAGGAATCATGCCCAGTAGATTCAATTGTAGAAACCCGAATTTTAGATTACCACGGAGAGGAAAGAGGAGATTTAGTCTATACAAAAGAAATGCTACTAAAGGTCGGTGATAAATACGAAGATCAAATCGCTAAAGATAGAAAAGAAGAGGAAAGCTACAGGTAATGGACTATTCTTCTGCTGTTTTTTACTTTTTTTCCTTTATTTTGCTTTTCTCAGCCATCAAAGTTATTACATCAAGAAACCCAATTTTTTCAGCATTATTNCTTGTCCTTTCTTTTTTTAGTGCCGCTGGCTTATGGTTATTACTTCAAGCAGAATTCTTAGCGATAGCACTCGTTCTTGTATACGTTGGCGCAGTAATGGTTTTATTTCTGTTTGTCATCATGATGATTGACATCAATATTGAGGTAATGAAAAAAGGATTTTGGAACTACTTTCCTGCCATAGGCTTTGTATCAATTATTATGCTGACTGAGATTATTCTTGTTTTAAATAAACCGTTTTTCAAGACGCCAGCCCTATTTAAACCTCCCTTAAAGAGTAATACAGATGCAATTGGTGAAGTACTATACAGCGATTATATATTACCCTTTGAAATTGCCGCCATAATACTTTTAGTCGCAATCATCGCAGCTATTGCACTTACATTGAGAGGGAAAAAAATGCACAAGGGTATCGACCCAGCCATCCAGATAAGTGTTAAAAAATCAGACCGACTCAAAATGGTCGATATGGGAATAACTAAAACGAAAACAAAAAAGCGAGATAAAAGAAATTGATTGATTTATCTCATTTTTTAATTCTTGCTGCCTTGCTCTTTATGATAGGTGTTGTAGGTATTTTTCTGAATCGAAAGAATATTATTATTCTTTTGATGGCGATTGAGTTGATGTTGCTGGCAGTAAATATGAACTTTATTGCATTTAGTTATTACTTAGGTGACATTGCCGGTCAAATATTTGTCTTCTTTATTTTGACTGTTGCGGCAGCAGAGGCAGCTATTGGCCTAGCAATTATTATCATCGTCTTTAGAAATAATCGATCAATCGATGTTGAAGACATTAATAGACTAAAAGGGTGACAATGACAATTTTAAATATTTTAACTGTCATACCTTTAGCCCCGTTATTTGCAGCATGTTTCGTGGGTCTTTTTGGTAAAAAATTACCAAAATATTATTCTTTCGGGATTCCTATTCTTGGCGTATCAATTGCGTTTGCTCTGTCTATGTATTCACTTTATCTTACTCTCTATGGCTTTAAATTAAATGAAACGTTTACACTTGGCTTGCATCAGGTGGCTATATATTTGAAGTCGGTTTTTTAATCGATACGCTTTCAGCCGTCATGATGGTCATTGTTACTTTTATCTCGCTTATGGTCCATATCTATACAATCAGTTACATGAAAGATGATACTGGCTTTAGTCGATTCTTTAGCTATATCTCCCTTTTCACATTTGCAATGCTAATGCTAGTGATGAGTAATAATTTTCTACAGCTCTTCTTTGGTTGGGAGGCCGTTGGACTAGTTTCTTATCTATTAATAGGTTTTTGGTATAAAAAACCAAGAGCGATTTATGCAAACCTAAAAGCTTTTTTAGTCAATAGGGTAGGAGATTTTGGCTTAATACTTGGTGTTGCCTTGATCATGTTTTGGTTTGGTACTTTGGACTATCAAGAGGTATTTAATAGACTCCCTGCTCTGCTTTCACAAGAGGTAGTTTTATTTAATACTTCAATTTCATTGGTTACCTTAATCGGAACCTGCCTATTTATAGGTGCGATGGGTAAGTCTGCTCAGGTCCCTTTACATGTGTGGCTGCCAGATTCAATGGAAGGACCAACGCCAATCTCTGCATTAATTCATGCAGCAACAATGGTCACAGCGGGTATTTATTTAGTGGCACGTATGTCTCCTTTATTTGAGCTATCTGATTTTGTTCTCTCGTTAGTAATTGTTATCGGAGCAATCACTGCAATATCAATGGGCATTTTAGGCATTGTTCAAAATGATATTAAAAAAATAATTGCTTACTCAACATTATCACAGTTAGGTTACATGACGGTTGCGTTAGGGGTGTCCGCCTATTCAGTAGCTATTTTTCATTTGCTCACCCATGCCTTTTTTAAAGCCTTACTTTTCCTAGGGGCGGGCTCTGTAATTATCGGAATGCATCATGATCAAGACATAACTCAAATGGGTGGGTTAAAAAAATATATGCCTGTGACTGCCCTTACTTTTTTAATAGGCTCCTTATCTCTAATCGGCACTCCATTATTCTCTGGATTTTATTCAAAAGAAACGATTATTGAAGCGGCAAGCTTAAGTTCAGCATGGGGCGCTAACTTTGCTTACTTCGCATTGGTGTTTGGAGTATTCTTTACAGCACTTTATAGTTTTAGGCTTTATTTTTTAGTTTTTTGCGGGGAGGAAAGGTGGCACACCATACGTCGTAAAAAAAATGAACATGGCTTAAAAAGTAAAGAATACCCCGTTGAGAGCTCAAAAATTATAACTATCCCTCTGGTGATATTGGCGATCCCATCAATCTTTATTGGTATGCTTTTGATAGACCCACTGGTATATGGCAATTTCTTTGATGGCAATATAATGGTTGATAATAAAATTCATACCAATATAGATCTGCTTGCAAGCCATTATCATGGCGTATGGTCGATGGCGGTTCATAGCCTATTTACCCTCCCTCTTTGGTTTGCGATAGCTGGGGTTCTTTTAGCATGGGCATTATTCATAAAAAAAATGAAGATTAATTTCAAATTCTTAAATCCCTTTAAGAGCAGCTTAAAAAATAATTATGGGTTTGATGATTTTAATGAAAAATATATCGCCAAAGGCATCTTAAAACTCGGTGATTTTTTATCAAGCAAGGTGGATATTAAAATTATCGACGATTTTTTAGTTAATGGCTCTGGTAGGTTAGTTACTTATTTTGCTAATAAACTAAAGTTAATTCAAAGTGGGTACATATACCACTACGCATTTTTTATGATTATTGGTTTATTTTTACTAATTTCATTTTTTGTGAGAACTTAGAATGATAGCTAATCATATTTTATCAATCGCAATTTGGTCACCAATATTTTTTGGTATCTTATTGCTAATTTTAAATAAAAAATTAAGCATAAGAAAAATTAATTATGTTGCCTTATTCGGCGCGCTTGTGTCTTTTATTGTGACTATCCCAATATATAAAAATTTTAATACCACATTATCAACCTTTCAATTTCAAGAGTTTCATCATTGGATTACGCCATTCAATATTAACTATCACCTAGGAGTTGATGGATTTTCGGTTCCACTTATCCTGCTGACTAGTTTCATGACTATTATGGTTATTTTGATTTCATATCAATCACAAAAATTTAAATCGGCAAGCTATTACAGTGCATTCTTAATTATGTCGGGATTAATGATTGGTGTTTTCTGCGCTCTGGATTCCATCTTGTACTATATTTTTTGGGAGGCAATGCTGATTCCGATGTTTTTAATCATCGGTATATGGGGTGGCCCGAATAGAATTTATGCAACTATTAAATTTTTCTTATACACAGTCTTAGGCTCACTATTAATGTTGATAGCTTTTTTATACCTCTATTTTAAAAGCGGCACTTTTTCAATAATTGATTATTATTACTTACCCATCTCCTTGGAAGCGCAAATTCTTATTTTTCTTGCATTTTTTATGGCCTTTGCGGTCAAGATTCCAATGTGGCCACTACATACATGGCTCCCTGATGCCCATGTACAGGCACCAACTGGAGGCTCAGTTATACTAGCAGCGATTATGTTAAAACTGGGCGGGTATAGTTTTATTCGTTTTGCAATGCCCATTTCNCCTGATGCAACTTTNTTACTTAAGCCNCTCATGATTTCATTATCTCTAATTGCCATCGTCTATATCGCACTTGTAGCNTTAATCCAAAAGGATATGAAAAAATTAATAGCCTACTCATCAATATCGCATATGGGATTTGTTACCTTGGGTTTATTTCTAATATCACCATTAGCCGTTGAAGGCGCCTATATTCAAATGATTTCGCATGGCTTTATTTCAGCAGCGATGTTCATATGTGTTGGTATTCTTTATGACCAAACCCACACAAGAGAAATAAAAAAATATGGCGGTGTAATTAATAAAATGCCATTGTTTACAGCATTTGCTGTTTTCTTTGCAATGGCAAACGCAGGGCTCCCAGGAACTTCGGGCTTTGTTGGGGAGTTCATGGTTATCTTNGGCTCAATGAAAGAAAACTTTTGGATNGCCTTTATTGCNGCCACTACTTTAATTTTNGGAGCNTCTTATTCACTATGGTTAATTAAGAGGGTCTTTTATGGTGATGTAGGTAACGCAGCTGTAGCAAAATTATCAGATATTAATTCAAGAGAGTTTNTGATTCTCGGAGTGCTTGCCNCGTTAATAATTTTGGTGGGTGTNTACCCTAAAATAATATCAGACATTACAAATTCATCAGTTTTACAATTTATAGAGCTAGTAAGTTTTTCTAAAGCAGGGTATTNTATGAGTAACTTGATCTCACAATTAAATTTATTAGCTCCTGAAATTTTTGTAGCNCTCATGGCAATGCTAATTTTATTGTTAGATTTATTTGTCCAAGATAAAAATAAGCATTTTATTTATGGTTTATCTCAACTCACACTTCTTGTCGCAGGATTANTAACNGCGTCACTTGGCTTTAGCGAGCCACAATTTGCTTTTAAAGATATGTTTATATTTGATAGCCTCGCGATGTTTTTGAAAATGANGAGCTACATCACCTTATCTGTTGTTTTTATCTATAGTAGAAACTATTTACTTGATAAAAAATTATTAAATGGTGAATATTTCAGCCTATCCCTCTTTGCTCTTTTAGGGGTTATGTTGATGATTTCAAGCAAGAACCTATTACTCATGTACATGGGTTTAGAGTTACTTTCTTTAAGTTTGTATGCCCTTATAGCACTNAACAGAGACGATAAAAAATCAAACGAAGCAGCCATTAAGTATTTTGTTTTGGGTGCATTGGCCTCAGGTCTTCTTCTCTACGGAATGTCAATGCTATATGGATTCTCAGGCTCTCTCGACCTATATACAATCGGTAATGTTATTCAAACCCAAGAGATTAATTCAGAGTTACTTGTATTTGGATTAGTATTTATTGTTGTCGGAATAGCTTTTAAGTTAGGGGCAGTTCCTTTTCAAATGTGGGTACCTGATGTTTACGAGGGTTCCATTACGCCTGTTACCATGATGATAAGCACTGTTCCAAAGTTTGCTGCCGTTGCGATGTTAATACGATTCCTTTTTCAAGGCCTAGACTACCTAGTAGTTGATTGGCAACAAATGTTATTAATCATGGCGATTTTATCAATGGCTATTGGCAATATTACTGCGATAGCACAGAAGAAAATTAAAAGAATGCTAGCTTATTCAACCATCTCTCATATTGGATTTATTTTGCTTGGTTTCTATGTTGGAACAATTGGTGGCGTGCAGGCTTCAATTTTTTATCTAACGACATATATTATTATGACGCTTGCTGTTTTTGGGCTTATTATCCTTTTATCAAATTCACAAAAATCAATTGAATTTATTGATGACCTTAAAGGGTTGAGTCAAACAAACCCATGGGAAGCTTTTTTAATGATGATAGTCATGTTTAGCCTAGCCGGCATACCTCCAACAATTGGATTTTATGCAAAATTCTCGGTCCTTCAGGTTGTGATTAATGAAGAAGCAGTTTGGCCAGCTTTGGTTGCAATAATTATGGCTTTAATAGGCATGTATTATTACTTGAGAATTATAAGAATAATGTATTTTGAAAAATCAGATAAAAAGATTAAGAAAAAAACTTTTTTACCTATGCTTTCTGTTTTAACAATCAATGCAGGTGGTTTACTGGTTCTGGGTATTTTCCCTAAAACTTTAATGAGCATCAGTGCTTTAGCTGTGGGGGGGAGCTTGTAGTGTTAATTTGGCTGCTACTTTTTATTTCTATTGCCGCTGCAAACCTCCCATGGTTTAGTAAGTCTTTTTTGATTTTTAAAACACTAAAGAAGCCCAAATCATTGCTAGTTATCTTTATTGAAATTATATGCATGTATTTTTTACTTGGGTTGTTATTCTTTTTTGTTGAAAAAAAATCTATAGGAAATGTGCACTCTCAGGACTGGGAGTTTTATGCTGTCACATTTTTTCTGTTTCTAGTATTTTCATTCCCTGGGTTCATCTACAAAGTCATTTGGAAGTAAAAAATAAAAAAATACTGATTATCGGTTGCGGAAAATTAGGGCAAAAAGTAGGGCTGTTTGCTAAAGATATGCCACTAGATTTAATTGGGCTTAAGAGAAAGAAAATAACTTCGCCTAATATAAATATTTTAGAGCAAGACATATTTGAAGAATCTTTTTTTGATCAGGTAAAAAAAATTTCACCGCACTTCATTATTTACTGCCTATCAGCAGATAGACCATCAGAAATGAGTTACCAAAAAAACTATGTCGAAGGTTTGAAGCAAGTTATAAAATCAATAAATTGTATTAAAAATTTTCAGCACCTTTTCTTTATCTCAAGTACGAGTGTTTATGGTGAAAATTCAGAACAATTTATAGATGAGTTTTCAGAAACTAACCCAGAAAATTATCGGGGCATTATTCTGCTAGAAGCTGAGAAGTTGATGAAGTCAGTCAATTTTAATTATACAATTCTTAGGCTTTCAGGCATCTATGGAACAGGAAGAAATTACATGATAAATCTGTCACAAGACCTAGCTAACTGGCCAGAATTTGATAGATGGACGAACAGAATAAATGAGGAGGATGCAGCCAGCTTCATCCTATTTTTAATCGAACAATGCCTAAGTAATAAGGTTCCTGAAAAATTATACCTTCTTACCGATAACGAACCTGTAAGGTTATATGATCTATTAAATTGGATAAGGCAGCGCCTTAACTTGAATAAAAGCATTAAACCTGATTCAAGACATGTTTTTGGTAAACGTTTAAGNTCATCCCTCATTCCTAAACTTCAATTTAAATATAAATATCCAACATACAAGNATGGCTATATAGAGCTTATACAAGGTGAAAAAACCTCTATATGAAGCCATACTTATTTGATTCAGACTTCTCCCTAGTATAGAATGGCGCATTAATTATAGGCGCGTAGCTCAGTTGGTTAGAGCACCACATTGACATTGTGGGGGTCGTTGGTTCGAATCCAATCGTGCCTACCATCAGATAGATAATGCTATCTTGATTGTGTAAAACCTTATAAAATATTTGTTATTTATCTTATTAAAATATGCCTAATATTACGCTTCCCGATGGATCAGTAAAAAAATATAATCAGGTGGTATCTATTGCTGATGTTGCCAAAGACATTGGTGAAGGTTTGGCTCGAGCGGCGTTAGCAGGAAAAATTCAAGACCAATTAGTAGATTTGAGTTANGAAATTGCTGAAGATACAANCTTATCTATTATTACTTCAAAGAGCCCTGAAAGCTTAGATGTTATTAGACACTCAACTGCCCATCTTCTTGCACAAGCTGTAAAAACTATTTTCCCCGACGTGCAAGTGACTATTGGACCTGTTATAGAGGATGGCTTTTATTATGATTTTTCTTACAAGCGTCCATTTACCCCAGAGGATTTAGCTCAAATTGAGAAAAAAATGAGCGAGCTCGCTAAGCAAAATTTAGAAATTAATAGAAAGGTAATGCAAAGACAGGCTGCAATTGATTATTTTGAGTCTATCGGTGAAAAATATAAATCTGAAATAATTTCCTCTATACCCGAAGGNGAGGAAGTTTCTTTATATGAGCAAGGTGATTTTACNGATCTATGNAGAGGCCCTCACGTTNCTTCAACAGGAAAGTTAAAAGTTTTCAAATTAATGAANCTCGCAGGNGCNTACTGGCGTGGTGATTCGAAGAATGAAATGCTACAAAGAATTTATGGAACTGCCTGGAANAATAAGGATGAATTAAAAGATTACCTAAAAAGATTAGAGGAGGCTGAAAAAAGAGACCACCGTAAGCTAGGNAAATTATTAGANCTTTTTCATATGCAAGATACATCACCTGGGATGGTCTTTTGGCACGCNAAAGGTTGGTCAATTTGGCTCGAAATTGANAATTATCTACGTCAAAAATCTCTTGATTATGGTTATGATGAAATTAAAACNCCTACNGTTCTTGATAAAGAGCTTTGGAAAAGCTCAGGGCATTGGGACAACTATCATGAAAATATGTTTACGACAGCCTCAGAGAATAGAGAGTATGCAGTTAAACCAATGAACTGCCCTGGGCACGTACAAATATTTAATAATAGCCTCCATAGCTATAGAGACTTACCTCTCAGGTTGGCAGAATTTGGCTCATGTCATCGTAATGAACCCTCTGGCGCCCTTCATGGTTTGTTAAGGGTCAGGGGATTCACTCAAGANGATGCTCATATNTTTTGCACCGAAGAGCAAATAAAAAGTGAGGTGAAGGATTTTAGTAAGATGTTGTATGAGGTCTATTCAGCTTTTGGCTTTGATAATGTATTGGTAATGTTATCAACAAGACCTGAAAAAAGAGTAGGAACAGATGATATCTGGGAAAAAGCCGAATTGGCGCTAGAAGATGCACTTAAAGAGACAGGGATTGAATATACATTACAAGAGGGCGAAGGGGCTTTTTATGGGCCAAAGATAGAATACTCCCTCAAAGATAGCTTAGGAAGAATATGGCAATGTGGCACCATCCAACTTGATTTTAATTTACCAGAGAGATTGGGAGCTGAATATATTTCGGAAGATAATAGCCGGAAAAATCCTGTGATGCTTCATAGGGCAATCGTAGG
>JGI26253J51717_1000736_pt1 | contig 13740 bp, 11 predicted proteins | sample SaaInlV_100m_DNA_6_FD_51717 | JGI IMG/M metagenome (IMG submission 51717)
GCCAATCCCAAGTATTTTTCGCAATCCAATTTTTTCCTTTAAAAATAGGGCAGACAGCAACACGACAATGATGGGTGTAATGGTTACTAAAACAGCACTATTGATAGGGGTGGAAAGCGAAAGCCCTTTAAAAAAAGAAAGCATATTAATCACCATGCCTAGTAATGTAGCCGCCAAAAGTATTTTCCAGTCTTTTCGTTGGATCTTTTCTTTAGGCGTAAAGAGGGAGAGGGTCCAAAATAAAACGGCTGCACCACCTACCCGGAGCATAATAAAACCAAAAGCCCCTACATAGTCCGGCATAGCTCCTTTAGCAATCGTATGGTTTAAACCATATATAGTGGTGGCACCAAATGCTGCTAGTAAAGCCAGGGCTCTTTTGGTTAAGAGTGCTTTCAATATTAAGATTTTAAAGCCACATCTGCAGCGGCAATGGTGTCTTTTTTATAGCCCACAAAAACAGCACCTTCTACCCGTATCACAGGTCTTTTTAAAAAGGTATAGTGGGATAAAATATACGACTTATAGTCCTGTTCGCTGAGGTCTTTATTGGCCAATCCTTCTGAGGTATACAAACGGGAGCGCCTGTTGAAGAGCGATTCGTAAGAGCCTGTAATTGTAGCGAGCTCGTCCAGTTCTTTTTCAGAGATGTGGGTTTGTTTTAGGTCTTGCAGAGTGACATCGGTCAGGGGCCCAAAAGCATCAATGATTTTTTTACAAGTGTTGCAAGTGCTTAAATGGTAGATGTGTTTCATGGTGTGATAAATTAGATACAAAGAAACTTATTTTAAAGGAATTGTACTATTTTTAGAAAAAATCAATTCATGGAGACTATTCTACAGATTACAGCTGCTACTCGTGAGCTATACATTAAATTTTTAAATGATATTTCTTTAGAAGATCTTGGGAAAATACCGACAGGTTTTAATAACAATATATGGTGGAATATTGCTCATGTAGCTGTAACCCAACAGCTTTTGGTGTACGGGCTTAGCGGCTTGGAACCCCATATGTCTAAGTCTTTTATTGACACTTATAGAAAGGGAACAGCCCCCGTAAATGCGCCAACTTTAGAAGATGTAGGCCTCTTAAAGGCTGCCTTGAAAGAGTTAATTGTCAGGACAAAAGAAGACTATCATAAAGGCCTTTTTTCTTCCTACACACCCTACTTAACTTCTGCTGGTGTGACCTTGAATAATGTCTCCGACGCTATGGCTTTTAACCTGGTGCATGAAGGCATTCATATAGGGGCTATTATTTCCCTTAAAAAAGCATTGAACGGCTAAAGCCCTTATGCTACTGGTTTTACCACAAGCATCATTTTTTCTCATAGCAACATTGCATTATTCTATAAAAAAACAGGTTTAAATTATGTAAATAACATAATTTTGCACCTATATTATTAATGGCGCAAAGCGCCTTGCTATTAGATTTAAATGGAAGCAAAAATTAATGCATTTATGGAAGAGGTCAAGACCAGAAATGGTCATGAACCTGAATTTATTCAAGCAGTTCAAGAAGTGGCTGAAACAGTCATTCCTTATATTGCCAAGCACGATATTTACAACGGGAAAAATATTTTACTCAGAATGGTTGAACCTGAAAGACTCATTTCTTTTAGAGTCGCTTGGGTAGATGATTCTGGAGAGATTCACGTAAACAGAGGCTATAGAATTCAAATGAATTCTGCTATTGGTCCTTATAAAGGAGGGCTTCGTTTTCACCCCACAGTAAATGCCAGTATTTTAAAATTCTTGGCTTTCGAGCAGGTGTTTAAAAATTCTTTAACTACCCTTCCAATGGGAGGTGGTAAAGGGGGGTCTGACTTTGACCCTAAAGGAAAATCAGACGACGAAGTCATGCGTTTTTGCCATGCTTTTATGTTGGAGCTCAACCGTCACATTGGTCCAAATACAGATGTACCTGCTGGAGATATTGGTGTTGGTGCTAGAGAAATTGGTTTCTTGTTTGGTATGTATAAAAAGATACGCAACGAGTTTACAGGGGTGCTTACAGGTAAAGGACGCTCTTGGGGAGGTTCTTTAATTAGGCCTGAGGCAACGGGTTATGGAACAGTGTATTTTGCACAGAGCATGTTACAGACTAGCGGCAATGATTTTTCAGGAAAAAAAGTGGTTATTTCTGGTTCAGGAAATGTGGCGCAATACGCTGCAGAGAAAGCCATTCAATTAGGGGCTACTGTCCTGACTTTATCGGATTCTAAAGGATTTATTCACGACCCAGAGGGAATAGATGCAGAAAAATTGGCTTTTGTAATGGACCTTAAAAACAACCAGAGGGCTAGAATTTCAGCTTATATTAATACCTATCCTAATGCTAGCTATCACGAAGGGGAGACACCCTGGGGTGTTGCCTGTGATATTGCGCTGCCATGTGCGACTCAAAATGAGTTGGATGGCCAGGATGCAGAAAAATTAATAGCCAACGGATGTCTTTGTGTTGCAGAGGGGGCTAATATGCCTTCTACTCCTGAAGCCATTCATGCTTTTCATGAGGCTAAAATTTTATTTGCCCCAGGAAAGGCATCTAACGCTGGCGGTGTAGCTACTTCTGGATTAGAAATGTCTCAGAATTCATTGAGAATTAGCTGGACTAGAGAAGAGGTAGATGAGCGCTTAAAAGCCATTATGTCGGACATTCACGATTCTTGTATTGCCTATGGAAAAGAAGCAGACGGCTATTGTAATTATGTAAAAGGAGCCAATATTGCTGGATTTGTTAAGGTAGCAGACGCTATGTTGGCGCAGGGCGTGATTTAAACCTAGTTTTTCAATTAATATTAAAGCCTTTTCTCTTGTTAGAGAAAAGGCTTTTTTTATTTTTACATCCATGCAGCAAACCACTAAAGCGATTGTTTTAAAAACGATTAAGTATGGAGACAACAGCTTAATTGTTAAGTTGTATACGGCGTCTAGTGGCTTAAAGTCCTATATGCTCAACGGAGTATTGAGCAGGAAAAAAGGAAAGTTCAACAAGGCCCATTTTTTGCCTTTAAGTCAATTAGAAATTGTTGCCCAACACAGGGATAAGGGTAATTTAGAAAGATTAATTGAAGCCAAATTGTCTTATCCCTATCAGAGCGCACATACCCATATGGCCAAAAATGCCATTGTACTGTTTTTATCTGAGTTTTTATCTAATGCCATTCAAGAAGAAACAGAGAATAAGGAATTGTTTTCATTTATTGAAACGGCTTTACAATGGCTAGATAATGAAGATCAAATAGCCAATTTTCACCTATTTTTTCTCGTAGAAATCAGCAAGTATTTTGGATTTTATCCTTCTGATAATCATATGGATAGCCCATATTTTGATCTAGTAGAAGGAGACTTTTGTTCCCATGCAGGCTTGAATCCCCATATGGGCGAACCTGAAATTTCTTTTTTTAAATCTATATTAGGCATAAATTTTGATAAGTTAAATGATATTAAAATGTCTCAAAAAAGTAGGCGAGAACTTATATCGCATTTAATGGTTTATTACCAGCACCATTTAGATGGATTTAAAACACCAAAATCAATACACATACTCAATGAAGTATTTTCTTAGACTAATATATGTGACAGTCATTGGGTGCCTTCCTTTATTTTCAATAGCGCAAGAAGTCTTTGTGTATGACGCAGATACAAAAGAACCTCTGGCAGGTGTATTGGTGTACAACAAAGATCAATCCATACGTTTTCTTACAGCGCTAGACGGGCGTTGTGTATTAAATGGGTATTCCGCAAAAGAGACCTTATATATTAACCATTCCTCATATATTGAATATAGAACCAATGTAAAACAGTGGGTGCAAAGGGGCCGTGTGGTTTATTTGCAGCGCAATGCTTTCGAGTTAGATGAGGTGGTGATGTCTGTGTCTAAATGGGAACAGCAGCGAAAAGATGTACCACAGAAGATTGTTGGTATAAATGCACAAAGCATTGCATTTAACCAGCCCCAAACGGCGGCAGACATGCTCCAGCAAACAGGCAAAGTCTACGTCCAGAAAAGTCAATTAGGCGGAGGAAGCCCTATGATCAGGGGTTTTGCAGCAAACAGACTGTTGCTTTCTGTAGACGGGGTGAGAATGAACAATGCTATTTTTAGAGGAGGAAATTTACAAAATAGTATTGCTGTAGATCCCTTTAGTATAAAAAACACGGAGGTGATTTTTGGCTCTGGATCTGTTATTTATGGTAGTGACGCCATAGGTGGTGTGGTGCATTATTATACAAAGGAACCACAATTGAGCAAAAATGAGACTACAACATACTCCGGAAATGCCCAATATAGGTATTCGAGTGCCAACCAAGAGCGGACAGCCCATCTAGACCTTAGTGTAGGAACAGAAAAGTGGGGTTTTTTAAGCAGTATAACGCACAGTAATTTTGAAGATTTACAAATGGGTAAAAACGGCCCAGAGGCATACTTGAGACCTCAATTTGTATTGCAAGGTGGCGGGGCAGACCTACTGGTAGACAATCCCAATCCAAGGCTTCAAAATCCCACAGGTTACAATCAGATAAACAGTTTGCAGAAAGTACGGTATAAAGCAGATGAAAACCTTGAATTCCAGTTGGGCGTTTACTTTTCTGAGACCTCTCATTTCGCCAGATACGACCGTCTCACAAGACCAGATAATGCAGGTACTGGACTACGCTCCGCAGTTTGGGATTACGGCCCACAAAAATGGTTTATGACCAATTTTAATATCTCTCATGCCCCCTTAAATACATTTTATGAGGGACTTAAATTTACAGCGGCATACCAGCGCTTTAATGAAAGCCGCTTTGACAGAGACTTTGGAGCGGTTTCTCTTTTCGGTACTGAGGAAAAAGTAGACGCAATATCATTTAACCTTGACATAGAACACAAAAAGACAGGCGCCTTTAGGTTATTTTATGGGGCTGAATATGTAGGGAATAAAGTGTACTCAAAGGGATCTGAAAACATAGTGAGCAGCAACATGATTTTACCAGCCGCTTCTAGGTATCCAGATAATGCGCTGTGGCGTTCCGCTGCATTGTATTTAAACAGCACTTTTGAGGCTTCTGAAAATTTTAAATTTTTAGGTGGTATTCGCTATACTCATGTTTGGGTAAATGCCTCTTTTGACAATGAATTTTATGATTTCCCTTTTGAAAAGGCAGACCTAAATACAGCTGCTTTAACAGGAAGCTTAGGTTGGAGTTGGTTTGTGGCGGAAGATTTTCAAGTGAGTTGGAATGCTACTACAGGATTTAGGGCCCCTAATATTGACGACATTGGAAAGGTTTTTGATTCAGAACCAGGGTCTGTTGTAGTGCCAAACCCAGCTTTGAAACCAGAATATGCATATGGAACAGAAATAGGCCTAAAAAAGAATTTTTCAGATAAAGTAGTTTGGAGACTTGCAGGGTATTACACCCATCTAAAAGACGCCTTAGTGCGAAGAAATTTTGCCTTAAACGGTCAGTCTCAAATAGTATATCAGGGTGTTTTAAGTCAGGTTCAAGCAGTTCAAAACGCTGCAAATGCCTATGTATACGGTTGGGAAATAGGGGCAGATTTTATGCTGAGTCCCTACTTGTCATTTGCGGCAAATTACAGTTATATTAAAGGCACAGAGGAAGAAGACAATGGGGCGCTATCTCCAGGCAGGCATGTGGCACCTTCTTTTGGAGACCTACAGCTGCTTTATAAAAATTCCAGGTTTAAAGCAAGTATATTGCTCAATTTTAATAGAGAAATAAGTGCAGATCAGCTGGCTGTATCAGAACAATCAAAAAGCTATATGTATGCTTTAGACCGCTTTGGGAATCCATACAGCCCCTCATGGCACAGCCTTAATTTCAGGTCCCAATACACCTTGACCAATGCCGTTACAACTTTTTTGGCTTGGGAGAATATCACCAATCAGTTGTACAGGACGTATGCTTCTGGCTTAAGTGCTCCAGGGAGCAACCTTATTCTGGGCGCTAGTTACCAATTTTAAAGGGTTTGTATTGTTTTTTAAGGGCCAGTATCTACCGCATTTTTAACATCCCTTTAAAATGAGGATGGTTTCGTTCTAATTGCTTAATTTTGCCCCTTTCATACCGCATACAAGACCTTAATACTATGAAGTTTGCAGAATATAAAGGATTAGATTTGCCTGGTATTTCCAAAGCTGTTTTACAGGAATGGAAAGACAAAGAGGTATTCCAAAAAAGCGTGGAGCAACGAGAAGGGCAACCTTCTTATGTGTTTTTTGAAGGGCCGCCGTCGGCCAACGGCATGCCTGGAATTCACCATGCAATGGCTAGAACGATCAAGGATATTTTTCCTAGATACAAGACCATGAAGGGTTTTCAGGTAAAGCGGAAAGCAGGTTGGGACACCCACGGTTTGCCTATTGAATTGGGTGTAGAAAAAGCCTTGGGAATTACCAAAGAAGACATTGGCACTAAGATATCTGTAGAAGATTATAACAAAGCTTGTAGAGCCGCTGTGATGCGCTACACCGATGTGTGGAACGACATGACAGATAAAATAGGCTATTGGGTAGATATGGAAAACCCTTATATTACCTATGAGCCAAAATACATGGAGTCTGTTTGGTGGTTGTTGAAAGAAATATACAAGAAAGGCCTAATCTATAAGGGATATACCATTCAACCTTATTCTCCTAAAGCTGGTACAGGATTGAGTTCACACGAGTTGAACCAGCCAGGCACCTATCAGGATGTGACAGATACCACAGTAACGGCACAGTTTAAAGCCATAGAAGAGACCCTACCAAAGGGCTTACAATCTTTAGACGCACCTTTATATTTCTTGGCATGGACNACTACCCCTTGGACCCTTCCGAGCAACACTGCTTTAACCGTAGGCCCTAAAATTGACTATGTTTTGGTGCGTACTTTTAATCAGTACACCTTTGAACCTATGCATGTATTGCTCGCCAAATCATTGGTAGGAAAGCAATTTGCAGGAAAGTTTGTAGCAGTGGAAAGTAAAGAAGCCATTCAACAATACAACAAAGAAGACAAGAAAATACCTTATTTGGTTTTAGCGTCTTTTAAAGGGGCAGACCTTATCGGTGTCACATACGAACAACTCATGACTGGTGTATTGCCTTGTGATCATCCTGAAAACGCTTTTAGAGTGATTGGAGGAGATTTTGTGACCACAGAAGATGGAACCGGTATTGTGCATACGGCCCCCACTTTTGGTGCAGACGACGCCTTGGTAGCCAAACAAGCTAGCCCAGAAATCCCGCCAATGTTGGTTTTAGATTCAGCGGGCAACAAAGTGCCTCTAGTAGACCTACAAGGAAAGTTTAGACCTGAAGTTGCGGGCTTAGGAGGTAAGTATGTTAAAAATGAGTACTATCCGGAGGGAGAAGCGCCAGAACGTTCTGCAGATGTAGAAATTGCCATTAGACTCAAGGAGGAAAACAGGGCTTTTAAAGTAGAAAAATATGTGCATTCCTATCCAAATTGCTGGAGAACAGACAAGCCTATTTTATATTACCCCTTAGACTCTTGGTTTATTAAAATGACTGAAGTAAAGGATAAAATGGTGTCTTTGAACCAGGAAATTAACTGGAAGCCAAAAGCCACCGGTGAAGGTAGGTTTGGAAACTGGTTGGCCAACGCCAATGACTGGAACCTTTCTAGATCTAGATATTGGGGAATTCCATTGCCTATTTGGAGAACGGCAGACGGCAAAGAAGAGATCATGATTGGTTCTGTAGCAGAACTTAAAGAAGCCATGAAAGCTTCTGTTGCTGCTGGACTTATGTCTAAAGATATTTTTGAAGACTTTAAAGTAGGAGACTATTCAGCGGAGAATTACGCCACAATAGACCTTCATAAAAACATTGTAGACCAGGTGGTTTTAGTATCCAGCACTGGGGAACCAATGCACAGAGAATCAGACCTTATAGATGTCTGGTTTGACTCTGGATCTATGCCTTATGCCCAGTGGCACTACCCATTTGAGAACAAAGAACTCATAGATGAGAACAAGGCCTTCCCTGCAGATTTCATTGCAGAAGGCGTAGACCAAACAAGGGGGTGGTTTTACACCCTTCACGCTATTGCGACCATGGTTTTTGACAGGCCAGCCTATAAAAATGTAGTCTCTAATGGGATGGTATTAGACAAGGACGGAAAGAAAATGTCTAAGCGCCTTGGCAATGCGATTGATCCTTTTGAAACTATTGCGGCCCATGGGGCCGACGCCACGCGTTGGTATATGATCGCCAATGCAAATCCATGGGACAACCTAAAGTTTGACACAGAAGGGATTGTAGAGGTAAAGCGTAAGTTTTTTGGCACCCTGTACAATACCTATTCTTTCTTTAGTTTGTATGCCAACTTAGATCATTTTGACAACAGTGCTCCTCAGATTCCATTAGCAGACAGGCCAGAAATTGACCGTTGGGTGCTTTCCGAACTCAATAGTTTAATCATCAGGGTAGAAGCGGCCTATGAAACCTATGAGCCCACAAAAGCAGCGAGAGCCATCTCAGATTTTGTGCAAGAAAATTTAAGCAACTGGTATGTTCGTTTGTGTAGAAGGCGTTTTTGGAAAGGAGAATACGGACCAGATAAAATAGCCGCTTACCAAACATTGTATGAATGTCTCTTGGTGGTTTCTAAATTATCTGCACCTATTGCTCCATTTTTCATGGACAGACTTTATCTAGATTTGGCTGGCGTGTGTGACCCTAATGTAAAAGAAAGTGTTCATTTAGCGCAATTTCCAGAGGCCAATAGCGCTGTTATTGATTCAGATTTAGAGCGCAAAATGCAATTGGCTCAGCAAACTTGTTCGCTAGTTTTGTCTATTAGACAAAAAGAAAAAATTAAAGTAAGACAGCCCCTTCAGAAAATTATGGTGCCTGTTTCTGCCCTAGTAAAAGCAATAGATTTAAAAGCAGTTGCTTCACTTATTTTATCTGAAGTAAATGTAAAAGAATTAGAAATTTTGGCGGATTCTTCAGATATCTTGGTCAAACAGATCAAGCCTAATTTTAAGACTTTAGGTCCTAAATTTGGTCCTAAAATGAAAGCGGTTGCTACAGCGATACAATCCTTAACATCAAAAGATATTAACCAAATGGAGCTAAATGGCGCTATTGAGTTGCTTGTAGATGGGGATAAAATAGCTTTGGAGTTGTCTGATGTGGAGATCAGTTCTCAGGATATTGAAGGATGGTTGGTAGCTTCTTCAGGCGCATTAACAGTGGCTTTAGATGCTACAATTAGCCCTGAACTAAAAGCAGAAGGAATAGCGAGAGAGCTGGTCAATAGGATTCAAAACTTAAGAAAAGACAGTGGCTTTGAAGTCACGGACAAAATTGTTATTAAATTTCTAAAAGACCCCTTTATAGATTCGGCTTTATTAGATAATTTAGAATATATTAAAACAGAAACATTGGCGACAGAAATATTGGTAGAAACAACTCTAAACGAGGGACTTCCAATTGAATTTGATGAGGTACGCTCAGTGTTATTTATTGAAAAACAAAACTAATATGGAAACAGATTTAAAAAACAGATATTCAGATAAAGATTTGGCAGAATTCAAGGTCCTTATCTCTGAGAAAATAGAGGTGGCTAAGTCTCATCTTGAACTTTTAAAGAGTTCATATATGAATGATGGAAACAATGGTACAGATGACACCTCTCCAACTTTCAAGGCTTTTGAAGAAGGCTCTGAGACCATGAGCAAAGAAGCTAATACCCAATTGGCTATTCGTCAAGAGAAATTTATCAGGGATTTAAAAAATGCCTTGCTTAGAATTGAGAATAAGACCTATGGCATATGCAGGGTAACGGGTAAATTAATCAACAAAGAAAGATTAAAGCTAGTCCCTCACGCGACCCTAAGTATTGAAGCTAAGAACATGCAAAAGTAGTCGTTATTGAAGGTTATATACACAGCGATACTTCTGGTGTTAGCCCTTCATTTATCCTGGTCTCAAAAGATATTATCTAAAGTTTTAGAAGACCCTTCTCTCACCCAAATCCATGTATTGGCCCAAGAAGTCAATACCTTACATTTAAAACCATCTTCCTCCAANGAACTTCTTGTTTCAGNACGTTTAAATGGAGAGTACAGTCTCCATCAGATGATCGTGTTTACTAGAAAAGGAAATACCTTATTTATTGAACCAGACCTTTCAGCAACTTTTGAACTTCCCAATGACAAACTCAGTGCCCACAAAATATGGTCGGTTGATTTGGCTATTGAAATACCAACATATCTAGAAGTCTATATAGATGGAGGAAATACCCAAATAAATGCTGAGGGTATTTTTGAGAAACTTCAGATCCAACTCAATGACGGATTGTGTGTTTTAAAAGAAGTAGGGAATCAAGTGCGGGTAAATACCATTAGAGCGCCTATTATTTTAAAGCAAAAAAAAGCCATTGTAAATGCTGAAACAACCTATGGAACGCTAATTTTACCCAGTGTTCCAAAGGGGCTTTCAGAGATTGTATTGCGGTCCATACACGGAGACATTAAAGTGGTTCCTCTAGACTAGTTTCATTTTAATAATAATGTTTATTTTAGCCACCTAAGTACCTATTATGTTTAAAAAGCCTTTTTTACTCGCCTATTTTTTATTGATTCTGGACCAATGTGTAAAAATTTATATTAAAACACACTTTTTTTTAGGAGAATCAGTAGAGGTCTTTTCTGGTTTTCAAATTTTATTTATCGAAAACGAGGGCGCTGCTTGGGGGGCCAAACTCAGTGATATTTTACCCATTTCAGATGTAAGTGGAAAAATTGCCCTCACCGTTTTTAGACTGTTTGCTATTGTGGGAATTGGTGCGTGGTTTGTAAGTTCTGTTAAAAAAGGTGTGCCACTTTTTTTGCAAATGGCCCAAGCTTTGATTTTCGCAGGGGCCTTGGGTAATATTATTGATTCTGTTTTTTATGGGGTACTATTTAATGACAGTATGTACCAAGTAGCGACCCTATTTTCTGATCAGCCTTACGGCAGCTTACTACAAGGTAAGGTGGTAGACATGCTCTATTTCCCGCTCATAGATACTACATGGCCAGAATGGGTGCCAGTTTTAGGAGGAAATTCATTAAGATTTTTTGAACCAGTTTTTAATATTGCAGACACCGCTATTAGTACTGGAGTAGGTCTTTTATTGGTCTTCAACAAAAAAGCTTTTCCACAGGGATAGGTGTTTTGCGAATTTTCAAAGTCGCTAAATTTGTCTTCTTTTCTGCATCATTTGTCAGAATTAGATCTGAGCTGTATCATAAGACTCAGAATTGTTTATTTAAATTCGTATACCTTAACTGGTGTTACACAGTAATCTAATGGAATATCTGTGGCGTCTAAGCCCTCAATTTTTTCTTCAGGTTCAAATAGGGATAAGCCTATTTTTAGGGTATTTGGTTTGCATTTAGATAAAAAACGATCGTAGAATCCTTTTCCGTATCCGACTCTGTGCCCTTTTTTATCATATGCCAATAAAGGAATAAAGACTACTTCTATTTCTGAAGGGGGAACAGTCAATCCATTTTGAGGCTCTGGAATCCCCCAATGGTTTGTTTTTATTTTGGTATTGTCTGTCAGTAGTATATGCACTATTTCAGTATCGTTTTGTATTCTTGGCAAACAGACTTCTTTATCTCTTCCATGCAGTAATGTGAGGATGAATTCGGTATCTATTTCTTTTTTGGAAACAATACTCAGGAATAGGCTGTAATAGGAGGCATCCCATATAGGACAGTTTAATAATTGATTCCCTATAGCGGCACTTAATGTAGCAATTTCTTCTGTTTGGAGCTTTTTTCTTTTTTCAAGGTAAGCACTTCTAAGGGCTATTTTATTCATAAATTGGGCATTTTAAGCTTATAAAAATACAGATAAAATAAAGGCCCAATAATAATTTCTACTATACCTTTGTAAATCACCTATGGCGGCCAATAGCATTTCTATACAACTCAGTGTACTTCCGGAAACTCCGGGAGTGTACCAGTTTTATGATAGCTCAGATAAGATTTTATATATAGGAAAAGCCAAAAACCTTAAAAAAAGGGTCAGCTCTTATTTTACTTTAAAACACGAGATAGCCAAAACACGCTTATTGGTCAAGAAAATTGTGCTGATCAAGCATATAGTGGTTCCCACAGAGTCAGACGCACTTTTATTAGAAAACAACCTGATTAAAAAATACCAGCCAAGNTATAATATATTATTAAAAGATGACAAGACCTTTCCTTGGATTTGTATTAAAAAAGAACGGTTTCCAAGGGTCTTTTTAACCCGTCAGTTAATTAAAGATGGTTCAGAATATTTTGGGCCTTATACCAATAAGAGAATGGTGAAGGTTTTGCTGGAGCTCATTAAAGGGCTTTATCCTTTGAGAACCTGCAATTATGACCTCTCTTTTGAAAAAATTCAAGAAGGCAGGTATAAAAGTTGTTTGGAGTATCATTTAGGGAATTGCCATGCACCTTGTGAGAATTTACAATCAGAGGCCTCATATGCTAAAGATATAGAAGCCATTAGACATATATTAAAGGGCAATTTAGCTGCAGCAATGAAGCATTTTAAAATAGAAATGGATCGTTACGCCGCTGAGGAAGCTTTTGAAATGGCCCACAAAGTAAAAGAAAAGCTGGCCGTATTGGCTGGTTACCAATCTAAGTCCACAATAGTAAATCCTAAAATAAACAATGTAGATGTGTTTACTGTTATTTCAGACCAAACCCATGCCTATGTGAATTTTCTTGAACTTTCTCACGGCGCCATTATTCGATCTCACACCCTGGAAATTAAAAAGCAGCTGGAGGAGACAGATGCACAAATTTTAGAATTGGCTATTGTGTCCTTAAGGGAGCGTTTTAAATCTATTTCTAAAGAGGTGATCATCCCTTTTAAAGTATTAATGCCAGAAGGAATAAAGGCTACTATACCTGTTTTGGGAGACAAACAAAAATTGTTAGCGTTGTCTGAGCGCAATGCCCGTTTTTATAGACAGGATAAATTGAGTCAAATGCGTATTGTAGATCCTGAACGTCATTCTAAGCGTATTTTGGCTCAAATTAAACAAGATTTAAGGCTTTCTTCGCTTCCAGTGCATATTGAATGCTTTGACAACTCTAATATTCAAGGGTCTAATCCGGTGGCTGCTTGTGTGGTGTTTACCAATGCCAAGCCCAATAAAAAAATGTACCGACATTTTCACATTAAGACCGTAGAGGGACCTGATGATTTTGCCTCTATGGAAGAAGTGGTATACAGGCGCTATAAAAGGCTCAAAGAAGAAGGCAGTTCATTACCACAACTTATTGTAATTGATGGAGGTAAAGGGCAATTATCTGCTGCTTTAAAAGCCCTTGATCAATTAGGCTTAAGAGGGAAAATTGCTATAGTGGGTATTGCAAAGCGTTTGGAGGAAATTTATTTCCCTGAAGATCCTATTCCCTTGTATTTAGATAAGAAATCCGAGTCTCTAAAAGTAATCCAACAATTGAGAAATGAAGCCCACAGATTTGGGATTACTTTTCATAGAAATTTGAGAAGTAAAGGTGCTATAGTTTCAGAATTGGACGGAATTAAGGGAATAGGAGAAAAAACAGCGACACAATTATTAAGGCATTTTAAAACAGTCGCTAAGATAAAAGAAGCTAACTTAGATGCTTTAATTACTCAAGTAGGTCCAGCAAAAGCCAGCATATTGTATGAGCATTTTCATTAAATATCCTTATTTTTTATTCCTGCGTTTTTTC
>JGI26253J51717_1000740_pt1 | contig 13721 bp, 13 predicted proteins | sample SaaInlV_100m_DNA_6_FD_51717 | JGI IMG/M metagenome (IMG submission 51717)
CGGCTTGCGGATCAGCTGTTGTATTGTAGGCATATTGGGTTCCCCATTTTACCGTTTCAAACATAAATAGGCCTATGATCTCTGATCATAAACCCGACACCGCTACGAACCCTCATTAGCTCGAAGCGATAATTCCAGAGGATCAAGGTTTTCACCTGGATCATGACCGCCAATTTGTGGCTTGTATGATAAGAAAAGCGAACTTCTCATATCAAGTAACGCGGCTATAAGCGGAGTCGGGTTTCGTGTCAACAGCAGCTATAGAAATGATGTGCAACAATTTAATATTCTTTAATCCACTCCATCGGTCAAAGAATATTTATTGACAAACATGTTGCCCAGATAGGTTGTAAGCAAATTATACTATGGATATACTTTATCCATGACACATCTTATCTACGCTGTTGGCGACATACATGGTGATTTAACCCAACTTCAAGCAATTCATGAATTAATTAATGAAGATTTTCAAACTTCAAAATCACCTTCGTTTGAAATAGTTCATATTGGTGATTTAATTGACCGCCGCGAAGATAGTAAAGGTACAGTTGAATATTTGATGAGGGGCATTGAAGATGGAAAGCCGTGGAAAGTATTAAAAGGTAATCATGATAGATTAATGGAATGGTTTTTCAATGATCCACATAAACACGATCCGAATCTAAAACCAGATTATAGCTGGCTTCATCATCGTATTGGTGGCGTTGAAACGCTTGCATCATATGGTGTCAAAGTTCCTGAAAACTATCGCGAATGCTTAGATGATGTATTNAAAATGGCCCTAAAAGCTGTTCCTGTATCCCATATCAATTTTATAAAAAATCTACCATTATATTATAATACCAAGCACATCTTCTTCGTACATGCAGGAATTAATCTTGATTTTCCACTAGATAATCAAAATGAGGATGACATGCTGTGGATACGTAAAAATTGGCTAGATAATCCCAAAAAAGCTTCTAAATTAATATTACACGGCCATACAATTGTAGACCAAGTTACACATTATGGGAATCGAGTAAATATAGATACTGGTGCGGCTTGGGGCGATGAACTTTCTGCGGTTGTGACAATAGAAGAAAATATTTGGCTTTTAACTAAAAATGGTCGAACAAAGATTACACAATCATTGTGATTAAAAAAAAGGCCCTGATTTAACAGAGCCTTTTAAAATCAAATTATAATATAAATCTAAATGTTATCATTTTCTTGATTAGCAGAACTATCATTCGTTGATGCATCAAAAACTGATTCAGCATTTAAATCAGATTCTTGAGGAGCCATCAACGCAGCAGCTTCTTCTGCTGCAAATCTTTTATCTTCAATAATCACAGCATCACGATCAGCAGCTACTTTCTTAATTTGATGAGTTGCCCCACCTGTACCTGCTGGTATCAAACGTCCCACAATTACGTTTTCTTTTAAGCCAATCAACTTATCTTTCTTACCACGCGTTGCTGCATCTGTTAGAACACGAGTTGTTTCTTGGAAAGACGCTGCTGAAATAAATGAACGTGTTTGCAGAGATGCTTTTGTGATGCCTAAGAGAATTGGGCCACCAGTTGCAGGTTCGCGACCAGCATCTACAGCTTTTTGACATGCTTCATCAAATTCTGCTTTGTCTACTTGCTCACCTTTTAATAGTGTTGTGCCACCACTTGTTGTGATTTCCCATTTTTGCAACATTTGACGAACTATAACTTCAATGTGTTTATCATTAATCTTCACACCTTGAAGTCGATAAACATCTTGGACTTCGTCAATCATATAATCAGCTAATGCTTCAACACCCATAATATTTAAAATATCGTGAGGCGCAGGATTACCATCCATGATGTATTCACCTTTTTGGATGAAGTCACCTTCTTGGACAGGAATATGCTTACCTTTTGGAACCATATATTCTGTTTTGATTTCTGAATCGTCTGCAGATACTACATTAACTCGTCGCTTGTTCTTGAAGTCACGTCCAAATTCAACATAACCATCCATTTCAGCAATTATGGCGTGATCTTTTGGTCTACGTGCTTCAAAAAGTTCTGCAACACGTGGCAAACCACCCGTAATATCTTTTGTTTTTGCACCTTCACGAGGAATACGTGCAACAACATCACCAGCCTCAATAGCTTGGCCATCTTCTACAGATAAAATTGCATCAACAGACATGGCATATTGGATTGGATTGCCTGCATCATTTATTACTGGATCTCCAGTTTTAGTATCAGCTACAATTATTGATGGCTTCAAATCCGAACCTTGCTTTGCAGAACGCCAATCAGTTACGATTTTTTGGCTAATGCCAGTTGCGTCATCAGTCACATCACGTACGGAAATACCAGAAACAAGATCTACAAGTTTAGTTATACCACCTTTGTCAGCAATGATTGGTAATGTATATGGATCCCATTCGTATAATTTATCACCACGTGCAACTTTATCACCTGATTTAACCAATACTTTAGTACCATAATCCATTTTATGGATAACAGCATCCTGCCCATTTTCATCAACAACCACTAACTCAACGTTACGGCCCATAACGATTTGCTCGCCGTCTCGATTTAGAAGTATATTAGCTTTTCTAATGTCAATTGTCCCAGCTTGGCTAGCNTCTTGGAATGATTGCTGACCACCCTGCGCAACACCACCAATGTGGAAAGTACGCATTGTAAGCTGCGTTCCTGGTTCACCGATAGACTGTGCAGCAATAATTCCAACTGCTTCACCTGGATTTACACCATGCCCACGAGCTAAATCACGCCCGTAACATGCTGCACAAATNCCATCATCTGATTCACAAGTTAGTGGTGATCTTATTTGTATTGAGACTAAATTAGCTGCATCAATTGTGTCTGCTTGTCTTTCATCTACAAGATCATTGCACTTCCCTAANGTTTCACCAGTAGCAGGATGTATCACATCTTCAGCAAGTACTCTTCCAAGAATTCGCTCAGCCATTGAAGAAACAACTTCTCCATCATTTACAGCAGCACGTGCCGTAATTGATTTATCAGTTCCACAATCCCATTCACGACAATACAATCTTGAGCAACGTCGACCAAACGACGAGTTAAATAACCTGAATTTGCTGTTTTCAAGGCAGTATCAGACAGACCCTTACGAGCACCGTGAGTAGAGTTGAAATACTCTAGAACCGAAAGGCCTTCTTTAAAGTTAGAGATAATTGGAGTTTCAATAATTTCGCCATTTGGCTTTGCCATCAACCCACGCATACCGCCAAGCTGCTTCATCTGAGTAACAGACCCACGAGCACCTGAATGTGCCATCATGTAAACAGAGTTTGGTTCCATTTCAGAACCATCATCAGTTTTCTTCATTGATGAAATACTATCCATCATGGCATCTGTTACTTTTTCGTTTGCTTTTGACCAAGCATCAACAACTTTGTTGTATTTTTCACCCTGAGTGATCAATCCATCCATATATTGTTGTTCGAAACCCTTCACATAATCACGAGTTTCATTAACTAGTGACCATTTTGTTTCTGGAATAATCATGTCATCTTTACCAAAAGATATACCTGCTTTGAATGCTTCACGGAAACCCAAGGTCATAATATGATCACAGAATATTACAGACTCTTTTTGGCCACAATAACGATATACACTATCAATTATTTCACCAACTTCTTTTTTACGTAATAATCGGTTAATCAAGCTATAAGGTGCTTTATGATTTAATGGTAAAACAGTGCTCAACCTTACTCGCCCAGGTGTCGTTTCAAAACGCTCCCATACAACTTCACCTTCTTCATTTACTTGCTCAACTCGACAAGTAATTTTTGAATGTAAGTGAACCTTACCAGTGTCTAACGCATGCTCAACCTCTTGAGGATTTGCAAATGTCATTCCTTGGCCAATCATGCCCTCACGCTCTAAAGTCACATAATACAAACCTAAGATCATATCCTGTGAAGGAACAATGATTGGTTTACCATTCGCAGGAGATAAAACGTTGTTTGTAGACATCATTAGAACACGGGCTTCTAATTGTGCTTCCAATGAAAGAGGAACGTGAACAGCCATTTGGTCGCCATCAAAATCAGCATTAAATGCTGAGCAAACTAAAGGATGTAACTGTATTGCTTTACCTTCAATAAGTACTGGTTCAAATGCTTGTATACCCAAACGGTGCAGTGTAGGTGCACGGTTTAGCATCACTGGATGTTCACGGATAACTTCATCCAAAATATCCCATACTTCAGGACGCTGTTTCTCAACAATTTTCTTTGCCTGCTTGACTGTTGAAGACAGTCCCTTCGCTTCTAAACGAGAGTAAATAAATGGTTTGAATAGTTCTAAAGCCATTTTCTTAGGCAAGCCACATTGATGTAATTTTAGCTCAGGGCCCGTAACAATTACAGAACGCCCAGAAAAATCTACACGCTTACCTAATAAGTTTTGTCTGAAACGACCTTGCTTACCTTTAAGCATATCAGAAAGTGATTTCAACGCACGTTTATTAGCACCTGTGATTACTCTTCCACGGCGTCCATTATCAAACAATGCATCAACAGATTCTTGAAGCATTCTTTTTTCGTTACGAACAATAATATCTGGGGCGCGTAATTCAATTAAACGCTTCAAACGGTTATTACGATTTATTACACGACGATAAAGGTCATTTAAATCTGATGTAGCAAAACGACCACCATCAAGTGGTACTAAAGGACGTAGTTCTGGTGGTATTACTGGCAATACTGTCATTACCATCCACTCTGGGCGATTACCTGAGTCAATAAATGCTTCAACAACCTTCAAACGTTTGATGATTTTCTTTGGTTTTAATTCACCAGTAGCTTCAGCTAACTCATCACGTAACTGTTCTGCTTCTGCATCTAAATCAATGTTTGATAACATTTCACGAATAGCTTCTGCACCTATTCCCGCATTAAATGCATCTTCACCAAACATATCTTGGGCATCTAAGAACTCTTCTTCAGACATCATTTGTCCATAGTTCAGATCGGTCAAACCAGGCTCTATAACTACGTATTGTTCAAAATATAAAACTCTTTCCAACTCACGCAATGTCATATCTAACATAAGGCCAATACGTGAAGGTAATGACTTTAAAAACCAAATATGAGCGACTGGTGATGCTAAATCGATATGACCCATACGTTCACGACGTACTTTTTGAAGCGTTACTTCAACACCACATTTTTCACATACTACACCACGGTATTTCATACGTTTATATTTGCCACATAAACATTCGTAATCTTTAATTGGGCCAAATATTCTTGCACAAAACAAACCATCACGTTCAGGTTTAAATGTACGATAGTTAATGGTTTCTGGCTTTTTTATCTCACCAAATGACCATGACAGGATCCGCTCAGGTGACGCCAAAGATATTTGAATTTCATCAAACGTCTTTGGAGGCTGGACGGGATTAAACGGGTTATTCGTGATTTCTTGGTTCATTTTCTAGATCCTAATCTCGAGTTCAGTTAAAGGAGTAGGCGCGAACGCCTACTCACTCTCCGCATCCAGCAGTTGGATATTTAGACCCAAACTACGGATTTCTTTGATAAGCACGTTGAAACTTTCTGGTATTCCAGCTTCAAAGTTATCTTCACCTTTGACAATGCTTTCATATACTTTCGTACGGCCAGCAACGTCATCAGATTTAACAGTTAACATTTCTTGTAATGTATATGCAGCACCATATGCTTCTAATGCCCACACTTCCATTTCACCAAAACGTTGTCCACCAAACTGTGCTTTACCACCAAGTGGTTGCTGAGTAACCAAAGAGTATGGTCCAGTTGATCGTGCGTGAATTTTATCATCAACCAAATGGTGAAGCTTTCAAGATGTATTTCATACCAACTGTAACAGGTCGGTTAAATTGCTCACCAGTTCGGCCATCAAACAAAATAGATTGTCCAGATGTGTCTAAGCCTGCACGTGTTAACATATCATTAACATCAGCTTCTTTCGCACCATCAAACACTGGAGTTGCAATTGGAACACCTTTAGTAACATTACCAGCCGCCTCTAAGAAATTATCCTTTGGCATATCTTTTAAAACTTCATCATAAAGTTCGTCACCATAAGCAATTTTCATTGCATCTTGAACAGGTGACATATCACCAGAGCGGCGATATTCTTGTAGTGATAAGTCAATAGATTTACCTAAGTTTCTGGCTGCCCAACCCATATGAGTTTCAAGAATTTGGCCAACATTCATACGTGATGGAACACCTAAAGGATTCAAGCAGAAGTCTACAGGAGTACCATCTGCTAAGAATGGCATATCTTCTTGAGGGACTACTTTAGAAATCACACCTTTGTTGCCGTGACGTCCAGCCATTTTATCACCTGGTTGTAATTTACGTTTTACAGCGATGAAAACTTTTACCATTTTCATAACACCTGGAGGTAAATCATCTCCTCGTCTAACCTTTTCAACTTTATCTTCAAAACGAGCATCTAAAGCTCCTTTTTGTAAGTCATATTGCTTATTTAAGGACTCCATGTTCGCCACATCAGCTTCATCTTCTAATGCAAGCTGCCACCACTGTCCTTTTGACAGTGATTCAAGAAGATCATCATCAATCAATGAACCCGATTTTACGCCTTTTGGTCCTTTAATTGCCTTTTTTCCAGCAATCATTGATTTTAATCTAGCATAAGTATTACGATCCAAAATACCTACTTCATCATCACGGTCTCTTGCTAATCGTTCAACTTCTTCTCGCTCAATTTGCAGAGCACGTTCATCTTTTTCAATGCCATGGCGGTTGAATACACGCACTTCAACAACAGTGCCGTAGTCTCCCGGTGGTAATCTTAGAGATGTGTCTCGAACATCAGATGCTTTTTCGCCAAAAATAGCTCTTAACAACTTCTCTTCGGGTGTCATTGGGCTTTCACCTTTTGGCGTAATTTTCCCAACTAATATATCAGATGGTCCAACCTCTGCACCAATGTAGACAATGCCTGCTTCATCCAAATTACGTAGGGCTTCTTCCCCAACATTTGGAATATCTCGAGTAATTTCTTCAGGGCCTAACTTTGTATCACGCGCAGCAACTTCGAACTCTTCAATATGTACAGATGTAAATACATCATCTTTAACAATACGTTCCGAGATTAAAATTGAATCTTCGTAGTTGTAACCATTCCAAGGCATAAACGCTACGAGAACATTTTTACCTAATGCTAATTCACCAATATCAGTTGATGGACCATCAGCTACAACTTCACCCATAGACACACGATCGCCAACTTTAACAAGTGGTCTTTGGTTAATACATGTGTTTTGGTTTGAGCGCTGGAATTTACGTAGCCTGTAGATATCAACACCAGGATCACCAGCGTCCATTGCGTCAGTTACTCTAACAACAATTCTAGTTGCGTCCACTTGGTCGATAATACCACCACGAGCTGCTGTAATAGCAGCCCCAGAGTCACGAGCTACTACTTCTTCAATACCAGTTCCAACATACGGAGCATCAGCCTTTAACAAAGGAACTGCTTGGCGTTGCATGTTTGATCCCATTAATGCTCTGTTAGCATCATCATTTTCAAGGAATGGAATTAGTGATGCAGCAACAGATACCAACTGTTTCGGTGAAACATCAATATAATCAATATTTTCTGGTGTATTTAACATATACTCACCAGCCTGGCGTGTAGAAACCAGATCATTAGCAAATTTGCCATTGTCATCCAATTTCGCATTTGCCTGAGCTACGGTATACCTCATTTCCTCTGTTGCTGACATATATTGCACTTCATCAGTAACTTTTCCATCATCCACACGACGGTAAGGCGTTTCAATAAAGCCATACTTATTTACTCTTGCGAAAGATGCTAAAGAGTTAATCAAACCAATATTTGGGCCTTCAGGTGTCTCAATTGGGCACATACGGCCATAATGTGTTGGATGAACGTCACGAACTTCAAAGCCTGCGCGTTCACGAGTTAAACCTCCTGGTCCAAGAGCAGATAGACGGCGCTTGTGTGTCACTTCTGATAATGGATTAGTTTGGTCCATAAATTGAGAAAGTTGAGAAGATCCAAAGAATTCCCGAACAGCCGCTGCAGCTGGTTTAGCGTTAATTAGATCCTGAGGCATAATGTTATCTATTTCAACAGAAGACATCCGCTCTTTGATAGCACGCTCCATGCGCAAAAGCCCAACACGATATTGGTTTTCCATCAATTCGCCAACTGATCTTACACGTCTGTTTCCGAGGTGATCAATGTCATCTATGTCACCTTTGCCATCACGCAATTCAACCAATGCTTTCACTACGCCAATTATGTCTTCTTTGCGCAATGTACGTTGTGTATCTTCAGCATCTAGCTGTAAACGCATGTTCATTTTAACACGACCAACAGCTGAAAGATCATAACGTTCAGAGTCAAAGAATAATGTATCAAAAAGTGCTGATGCAGCATCGACAGTCGGTGGCTCACCAGGACGCATTACTCGATAAATATCCATTAATGCTGTATCACGGCCCATATTTTTATCTATGGACATGGTATTTCTAATGTATGGACCTACATTTATGTTATCAATATCAAGAGTTGGAATATTTGTTACTCCAGCTTCTAGAAGCTCATGTAAAGTTCCACCATTAACAACACCTTCTTTGTCATATTCTAATGTAAGCTCATCTCCAGCTTCTACATAGATGGCACCAGTTTCTTCGTTTATGATATCTTGAGAAACGTAACGTCCTACGATTGTATCGAAAGCTACACGTATTTCTGTCACCTTACCTTCTTCAATTAATTTCTTAACCGTTCTAGGTGTGACCTTAGTTCCTGCTTCTGCGATAACCTTGCCCGTTTTCGCATCAATAATATCTTCAGTTGGCTTTGTACCTCTTACGCGCTGTGGAAAAAACTTTGTTACCCAAGCATTTTTCTTTTTTTCAAACTTATAATCAACTGTGTCATAATATGCAGAACAAACACCTTCTTGGTCCAATCCCAGCGCATATAACAATGTAGTTACAGGTAATTTCCGACGACGGTCGATGCGAGCGTATACAACATCTTTTGCATCAAATTCAAAATCCAACCATGAACCACGATATGGGATTATACGAGATGCAAAAAGTAATTTACCTGATGAGTGCGTTTTTCCACGATCATGGTCAAAAAATACTCCAGGTGATCTGTGCATTTGTGAAACAACAACACGTTCAGTTCCATTGACAACGAATGTACCGTTAGGTGTCATAAGTGGTAGATCACCCATAAACACATCTTGCTCTTTAATGTCTTTTACAGACCTAGCACCAGTATCTTCATCAACATCAAAAACAATCAATCGTAGTGTAACTTTGAGTGGTGCAGAATATGTCATATCACGTTGCATACATTCCTCAACGTCATATTTTGGCTTTTCTAGATCATATTTTACATATTCTAATACAGCTGTTTCATTAAAATCTTTAATTGGAAAAACCGATTGAAATACAGCGTTAATTCCCTCACCATCTAATGGTTGAGATTGATCGCCAGAATTCAAAAAGAGATCATACGAACTCTTTTGTACCTGTATAAGATTTGGAATGTCCAAAACTTCACGGATTTTACCATAATATTTGCGGATACGTTTTATACCTGAATGCGTCTGAGCCATGCTCGTCTTCACCTTTTCTAATGTTCACGTCATAGTTTGTGCGGGCATCACAACCTAATCGGCCACATGAAACAAAGTTCATCCTATTCTTGCTAAAGTGCCACCTTTAGCTCCCGAATGAACCCTGTCTAAAACAAAGCCTCTTGCTAAGGCTCTCTTTAAGACAGGAGTGGCTGGTTCTAAATAAATAGAACCAGCCATAATAATAACACCCTAAGGTGTATAAATTATTTTAATTCAACTTCTGCACCAGCAGCTTCAAGTTGCTTCTTCAACTCTTCAGCTTCTGACTTAGAAACGCCTTCTTTAACTGCTTTTCCGCCAGCTTCTACAAGATCTTTAGCTTCTTTCAAGCCTAGACCAGTAATGCCACGAACTTCTTTGATGACGTTGATCTTTTTGTCACCAGCAGATTTTAGAATAACGTCAAATTCGTCTTTTTCTTCTTCAGCTGCAGTGTCTCCAGCTGCAGCCATAACAACAGCTCCGCCAGCAGCAGGCTCAATGCCGTACTCATCTTTAAGAAGTGTTTTTAGTTCTTGTGCTTCCAAAAGCGTTAATGCAACGATTTCTTCTGCAAGTTTCTTGATATCAGCCATTTGATATTTCCAGTTCAATTTTTAAATTCTGTTTTTCCAGTGATGCTCGCATTTACGAACACCGGCATTTCCATTTGCAATTAAGCAGCTTTCTCTTCAATTGTTTCTAAAATAGAAGCAATATTAGAGGCAGGCGCACCAACGGCTCCCGCGATGTTTGAGGCAGGTGCAGCAATACAACCAACGATAGAAGCAATGAGCTCCTCACGTGATGGCATGGCGGCAACGGCTTTAACACCAGCGCGATCCAATGCATTATCTCCCATAGACCCACCAAGAATTACGAGCTTGTCGTTTTCTTTAGCATATTCTTCCGTCACTTTCGCGGCGGCTACGGGGTCTTCTGAGAAAGACAATACAGTCATTCCATCCAATAAACCTGAGATACTTTCACATGGCTTACCTTCAAGAGCGATTTTGGCGAGCTTATTTTTGGCTACACGTACAGAACCTCCAACATCACGCATGCGTGAGCGGAAGTCTTGCATTTCTGCAACTGTTATGCCGGCATAGTGAGATACTACAACAACACCAGAGTCCGTGAAGATTTGTCCTAGTTCTTTGACTAAGGCTTCTTTTTGGGCTCTATCCACAGTGTTTCTCCAAATTATAGGAAACGAAATGTTTCCCGGCTCAGTTTAACTAATCCTCAAGGATCAGCAGTTAGGGTCCTAATTACGGGCCCCTTCCAAAATCACCCGAGGCAATGCCAGAGGTATAATTTGTTCGGTTCCCATCTCAGGCAGGGATTATTTTGCAGCAGCAAAACCCACCATCTCGGACAGTATCAAAACAATATCGACGAATCGATATAGTTAAGAATGGTTGGTATATAGGTGGGTTTACTTCACTTGTGAAGGGGTAAGCTTTTATTATGATTGAAAATTTACATTTATTTTTTAAATTTAATTTGAGACAGTGTCTATGATGTATAAATACTAACACATAATGATTTTAATTTAAGATAATAACTGCATCTAATACAACAAAGGGCCCTATAAAATATAGAGCCCTTTTAAATTAATATAATTTAGGTTTTAAGCACCAGCCGCTGCATCAACGTCCAATGTTACTGCTGGACCCATTGTAGAAGATAATACAATCTTCTTGATGTATGCACCCTTTGCACCTTCAGGTTTAGCTTTTCGAACTGCATTTACAAATGCTTGAACATTTTCTGCAAGCTTATCTTCGCTAAAAGAAGCTTTGCCAACACCCGCATGTATTACGCCTGCTTTTTCTACTTTAAACTGCACTTCACCACCTTTAGCTGCTTCAACGGCTGATTTAACATCCATCGTTACAGTACCTACACGTGGGTTAGGCATTAAATTTCTTGGGCCAAGTACTTTACCTAATCGCCCAACAACACCCATCATGTCAGGAGTTGCTATACAACGATCAAAATTCAATTGTTCCACCCTGAACAATTTCCATTAGGTCCTCAGCGCCAACAATATCAGCGCCAGCCGCTTTAGCTTCATCTGCTTTTGCATCACGAGCAAATACTGCAACGCGCATCGTCTTACCTGTACCATTTGGTAGGCCTACAACACCTCTGACCATTTGGTCAGCATGTCTGGGATCTACACCAAGGTTCATTGCTATATCAATTGTCTCATCAAATTTTGAAACTGCATTAGCCTTTACCAAGGATACCGCTTCTGAAATTGATAAGGTTGCTTTGCCTTCAAATGAAGCACGAGCAGCTGTTGTTCTTTTTCCAAATTTAGCCATTACTTCACCTCAATTCCCATAGAACGCGCTGAGCCCGCTATGATTTTCATAGCTGCTTCAATATCGTTTGCATTCAAATCTTTCATTTTAGCCTCTGCAATTTCTTGCAGCTGTTTCTTAGAAACAGAGCCTACTACTTCACGGCTAGGTGTTTTTGCACCTGACTTTAATTTTGCAGCTTTTTTAAGAAAGTATGAAGCAGGTGAAGTTTTGATATCCATTGTAAAAGACTTATCAGCATAATATGTAATGACAGTCGGGCATGGTGCACCATTTTCAAGTTCTTGTGTTTTTGCATTAAAAGCTTTGCAAAATTCCATGATATTAATTCCGCGTTGACCCAAAGCTGGGCCCACCGGTGGTGATGGGTTGGCTGCTCCTGCAGGGATCTGCAGTTTCATAGTGCCAGCAATCTTTTTAGCCATATTGGCCTCCTTTAGCTCCGATCCTCCAGGCCGCGTGCCCTTTGGAACAATTTGGTGTGGTACGGTCATCACCGCGCGCGATGATTTCCTCCCACATGCACATCACAAGATTATGTTTGTTTCATAACCTGAGTGAATTCTAGTTCGACAGGCGTAGCCCGTCCAAAAATTGATACAGTAACTTTCAAGCGAGAGTTTTCTTGATCTACCTCTTCAACCATTCCAGCAAAGCCTTCAAATGGCCCTTCAGTTACATTAACTTGTTCACCAATATCAAAAGTAATTAAGTTGCGCGGATTTTCTACGCCTTCTTCAACTTGGTTTAGAATAAATGCTACTTCTTTATCTCGCATTGGGCTTGGTTTACCTGGTTGACCCAAAAAACCTGTTACTCGATTAATGTTATTAATTAAATGATAACCCTTTTCAGACATGTCCATACGTACAAGTAAGTAACCAGGCATAAATCTACGTTCAGCTGTTACTTTTTTTCCACGACGTACTTCTATAACTTCTTCAGTCGGCACTAAAACCTGCTCGATTTCATCTTGCATGCCTTCTTGCTCGACCGCTTCATTGATTAATTCAGCAACTTTTTTTTCAAAGTTGGAAAGAACGCTTACTGAATACCATCTTTTAGCCATAGCTTTTATGCCTCTACTAGGACTTCATTCAGTCCGTTAATTCATTTACTTTCAAGCCGTTAAGAGACCTGACTACCAAAACAAAAGGCACGCATATAGAATCGTCGCGTGCCATTTTAATTCGATTTATCGGCGTTTAGCGCCGAAATCGTGTTAATTCAAGTACCTATACCCAGAATTATGTTTAAACCTAATTTTATAATTTGGTCTGCNCCAAAAAAGAAAATTGCAACCAAAGTAGCCATTATGAATACCATTACGGTAGTTATGGTTGTTTCTCGGCGGTTTGGCCAAACAACTTTAGAAACTTCTGCTCTTACTTGCTGCATAAATTGCAAGGGGTTAGTACGTGCCATGATGCACTCCTATGTCTAATCAAATGTTGTGATACAGCGCATGCCATAGAATTTCAAGGCATGACATTGTCATAATTCTTAATATTTTCAGTATATCATAAAATAATATTCTGTCGAAATTAATATCTTATTCACGTATTGATGCAATAATTTCCATCATAGCATCTCCAGGAATAAAACCTCCAATTAATCTATCTCCAATTACAAACGAAGGAGTGCCTGTGAATTGTAAAGCATCAGCTAAATCACGTGAAGTTTGAATATGTTCAAAAACATTTGGGTCATTCATATCAATAAGTAATTTTTCTACGTCTAATCCAATTC
>JGI26253J51717_1000742_pt1 | contig 13678 bp, 13 predicted proteins | sample SaaInlV_100m_DNA_6_FD_51717 | JGI IMG/M metagenome (IMG submission 51717)
CGGGTCATCCGTTTTGGGGGCGTCATGTGGCGGGTGCTGGGGCCAGTGACGTGCTGTTCTCGGGTGCTTGGTCAGTGCGTCTTCGCACACAGGGCCACCACACGAATCACGTGCACCCCAAAGGCTGGATCAGTTCGGCGCTTTATATTTCTGTGCCCGACGAGGTGGCGAAAGGCACCGATGAGGCAGGCTTCATTCAGTTCGGTGCGCCGGAGGAAAAACTGGGTTTGAACCTTGCACCTGTTCGCACCATACGACCTGTGGTCGGCTCGCTGGTGTTGTTTCCCTCGTACCTATGGCACGGCACGATCCCGTTTACGTCCGATCAGTCTCGGATTTCAGTGGCTTTTGACATCATTCCCCATCGCTAGCGACGTCGAGCGCGACTCAGCCTCTTCAGTAACTGACGGTAGTGACTGACCGCAGTGATTGGTATGAGTGACATGGGCACAACGTGGGGTGCGGTGGTTTTGAGTAGTGCCGTCGGCAGTGGCGGCCTGCGGCCTAGCGCATTTTTTTGACCAGGACAGACTTGCCGGTCGACAATACTTCCATCTGCCAACCGCCCATCCAGTTCTGCTCAAACCTTACGCGCATGTCACTTCCTTTGTGACGGTAGGTAGACGCGGAGCGCTGACGCCAAACTTGACCGTTATCAAGTCGGAACACCGTTTTACCCGTCCAGCCTTTGAAGTCCCCAACGAGCCGCGCTTCAAGCGGCATATCGTCCTTTGGATTGTCTTTACCCGTCTGTGTTGCTGCTAATTTTGCTGCGACACGCCGCTCGACTTCAGTTTCTATAGCCTGGGCGTCGGCTTCTGTGGTTACGGATGTCGCTGGTGTGCGCACGATCGCAGTATCAGGCTCGCTCGCTTCAACCTGTGCTGGTTCGCCATAGCGTGCTTTGAGCCAACTATTGAGAAACTCACGTTGCTCCGCATTGAGCGAATCGATACCCGATTTTACCCGCTCATCGGCCGTCATCGCCTGGTCGAGGGACTCAAAGGTGGGTGCGGCNATAGAGGACGTCGCAGTGCAGAGCGAGAGGAGAACAAAAGCCTGAGTGAAGACCACCCGCACTGATCGCAGGTTGGCCCTAGGTACTTGTAATTTGAGACCGACGAACATCCTTGGAAAACTCCTCTTGCGCAACACGTTGATTCTCTGACTGAAGTTATACTGACATAAAACGCCATGGTTCGGCATGGATTACAACGTCAGTTGTTGGTTGATGAGGAACTGAGTATGCCTGCTTAGCCTGGGCGTAGTGTGATGGCTGAGAAGCGAGAGGGTCGTCTTATTTTATCGATGGGAGTCTATACAGTGCTGAACATTTTAAAGTGCAGCGCCGACAAGCGCTGGCCTGGCAGTGTTGGTTGCATCGTTGCGACGGTCTTGTGCGTCAGCGCCGCCGTTGCAGGCGCGCAGGAGGGCTGTCCCGAGTCAGACCTGTTGCTCATTGATGCCAATATTTACACGGGTGGCGACGACAACACGTCGCATGAGGCTCTGGCCATAAAGAACGGGGTATTTTCCTTCGTTGGGTCCAATGATGCTGCGTCACAATGGATCTGCGGAGCAAGGCAGGTTGTGAGTCTTGACGGTAGTACTGTGTTTCCTGGTTTTACCGACAGCCATCAGCATTTAGAGGGTATTGGGCGTCGTGCGAAAACGCTGAGTCTGTTTGGCACCAACAACCTTGAGCAGACCGTGACCGAGATAGAGCGGTGGGCCGCTCAGATCCCTGCCGGTCAATGGGTGTTGGGTCGCGGCTGGATTGAACGGGAGTGGGTGGGCGAGCGGCGATTTCTCACACGCTGGGATGTCGATCCTTTCACTGAGAGCAAGCCACTATTTATGCCAAGAGCCGACGGTGTGTCTGCATTAGTCAATTCTAAAGCGCTGATGCTGGCCGGCATCACTCGGGAAACACCGGATCCGGCGGGTGGTCGCTTTGATCGTAACAACGAGGGCGAGCTCACAGGGTATGTGTTGGGTAATGCGATGGAGCCCTTTCGCAATCTAATACCTGCGGACACTGATGCGTACGTGAAAGACAATTTACACCGTGGTATGGCGGTTAACGCGTCACGGGGCTGGACGTCCACGCACGACGCAGGCATGTCCTGGCGTGAGTTGCGACTATTACAGGAGCTTCGTTATGAAGGCGCTATGGCACACAGAGTCTATGTGGCCGTGCCGATCGCTCAAGCAGGCCCGCTGCTTGCGCAGGGCGCTGAGCACAGCGATGACGGACTGATTGATCTTGGTGGAATAAAGGTCTTTATTGACGGCACTTTAGGTTCACGGGGCGCGGCCTTACTCGAGCCGTATGCGGACGCAAATCACAACGGCTTTATGAACCGAACGACGAAGGCGGAACTGATGCCCGTCTTGGAGGGTGCTCTTCGTAACGGCCTGCAAATTTTGACGCATGTGATTGGCGATCGCGCTGTGAGCGCCACATTGGACTGGTACCAAGAAGCTTGGGACGCTTTACCGCGCAGTGAGTGGCAGCGAGAGGATCTGCGTTGGCGCTTAGAACATGCTCAAATCATCCCCATTAAAGATCAGCAGCGGCTTCAAGACATGAAAGTGATTGCTTCTATGCAGCCCAGTCATGCCATTGGTGATCTGAACTTTGCTCCCGCACGCTTGGGTCTTGAGCGGTTGCAGTATGCGTATCCGTGGCGGCCACTGCTTAAGCGCGGCGTAAAAATTGTCGCCGGGTCTGATGCACCAGTGGAGGCGGGCGATCCAAGAATCGAGTTCTACGCAGCGATTACACGCCAACGCTTGGACGGGACCTCGGGAGCAGGCTGGCACCCCGAGTACGCAGTGTCGCGGGAAGATGCCTTGCGAATGTTCACACTTTGGCCTGCGTACAGTACTTTTCAAGAGGAGAGACGAGGATCGATCAGCGTGGGGAAGCAGGCGGATCTATCGATATTTGATACAGATTTTCTTCGTGCCAAGCCGGCGGCAATCTTGACGGCAAAGACAGTGATGACCGTGGTAAATGGTCGCATCGCCTACATCGCCGATCGTTCAACGGATACGTCCTATTAAACGACTGGCATTTTTGAGCAGCAACTCAGTTACGGCTCAGAGTCGCCCGCCGCTAATGTCAGCAGGATCTCTTCTCCTCGAAAGCCGATGATATCGCCACTGAGCATCTTTCGACGCCGCCGGGTTTCCACGTCGCCATTGACTGTCACCTGACCGTCCCCAATCAGGAGCTTTGCCTCTCCGCCTGTGGTCGTCAGTCCTTCGAACTTGAGGATTTTATAGAGTTCTACGGGCTCTTTATTGATCTCAACTTTGTGCATTCTATTATCCGGTCAGCGCGTTCAGGATCAGCCTGAGCGCAGCCACGCTAACAGGTGTCGCCCTCTCTGGCGACGTTAAATTCGATTGCCTCGCAATTCAGTTATCGGCTGGTTTTAATCTCTTCTTGAACGTCCATACGGCCAAGCGTGACGTGGATGTCTCGGGCGATCCAGATACACCAGCACACCAGGCCTAACCCGACCCAAAGTGGCGGTAAAAAGATAAATGCAGCCACCCAAAGTGCGACAAAGACAGGCCAGCGTCTAAAGGCCTTTTTGAAGCGTGCCGGTGTTGAATCAAGACCGGGGGAGTAGACAAAAGACTTTGCTTGGATAAACCAACCGTTGGCGATCAGGGCTGCGAGAAATACGAGTCGTGGCGGCGGCGCCATATCGATCTCNGGGTTGTCATCGTGAGCGACATCGGCCGCCTTATCACCGGCGGCGAGAGGTGACTCTAACGAATGCCACACATGCTCAGGAGTAGGTCTTGCGGCAGTTCCGTTTAAATTTGCGCTGGAGGGCACAGAGCGCCAGCGATAGAGAACGCGACTTGATTGGGTCAACGCCAGTACACCGGGCTGGAAAAAGCCTTTTGGATGCTCAACTTGCCACTGCGCACCCCGCTGCAAAAAGGTGGTATCGCCGCGGCTCGCGTAAAGTGTCAGCCAGCCACGCTCGTTGCAGATCCCAGGGATCTCCTGGTGCGGGTCGCCCACATTGTCAAAAGAAAGGTCCCAATGTGCATGAGCCTGATCGGCTAGATACTGCGGCTCGCTGGTAATCGCATACACCTCACCACCGGCAGCCCGAATTTTGTCGACTACGCCGGTCTCAACATAGCTCCGTAACTCGGAGCGACAGGGGGGTCACCAAAATCCGCGATAAAAGAGCAGAAGAACAAATACGTGTTGCGACATGACGGTGTCGAGCCAAGACAGTCGAGCACCCGGGGGCGGATCGAGGTCCGCTTGAGGTCGTCCTTGCTGTGAGAATGTCTTATCCAGCGGCTCCACAGACCAGTGGTCATGGGACCCACTGACGCGAAAAGATCGTTGCTCGCAGCGATCGCCACCGCATAAAACCAGTTTGAGTTCATCAGAGCCGCTCAGTGCATGATCGGCATCCAGCAAGCCTGTCGCTGTGAACGTATTACCGGCAGCGTCAGGGGAATTGTTGAACCACGCAACGGCCGCCTCCACACGAGGTGCTAACAAGTCTGGAATTGTATCGCTCACCTTGTGGATCACTTATTTACCGTTCGACTTAAGCGTAAATTGAGGTTAAGCAGATGATGCTCAAAGCGCAAGACGTCCCTCGCGACTGTAGAGTTGTGTTGAGCGCGCTGTCGCCACCGGCGGTATTTTGGCTTCCCGCTGTGTTGCTGAACAGCGTGTAAGGTAACTGAGCGCCACAAGGCAACTTCAGTGGTGTAGCGAATGGGAAATCCATAATTAATACTTTTTTTGAACCGATTGTTTTTTGTAAACAGCGCCCACTGTCCGTGAACCGATTTTTATTGAACTATATAGCTTCGTAAAATCGCAATATTGATTCAGACCAAAGCTCTGGGGCCTGAGTTTCACAAAAATGTCCAACATCAGGCATGACAGTCAAGAGTGCTTTAGAACATACATCCCGCTTTAGATATTGAGCCACTGCCAGCGGAGCCACCCGATCTGCCTCCCCCCAACAAATATGCACCGGACCAGTAAATTTACTTAATGCATTTAACCAGCGTGGATGTTGAAATTTATCCCTTTCATCCAAGTATCGGATCGTTTTCCACGCCAACTTGTGGCCCTCATTTAGTGAATATAGCTGCCACAGGTGATGCACATCGTTAGTGTTTATGAGAGTTCCATGGGAGGTCCGGGTTTGCTTTTTAAAAAGCGTTTCATTGGTGAATTGGTTAATGAAAGGTCCTAACTTATGATGACGAAGAAGCTTTTGTATAGGCACAAGCCTCGCTTTTTCCATGACCATATTGCCGTTGGTGAAGGCCAGCGATAGCAACCCTTCTTCAAACCAACCGGGCAAGAGTCCCTGCACTGAACGTGCGACAATTTCGGTCAGCACGCTGTCTCCCATATCATGGGCAATAGCATGGCCGCCACGGATATCCAGTGACTGCCAGACCCACATCAAGGCATCAACCTGCTCAAACAAAGAATAACTCAGGTGTTTAGGTTTATCGCTGAACCCGAAACCCGGCAGGTCTACTAACACCAGCCTTCTGAATCTGGCTTTTAGCGGTTCAACCACCTTTTGGAACGTAAAGCTGGATTCAGGGAAGCCGTGCAAGATCAAAGCGGTGTCATGGCCAGATGCGTTTTTATCGCCGATATCCCGATAGAAAACGTTGCAATTACCGTGAGGCCAATAGACTGACTGCCCGGCGGCATACCAGTCTTTGAGAATGCTATCTAGGTCGCTTTCAGCAATGAAAACCGTCGGCACTTCTTCTGTGTTTGTCATAAAAACAGCTGCCCGTGTTCCATTGGTGCATATAGACAATTCATGCGACCAGCAAGATGGTGGGCCCAGTAGGACTTGAACCTACGACCAATCGATTATGAGTCGACTGCTCTAACCAACTGAGCTATGGGCCCACTAATGCCCCGAACTATTGGGACGCGCGAGTGTATCACGGGGTAATCTGAGTCGTCTTGCCTGCTATAAATGNCGATGAAATGTGGCTGGCACAAATGTGACAATTGAGATAATTTTTTGATTCTCGAGAGACGCCAAGGTGCGCTCATATTCGCACAAAAAGGCGCTGTTAATTATCGTTTGCCGAGTGGCATTTCACGTCAAAACATAGAGGACGATTATGAAGTTGACGTTTTTTTTACCATCCTCTCTTTGTTGATGCTTGGTGCCTGCACGCCAACCGAATTTGATATGGAAAAGGACGTTTTTGAGCGTCAATTAACTAAGGTGCGGCTCGGACTGTCTTTTGACGATTCCCAAGACTTATTCCCTCAAAGTATTTCCCGTGGGGGGGATAGGACAGCAGAGGGTATGATGACCGCTTTTGAGGTGGCTTACGACTATTACTCGTTCCACGCCACCGGTAATACAAGGCGAAATGACTTCACCGGTACAGAGCGCGTTGTTGTCTGGTTCTTTTTCTTGGATGGCCTACTGATGCGGTACGGTGAACCCGAGGTTTGGCCGGCGCCGAGAGAACTGCGTCGCGATCAGTAGCGGGTCTCATGCGCACAAAGTCACTGCGTGGCGCTAACGTTGTGAGCCCGCCTTTCTCGACTTCATCCATGTTTTTGCTGAATTTTGTTGAGCGAGCGTGGCCGAGAAGACAGTGAGTGAATCGTCGGTGGTGCCACTTCGGCCAATATTGGCGATTTGTTCGTAAAACCAAAACTGAGTAGCAAATGAATTTATCGTGCGTACACCGTTAAATCGAGTCATCCACATTAACCAGCTTGGCAGTAGTGAGAGGTTATTTTCGTAGCGGCCTAGCTCATGGGCTCCGTTTAATAGTTGACTTGGCCCGTCGGTCTCAACGCACAAAGGACGACCCAGTCCGATCATATCGGCGCCGCCGGAGTCGAGAACGTGCTCCATCACGTCGCGACGACGAAGGCCGCCTGTCACCATGATTGGAATAGATACCTTCTCTCGGATCGCTTTTGCAAAGTCCACAAAGTAAGCCTCTCTTGCCATAGTGCTTCGAGCGATGGTTTGTTCATCGATGGGTTCGACACCATCGAGATTGAGCAGTCGCGGTTGCTCATAGGTGCCGCCGGAAATTTCCAACAGGTCTACCCTAGCTTCCGCAAGCCACTGCGCAACCGTGAGCGACTCCTCAAAATCGAAACCTCCTTTTTGAAAGTCGGCGCTGTTTAACTTTACGGAGATCGGGAATTCGGCCCCTAAAGCANCTCTCGCCTTAGACACCACACTCAGAAGCGCGCGTGCCCGATTTTCAAGGCAACCCCCCCACTGATCATCGCGTTGATTGGTGAGTGGACTCAGAAATTGTGAGAGTAGATAGCCGTGTGCCGCGTGAAATTGAACGCCGGTAAAGCCAGCGCGCTTGCAAATGACGGCGCAGTTCACAAAACGCTCAATTAACGCTTCAATTTCGGGGCCGGTCAGCGCTATAGGCTCTCCAAATTGGCTTTGTGGCAGCCGGATTCGCACCGCCGAGGGTGCTTTCGGAGAGGGGTTGACGAGTTTCTGCGTTTGTCGCCCTGCGTGGCTTATCTGTGCCCACAAATGATTCCCGGCACGTGTGCCTTGCGTCGCCATTTCCGCCAGTGCGTTAAACGCCGTCTCTGATAGTTCGTCATCAACCACGACGTTTCCAGGGCGCTCCAAGTGATCACCGTCCACCTGAATGTTGCCCGAGAGCAGAATGCCTGACCCCCCGTCACTCCAAACGCCATAGAGGCGAGCAAGTTCTTCACTTGCGGATCCATCGGGATGCGCTAAACCCTCGGTCATAGCGGCTTTACAAAGACGATTTGGTACCACTGCTCCACAGGGCAGCGTTAAGGGTTGCTCCAGCACTTGCTTACTCCAACGGTGTTAAGCCCCATTATGACTGACTCAAGGGGATCGATATAGGCGGATAAAATAGAATAACCTTTGTCTGTCAGGAAAAGTTAAGGCCTCGGCAGACAACGATGTGCTAACCACTTGCGCTCATCTCTGCGCCTCAAGTAAAACACGACAGCGCTGGTCGTGCAGTAACTCTGCCGACGCTTCGTCGTAGATAAAGTCTTGACGATATTTATCCATGAACTCGTTATCTTGGGTACGCAGGCGCTTGCGCTGAAGGGCGCTTAAAAAGCGGCGAATGTCGTCTTGAGTTTTCAGAATCAGTGCCGGTACCTCAGCGGTTTTCCCATCCGGACTTTTTGCCACCATGTTGAAGTAGCAGGTGTTCGTGTGTTTGCTCACACCCTCTTGCAGGTTTTCCGCGACGACTTTGATACCGACAACCAGAGACGTTCGACCGACATAGTTTACCGAGCCCATGAGTTTGATGACTTCACCCACCTCCACGGGCTGGAGGAACTCGACGTTGTCGACCGACACAGTGACGCAGTAGTTGCCGGCGTGTTTGCTCGCGCAAACGTAAGCGACCTTGTCCATCAAAGACATCAGCGTGCCGCCGTGGACTTTACCGCCAAAGTTAGCGTAGCTCGGAACCATCAATTCGATAATGGTGCTCTGAGAGTATGCGACCGTATGTCCTTCCACAACTCAATCCCTACGAGGTAAGACTTGTATGTACACCGTGCTGACTAGGCTGGATCAGACTTCGTCTTTTTCAGGTGAAATACCGTAGGGTTCGGCGAGCTTCCAGACGTGCTTGGGAATCATCGTCTTAAGGCGCTTGGGCGCCGCTCGGCGCAAATGTAATATTGATTCGGCGGCTTTCATCTCGAGTCGTGTTCGGGCAAATTCAAGGCCCTTAGGACCTATTAAAGGCATAATCTTTCCAACAATCGGGCGGAGCCATTGCGGCATTCTTCGAAGCGGTAAACCGCCCGTTGCGCGCCGGGTATTTTCAATAAAGCCCTGCACTGCAGCTTTTCGTTTGCCTCCGGTTGTGGGTGGCTTGAGTGACAACTCCGCCTGAATGTGATCCAGCGTTTGCTGCCCACGCGCATTTCGTACGATGAGCCATTGTTCTCCGCGACCGCCCATGTAGCCCACCGTGATGTCGGCCAGTGTGTTGACATAGTCGACACAGGTCCTGCACGTGAGCGGGAAGAAGTCGTCGCGCAGATCAGCAATGGGGAGCTGCAAAAAGGGAATGCGCCGTTGTGCGCCATTTTCAAAGCGCAGCTCAACGTGAAAGTCGGGCATGAATTCGAGGTAATTAATTGTCTCGGGCGCCGCGTCAAGCAAGCTCAGAAATTCGTGGAAGTTTTCGGTGGTCGTATTGTCAGAGCAGGGAGTCCCGATGACAACGAGGTGCTCGAGATCGAGTTCTTTTTCGAGGGCCCTTAGTGCATAGATCTGACAGGGAATGCCGATCACCGCTAGGCGGCGGTGACCGGCTTCAATAGCCGGTTCAAGGAGCTCCAAAAGGGGTGCATACCCCATGCGCATGCCTCGGCAGGAGGCCATCTCTTCTGCCGATGTAATGAGCTTAGGAATGGGTCGCCAGCGGTCGTCGGGATCCCCTCCGATACACAGCACAGCAGTGACCTCACCGCGCTCCAGTAGCGACTCGCCCAGACGGGTGGTAATCCCGGACCACTGTGCCCCTTCTCGACGAGGTCTGAGAGAGGCCTGGTGCATGTCTTCAACAACGCCAAAGAACGGCTCAATGTCACCCTGCGTCATTCGGGTGCGACCGTGGACCCGACGTTCTAAGGTGGTGTAGTCAGGGTTTATAAACTGGCACGCTGACCCACAGCGACTGGGGTCATCGGTTCGACTGACCCCACAGTCGGTGCATAGCTTTCGATGCGGCACATCCTGTTGTACCGCAATCAGGTTCACTCAGTGAGACTCAGCATGTATTGGGCAACCAGCAGACGCATTTCTTCAGAGACATGGCTCTGTGGCGGCATACTTGGGAAGTCAGGACGCCGCTTTTCCGGATTGGCGACGTAGTCCGCAATTGCTTTTGCGTCGTCGCCATATTGCGCCTGGATGACAAATGCAGGAGGGCCAATCAATCGGACATTATAGGCGTGACAGCCGGCGCAGATTCCGTTGTAAACCACTTCAGCCCCATCGGCGTCGACCGTAATGACGCGCGGTTCGGCGGGGACCGGCAACATCTTAGTAATGAGCTGTCGAGTCGTACTTATTTCTTGTGCCGACGTCACGGCATCTGCGGCACGCACCGTCGGCGCATCGCAATCTGCCCAGTCATCGAGCCCATATGAACGGTAGGCTTCTCGGCGTGAGATACAACTGCCGCGCTCCTTTGCTGTTGCACTCTGATACGCGAGTATGTCGGGACCTTTGGTGCTGAACTTACTCAGCATAAGGAGCTTCATCTCTCCGTCCGGATCGTTACCGTTATCGAACATGATATTGTTGCGAATCATCACTTCATCGGAGTGGGGGTCTGAGTCTTTGTCGCTGGCAACTTCGGTGACGAAATCACCGCTGGTGACGATGATGCCGCCCGTATTGTTGCCGGTAATGATGTTGTCCTCGATAACCACCTTGTCGCCTGACATCACCAAAATACCGGTGCCTGAAGGGATTCCGGCGACAAGCGATCCAGGAATGGCAAAGTTGGGCGTGTTGTTGTTGGTGATGAAGTTGCGTCGAACAATGGCGTCATACGACGACTTGATCGGGAGGCCCGGCGTAATAAAGACTAAAATACCGCCGGTGTTGTTCCTGGCGACGTTACCCTCGACTAACACATGGCGACTGTTCTCGATCTCGATGCCGGCAACGTTGTCGAAGACTTGATTATTGCGAACATCGACGTAGTCCGACATGCCGACGTAAATAGCTGCATCTTCTATGCCACTAAGAATGTTGTTTTCGATGAGGCCGTTATGGCCAAACTCGGGGAAGATGCCGTATAGCCCAGTATCGATGACCCAGTTGTTGCGAATCGAAAAGTTATTGCCTGACTGCCCCATGATCGCATTGCCTTTGTAATGCGTGATCTTGAACCACTCGACACTGAATCCATTGCCTGAATATAAAATGGCGTCATTAAGAATTTTTTGGCCATCAAGGTGAGGCCACTGACCGTCTTCGACCACACCAATCAGCGAGATATCGTCTTTGTCGACGTAGACGGTTTCGTGATAGGTGCCGGGGAAGACACGGATAACGTCACCGGTTTGTGCTTTGGTGACCGCCGCTTGAATCGACCCGCCTTCTTTTACCTCGTGAACAGCACTCGATGCCGCATGGCTTAGAAAAATAAGGCCCAGAATACAGAGCAGTCGTGTGTAGCTACTTTTAATCATTATTGTTGTCTCGACGTCAGTGTTGAATGGTGCTTCGCCTCTCCCGGACGTAAGCCCGACGGAACTACTGTCGGTATTTCAGGCATAAAACCCTCATCGGTCAGAGCGTGGAGGAAATCAACCAATCTGTCGAGTTCTTCCTCGCGGAGGTCCGGCTCCCAAATATGCCAATGAATGAGTAGGTTTTCGTCCTCGGGGACCGCATGTCCGCGCCCACCATTATAAAACGCGACCGTTTCCCTGAGTGTTTCAAACGTTCCTTGGTGCATGTATGGCGCTGTTTTGGCGATGTTTCGCAGGCTCGGCACCCGAAAACCACCGCGCTGGCTTGGAATGCCTGATGTTGCACTGGCTCCGGGATCAAACGGTCTTCCCTCAGGCTCAGGCACACCAATAATGGCAATTTGCTGGTTACTGAAGAGGGGTGGGGTGTGGCACTCGCCGCAACGCGATACGAACGACCTAAAAATATTAAGCCCCTCAAGCTCACTGGGCGCGAGGGCGCTGTGGACACCGTGAGCATAAAAGTCGTATCGGCTGTTTAGCGAGACGAGCGACGCCTCAAAGGCGGTTAATGCGGTGTACACCTGCTCGAGCTCAATGGTGGGCGTCTCAAAGGCGTCGGCAAACAGCCGTCGATAGTTTTCGTTGGCGTTGAGGTCACTGAGCACACGATCCGGACGATTACCCATTTCTTTATCGGAGTAGAGAGGTCCAAGTAACTGCGTCTCAAGTCTTTCTTTGCTGCCATCCCAGAGTAAGGTTCTGAAGAAGCCGATATTCCACAGGCTGGGCGCCGACCGATCCAACACAGCGCCGTTAATGCCTTGTGCTCGACCCAAGCCGTCCGCAAAGCCAAGCTGAGGATCATGGCAGCTCGAGCAAGCAATCGTTTTGTCTGCTGAGAGTATGGGGTCGAAAAACAGGTATCGGCCCAAATCAATGACTTTGGGTTGAAACCCATCGCGAAGCGCTGGTAGGCCGGCCCTAAGCCCACCCACACCGCTATTGTGTGGGGACGTATACTGGTTGTAGCGGCTGTTCAATTGACAGCCGTCTGCGGGTTCGAGGGTAAATCCGGCAGGGCAGATTGAGCGCAACACTAAGGCCTTCGCCGCGTCGTCGTCGCGTCCTTGGGAGTGCGGGCTTATGAACACGTTCGCCAACAGCATGAGTCCTAAAAGCAGCAGGCGAAAGCCAGTATGTCGACGCATATTCATTGTCAAAATAGTCCCCCCACTCACTAGCATCGGGGTCTGTCCGCTACTGTGTAAGGCTTTCGACATAGGCCATCACGTTCTCGATCTGATCTGCGTTTGGCAGTGCCTTGGCAAGCCGGGCCATTTGCTGTCCATAGCGGTCTGACTTGTGCGAGCCACGCGCGCCGCTGGCAAATGCACGATATTGACGAACCAGGTACGCCACCTCTAAGCCGACCAGTGCCGGCGCTCCGAGCCGATCGTTTCCTGTTGCCGTCGTCCCGTGGCATGAACCACAAAATGCGGTGTACTGACTCCGCCCTTTTCGCAGATCAAATTCTTCCANGGAGGTTCGCTTTGGGGTGACCGGGACTAGCTGGGCCGCCTCGGACACCGCTAGATCCAGTAGCGTTGAATTCAGGCTCTCAATGGCGGCGGCCATAATTGCGCTGGGAGAGGCGGCATCGGACGACTGGCGCCAACCCTGTTTGAACGCTGCCACTTGGCGTTTCATGTAGGGCTCTGAAAGGTGAGTCAGATTGGGTGCGTTCAGTGCTGCGTTGCCGCTACCGTCAGACCCATGGCACGCCGCGCAATGCGCCCCGTAGTGCTCGCTTGCGTGGACCGCAAAGCAGGCGACCAGTACCGACAAGCCGCCCAGCAGTTTGGCGGTGTAATTGAGCATTCGCTTTTTCCCCATACAGCAAGACGCGCGGCAGTCCCCGCACGTTCGTTATTATGGGAAAGAGCCTAGGGGTTGCCTAGGCCAAAAACAAGTTGATCGGCGGTATCAGTCGTCGAGGAAGCTGCGAAGATAGTCCGAGCGAGTGGGATGGCGGAGTTTACGAAGCGCCTTAGCCTCTATTTGACGAATGCGCTCACGCGTGACGTCAAACTGCTTACCCACTTCTTCAAGCGTGTGGTCTGTGTTCATGTCGATGCCGAATCGCATACGCAAGACCTTTGCTTCTCGAGCCGTCAGCCCGCCCAGCACGTCGCGGGTCGCCTCGGTTAGACCCTCATCCGTTGCGGCATCGACTGGACTGGAAATGGTCACGTCCTCAATAAAATCGCCGAGGTGTGAATCTTCGTCGTCGCCAATGGGCGTCTCCATAGAGATGGGCTCTTTGGCTATTTTTAGTACTTTGCGGACCTTGTCTTCAGGCATATCCATGCGCTCGCCCAGTTCTTCTGGTGTGGGTTCGCGACCCATTTCCTG
>JGI26253J51717_1000749_pt1 | contig 13630 bp, 7 predicted proteins | sample SaaInlV_100m_DNA_6_FD_51717 | JGI IMG/M metagenome (IMG submission 51717)
AATGCCATCGCGCACGGGGTACGCCAGCCCACTCGCCTTACACAGCAATTCTTGTTTTTCCTCGTCGTACACGAGAGGCGCTTTGCTGACTGGGCAGACGAGCACACTGAGCAATTTAGGATCTAGCACTGACAACCCCCGGAACAAAAATAAGAGTATAAGCCCTCAGGCGATGAAGAGCATCGATCAATCTGGCATAGGGGGGACTAATAATTGGGGGTCTATCCGATAATTAAACCAGCTCATTCGCCAATCGAGGTGCGCTCCTGTCGCCCTACCTGTCGCGCCCACCGCCCCCACCAGATCGCCAGCCATCAAGCGGTCGCCGACGGCGACAGACACCCGACTCAGGTGTAAAAATGAAGACGATAGACCATAGCCGTGATCGATGATTACCGTGCCACCGGAATAAAAAAGATCAGATTCCGCTAATGTCACCTCTCCTGCGGCTGGTGCCGAGACTAGCGTGCCGACAGGCCGGGCAATATCGACGCCATAATGGGGTGACCCCGGCGTCCCGTTATAAATGCGCTGGCTGCCATAAACACCGCTGATCGGACCAGTGACGGGCCAGATAAACCCTCGTCGCAGCCCCTCAAGTCCATCCGTACGCTCAATCCGACGGCTCTTGGCCGCCCGCACCCGCGCCCGTTCGGCGCGAGTCCGGGCAAGTTGTTCCTCGCTTGGCGTCACCGTTTGTTGTGGCACGCCCGTCACGTGCTGCAACGCATACTCGCGTTGTGTGACGACGATTTCCTGCTGGCAGGTGTGCTCCGTTATCACCAACAGCGTATTGATCTCAGGCATATCACGACCCAACCCCAGTACAAAGTATCCCCCCGGTAAAATGGGAACACGCTGGTCAGCCAACCGTATTTCAGTGGCAGTTAACGCTTGCCCCCACAGCAGCCCGCCTTGAACGGCATTGCCCTGCAGCGAGACGCATGTGTCAGCTGATGCTACTAACGGGCAAAGGGTGCCAATACACGTCATCGCACTTTTAAGGAGTCCCTTGGCTATCGGCATGTGTTTCATCGGGTCTCTTCCATCTCACTTTGTGCACAACATGTTAAGTCAGCGGGGCCGTCCACGTTACCCAAGGCTTGCGCCTTTGGGAATACAGCCAACTCTCCCCCGCCCGATCTTTCCCAATGTCGCCGCCGCGTTTTACACTCGCCCCATGAGTAGATATCGACCGCCCCGCGCACACGGATCACCCTACATCACGCCAGAGGGCGAGGCGTTGCTGCGGGCCGAATTACACGCCTTGTGGAAGGTAGAGCGACCCGAGGTAACCAAAACAGTGAGCGCGGCCGCGGCCAATGGCGATCGTTCTGAAAATGGCGACTACATCTATGGGAAGAAGCGGTTGCGCGAAATTGACGCGCGAGTGCGCTTTTTGCGCAAACGACTGGAAGTCATTCAGGTCGTGGCAGAACCGCTTGGAGACCCACACACCGTCTGGTTTGGCGCCTGGGTAACGGTAGAAAATGAAGCGGGCACGCAACAGGAGTGGCACATCGTTGGACCAGACGAATTTGATGTCAGCCGGCGCAAAATCTCCTGTGACTCGCCCATGGGTCGCGCGCTATTGGGNAAGAAAGCCGGCGCCGATATTCCACTAGAGACCCCTGATGGCATCGATGATTGGTACTTGGTCTCGATACGCTANGCCGCAGNCTAATAGGCCCATTAGCTCAGCAGCATTANTNCAATCAGTCGGCGCTTTCAATCAGTCGGCGCTTTAAGGTGGCACGTCTGCCGCTTAAACTGCCAAGATCAGAACATCCACTCAACGCCAACCAATGCCGTACGAGGCTTATTGGGACGCGCACCATCAGGCTGTCTAGAGACAATAGCGCGTTCATCCAAGGCGTTCTCCAACTTCACGAACGCCGATAGCGTCTCGGTGAAAGCATAGCGACTACCTAGATCGATGACGACAAAGTCCTCTGTCTCTCCAAAGGGCGAAGCCTGACGATTGCAGCTCGCCTTGACGCACATGCTATCGATATATTTCACCACCGCATAACTGTCCCAACGAGCACCCACTTGGGCACCCAGGCGAAGGCTCATGGTGTTTTCAGGGACCGACGCCAGCTTATCTCCGTCAAGCACACCGCTCTGAGTGCTATCGCGGCTTGCCTCTGCCTGAGAGTAGGTATACGCCAACGAGATGGGCCATGCGATATCACCGGTTTCAAAAACATGNCCCAGTTGCAATTCNACGCCAGCAATCACAGCCTCGCCAGTGACAAAAGTGCCGTCNACAGCGCCATTTGAACAAGGCTGAGAATTTGAACAGCTCTCGCCTTTATTTGAAAAATCGCTGTAAAAGCCGACCACTTCCGCAAACCACGCGCCGTCATAGCGCAGGCCCATTTCATAGTTAACGCTCGTCTCGGGCCTCTCGGTCGATTTGGCACTGCCACCAAGCGGTGAAAAGCCACGATGAACACCCGCCAATACAGACCATTGCTCAGTTATCTGATAGAGCGCGGCCAATCCGGGTAACCAAATGCTCACGTCGTTGTCGCGCCGAGACGCGATATTGACTCGACTCAGATCAGCGTATCGCACCTCAGCAGTATCAATCCTCTCGTGACGCAATGCCAGATCAAGCCGCAGCGCATCATTTATCGTCCATGCATCCGTGATCCACAGTGCTAAAGCATCAGCTTCCTGTACCCGATTGTTACTCGAACTGGGGTTTGTCGTACTGCGATAGAGTAGGTCACCACTGACCTGATCGTATTTTTCAGTGGGCTGTAATCGATCCACTTCGTCCTGATGGTAACGCGCACCTAGCGATAGTGAGTGTGACCCGATATCCCAAGCTAAATTTGTCTGCAGACCCTCTGAAATATAGCGGCGATTATTGTGTTTATAAGAGAGACCCAAGCTATCTTGCTCGCCATCAAGCACCGCCTGCGCATTCAAATCGCCCTCATTCGCTGCTGATACCAGCTCCCCTCCACCCGACAGCTTGAACCAGTCGCGATGAAATTCATTTCGATAAACGGTGGTGGTGAGCGCCGCGTCCGTTGCAAGCTGCCAGTCCCATGCCACGCTGAATCCCTTGTGTTCGTTACTCATTTGATCTGGCGTTGAGAGCCCGTAGCGACGATCTGGAGAGTGCCTGAAATCGACATCGGTGAGGCCCAGATAGGTTTCATCTGATTTTTCATCTGAGTATTGCGCTTTGAAACGCAGCGCGTGGACGGCGCCCTGCCAAGCTAATTTGGCCACGTAATCTTCTATTTCGTAACCCGCATCCCGATGAGATCGATCAATGGTTTTAAAACCGTCACCCGATCGCTGCGCGGTCTCCAAGCTAAATCTAAGCGAACCGACTTGGCCCCCATAACTGGCGAGAATATCTGCCTGATTATCCTGGCCGTAAACAAATTGCACGCGTCCACTCGCATTATCGGGGGTTGGCGTCGAGACTAAATTGACCACCCCTCCGGTCGTTTGTGGACCATATCGGAGTTGCGATGCGCCCTTCAGCACTTCCACCGCATGCATGCGCGACAACGTTGGAAAATAGTACGCCGCTGGGGCTGCATAAGGCGCTGGAGCGATCAAAACGCCGTCTTCCATCAGCGTGATTTTTGCTGAGCGCTCAGATGTTGCACCGCGAATACCAATATTAGGTCGCAAGCCGTAGCCGTCTTCCTCTCGAATATAGGTTCCGGGAATCGTTTTAAGCAGTTGATTCACATCTGTGGCCAACTCATCACGAATCTGTGCTGATCCAATAATAGCGCCCGTACCCGCGATATCTCTCACCGATTCTTGCGTGCCAATAATAGTGACCTCCTCTAGCTCTGCGGCGACAATGCCGTGAGAGGCGCCCATCAGCCAGCCAGCCAGTAGTGCGGGGATCATTGTTTTTGTTGCATCAGCGCGAGACATTTCATTACCCTCAACCAAGTCATTTGAGAATAATAATACGAATGGTTCTCATCCGCAACTGGTTTCTCAGTCAAGGACCGCTCCCGTTTCACCCCACTCTCTCGGTGCGCTGTTTGAGAGATCACCCATTGACTGCAGACTATCTGCCCGATAGGGTTTTTCGGCGGTTGCTGGCGTGTCCGCCTCAATGCCCTGAAACATTATGTGGCCGCAGTAAGCGCGGCTTGAGCGCGTCTACATTGGCTAGTGATGACAGGCTGAGCTGTCATCGTAGCCTTTAAAATTAAATGTCCGTACAATCTATACGTATTATCGCAACAAAATGCCAAGGAGCCGAAGATGACCGGAGCGCGTCCACTAGAAGGTCTGAGAGTCATTGAATTGGGCCAGCTCTTAGCAGGCCCCTTTGCAGGCACAGTGCTAGGGTACTTCGGTGCTGAGGTTATCAAAGTGGAACCTCCTACCGGCGACCCCATTCGTCAATGGCGCGAAGTCCGCAATGGGATGTCGCTGTGGTACCACTCTCTGGCGCGAAACAAAAAAAGCGTCACGCTAGACCTCAAGTCCGAACGAGGACAGCAGCTCGCATTTGACCTACTGGCTAAAGCCGACGTGGTCATCGAGAACTTTCGACCCGGTGCGATGGAAGGCTGGGGACTCGGTCCAGAGCAGGTCAAAGCCGTTAACCCGGGTATCATTTATGCGCGTATTTCAGGCTATGGCCAAACCGGACCGTTCTCGGAAAAGCCCGGCTACGCCTCGGTCACCGAGGGCTATGGTGGATTCCGGTATATCAATGGCGAACCGGGCAAAGCGCCTGTCCGACCCAATATCTCTCTGGGCGACACGGTTGCCGCTATCCATGCGGCACTCGGTGTTGCATTTGCCATTATTGAACGCAATAAAAGCGGCAAAGGTCAGGTTGTCGATGTGGCGCTGTACGAGTCGATCTTTAATCTGCTTGAAGGTCTAGTGCCGGAGTATGATGGCGCAGGGGTTATCCGCGAGCCCTCAGGAACCACCATCACGGGTATCGTACCGACCAATACTTACGCCTGCGCTGACGGCAAATATGTCGTGATTGGCGGCAATGGTGACTCCATTTTCAAAAGACTGATGACTGAGGCAGGTCGCGAAGATATGGCGAATGACCCAGAGCTCAAACACAATCAGGGTCGCGTCATTCATGAGCAACGCATTGATGACGCACTCGCGCAGTGGTGCAGTGCCCACAATGCGGCAGATATCATTAGCAAATTGGAGGGAGCGCGAGTGCCGGTGGGGCCGATTTATAGCGTAGCAGACATGATGACGGATCCTCACTACATTGCCCGCGGCATGTTCGAGACGGTCGAGATCGACGGCGAGCCGCTAAAAATTCCGGCGATTATGCCCAAACTCAGCGAGACGCCCGGCCGCACTGACTGGCCTGGCGCTAAAATTGGCGAACACAATGCTGAAATTTTAGGAGACCTGTTGGGCTTATCTGAAAAGGATCTGACAGACTTGAGCGCCGATGGCATCACCTGTTAGCGGACGTTGCCATGAAGCTTGAGGGGCTCACTGTTCTCGATCTCTCGCTGTTCCTTCCCGGGCCCGCAGCAACGCAAATGATGGCGGATCATGGCGCTCGCATCATCAAAGTGGAGAACCCTAGAGCCCCTGAACCCACCCGATCAGCCGATGCTTTCCCGTGGCAGCAAGGTGATGAGACCGTCATGTTTCGCAATACTCAACGCGGTAAAGAGAGCATTGCACTCGATTTAAAAACCGACCCGGGCAAACGTGCGCTACTGGCGCTCGCCAAAACCGTCGATGTTGTTGTTGAGGCGTTCAGACCTGGCGTTGCCGCAAGGCTTGGCATTGATTACGCCACCTTATCCAAGGACAACCCAGGCTTGGTGTATTGCTCCATTTCTGCCTTTGGTCAGACCGGGCCCTGGTGCGATCGACCTGCGCACGACACCGCTACCGTGGCGGCAGCCGGTGTATTGGACGTCACCCGCTCTCCAGAGGGGCATGCCGGACCCGCGATTATCGGCGTCCCCATCGCCGACATGCTGGCGAGCAACCTGGCGCTTTCCGGCATTCTCATGGCGTTACTTCGACGACAGACCACGGGCCAAGGGGATTTTGTGGACATCAGCATGTTTGAATCGGTGCTCGCTGCCAGTCCGAACATTATGGGCCCAGTATTCGGGGGGGATCAGGCGCCTGAGCGCCTAAAGGAGCGGACGCATGGGGGCAACGCCATGCTCAACGTTTATGAAACCGCCGATGGCCAGTATCTGGCACTCGGTGGTGGAGAGCACAAATTCGTCACCGGTTTGTTCGAAGGGCTCGAAAGACCGGATTTCATCGAGGCGGTCACTGGCACTGCAGGCGAGGGCCATTGGGAAGCGATCGCTTTTTTGCGCGACACGTTTCGATCGCGCTCTCGATCAGAATGGGAGTCGTGGTTCGAGGGCCGAGATATCTGTTGGAGTCCAGTTGTCTCGCTCAAGGAAGCCTGGAATACCGAACATGTTTGGCAGCGAGGCATGCGCTTTCGGGATGAACAGGGCAATGACCACATCGGCACTGCTGTGCATTTCCTACAAGAGCCAGCACAAATCGACACCTATTTACCGCCCATTGGGGCAGAAACTGCGCAAATTTTAGCCGAACTGGACTTGACCGATGCCGATCGCGAGGTGATATTAGGGCCTCTACAATAGATTGTCCGTACAATTTGATGGTCGCCGCCTGCACCTAGGGTAATCCGAGGGCGCGATTGCACAGTAAAAACAATAAATTTGAGTCGAATCAGGCTCATCATCAAAAAGGAGGCTACCCATGAGGAGCTGCAGTCCACTCAACCGGCATCGACAGATTCTGGCGACACTCCCCTTAACGGCTGCGGTATCGGCAGCCATTACCGCCACATCACTCTTAGCACCCAGTGCTGCTATGGCGCAGCTAGAAGAAGTTGTGGTGACTGCCCGTGCGCGGACAGAATCACTGCAAGACGTGCCCGCGACAGTCACGGCGTTTACCGAAGGGCAGATCGAGAATATGGGAATCGCGCGGGCTGAGGATTTTGTCTATATGACGCCCGGTGTCACCTTTGTGAACTCAGTTGAAGTGGGCGACAGCCAGTTAGCGATTCGCGGCATCAACGGTGCGCGAGATGCCGAAGCCAACTTCGCGTTTATTGTCGACGGTGTTTTGTATACCAACCCTTCGGCTTTTAACCGTGAATATCCTGATTTAGCGCAAATTGAGATTCTCAAAGGACCACAAGGCGCACTGTATGGGCGCTCTGCCGCAGCCGGAGCGGTAATCATGTCAACTAAACGGCCCACTCAGGAAAGAGAAGGCAGCATCAAAGTCGGTGCCGCCGAGCACGGTACGTTTTACGGGTCGGCGACGATCGCAGGGCCTTTGGGCGACGATGTGGCTGGACGCTTAACGGTGACCTCTCGGAAGACTGATGGTTTCTTGGAGAATGTCTACCTCAACGATGATGTCGTCAACGATTACGAGGAAACGGCGGTCAGTGCACGCATCGTGTTCGATCCGACCGACACGCTGTCTATCGATACAAAGCTGCGTTATTCCGAGGTGTCAGCCGCCTCGATCGCCTTTAACGCCGCGTTCGAACTCCCCTTCTTTGTCGGGGCGCTCGCGGGCTTGCAGGATTTCGGCGTTGATAACACCGCCGCCTCCATCGATGTCAACGAGTTTGAATGGGTGTATAGCCCTAACGTAGACCCTGAAAACGAGCAGGAAACGCTTGAATTCTCAGTGAAAATCGACAAGCAGTTGGACGCTGGCACGCTCACCGCTTGGGCGCTTTTCTCCGACCAAGAACAGTATTTTTTGGCAGACGGCACATCCGGCGCATTTGGGTTCTATGACAATCTGGATCATTGTCAGCAAACAGCCGCTGATCGCTCACTCTTTTTGGGCGATAACACGCCAATGCAGGCACCCACGTTTAACTTGGACGGCACTGCGGCAGGCAGATTCCTCCCACCGTATAGTCCGACCACATGCGACGGCTATCAATACCAAGAGCGTAATCAGCGTGACCTGAGTTTTCAATTGCAGTACACGTCTGATTCGGATCAGCGACTTCGCTGGCAAGCCGGGATGTACTTTTTGCATATTGACCGTCGCGTCGGCGTCGCACAGTTAGAAGACGATAACCGGGCGCAGTTACCTCGCTCATTTGTGAATGAGTTGACCGACGCGCTGGTACTGGATGACTTTGAAACGACGGTGTTATCGGGTTTCGGTTCGATTAACTACGATATGACGGATCGCATGGAACTGTCTTTTGCACTGCGCTATGACATCGAGGATCGAAAAGTCAAAAACGCAGTCCCCAGCCCTGCCGATGGGGCAGTATCAACGCGGATCGACTATTGCGGCAACTTCTTTGAAGGGGGTTGTACGCTTAACGGCGCACCACTGGGCGGCACGCCTTGGAACCCCGCCTTCATCGATCTTGATACTGGTGCAGTCAGCAGCCGGGTGGCCGATCGAAGCGAAGAGTTTGACGCGATTCAGCCAAAGGTCAGCCTGACTTACGACGTCTCAGAGAACACCACGGTGTTTGGCAGCTGGGGTGTGGGCTTTAAGACAGGCGGCTTTAACAACTTGGGCGGCACCGAGATCATCAGTTTATTCCTGGTGAACCCCGATGGCCTACCTGTTGCACCCCCTGAGATTTACGAGGAAGAAACCTCAAGTTCATTCGAAGTGGGCTTCCGCTCTACCTTGCTTGATGGCAACTTGCAGTTAAACGCAGCGGCCTACCACACCGAAGTCGACGATATGCAGTTCTTCGAGTTTTATGTCGGCCCCTTTGGTTTGATGAGAACGGTTGAAGGCATCGATGAAGTCACGATTCAAGGCTTCGAGATTGGCGGTTCTTGGCAGATGACAGATGGCCTCCGGTTAGATGCTGGCTACAGCAGCATCGATGGCGAAATTGACGCCATGACCGTGCGGCCCTACGTGGCAGGCAATGACGTCCCTAACGCGCCAGAATTCACTGCCAACCTTGCACTGACCTGGGATCAGAATATTGGCGATCTGAACCTCATGGCGCGCATTGAGTATGCTTATCAGGGTGATGTGTTCTATCACGTCGTGCAGGGAAATGATCTGGACTCACCCAATGGCGGCGTGCCCGGATTGGGCATTGCACCGAACTACTCTGTTCCTGCTTCACTGCAGAACCTGACGGGAGAAGGCGGCCTGGACACCAGCTATGAGAACACCAAAGTCGACGCCTACGGGATCACCAACTTGCGGGTGAGTATCGGCACCGATCAATGGACGCTTACGGGCTTTGCGCGCAACCTCTTTGATGAAGAGTACGTTGGTGAAGTCATCATGGCGCCCGAGTTTGGCGGCGCGTTCGTCACACCCGGCACCTACCGCACAGCGGGCGTAGAGTTCCAGTGGAATTTCTAAAGCAGTGAGCCCAACCCACCAGAGCCGGGCATTGCCCGGCTTTTTTTTGCTTGGGTGGGTAACCCACACCGCTACGGTTTAAGTCTTCGCCCATGAATCTCGCCTAGGTACTGTCAAGGCCCTTGGCTCAGGTCAACGTCATCGGGTGCAGATCAGATCGCGGTACGACACAGTGCGCTCAGCAAAGTAAGCCTCGTACAGACACCCGGTCACCGGATAACACGTAGCGTCAACTCAGGCTGCTGTCACTTAACACCTTGACGCCAACAACCGAACTGTCGTCAGCGGATACGGAACGCAATCTCGCCCTATCAGAGAGTACGTTGTATGTGATCTCACGCACCGCAGCGAGAGACTGCGTTATGCCTTTAAAACACCATAAAAAAAGCCGGGCGAACCCGGCTTTCGATGACATTAACTGAAGGTTGTCGGATCAGCCTCGGGCCACTTTGACACGCCCTTTTACTTTTGGTTGGTCTTCCAAATACTTCAACGCCCAAGCCTGAAATTCGGGCTGACGAGGCGCATCCAATCCAGTTTCCTTCTTGCAGCGCTTCTTCAACTCGGCAATATCACCGCCTCGGTCAAACATCTTGACCTTACCGCGCTGCTTAGTCATGCGGGCCCGCAACGTTTTGGTTTTCTTCTCATCAACCGTTAGATCAGCGTTCATCACAACACCATAACGACGAGCGCCCTCTACCGATACTAGGCCAGCGCGCACATCGAACTCAACGCGCTCGGTTTCTCGTTTGAAGGGGTCACCACAACCGCCGCCACCCCAAGTATTGAAGTACAAAATATCACCGGCACTGACGACGATTCGATCGCACTTACTCGGCATCATCTCCGTGCTGCCGTCTGCACGCTTGAGGATCTTTTCAGATCGACGCCCTGGCAAACCGCCGTTAACACCCCACGGGTAGGTCAACCAACGATCATCGTGAATGGAAATGGTGCCTGGCTCGAGGAAGCAGTAGCCCATGCGAAGACCATTACCGCCACGGTTGTAACCCGCGCCGCCACTATCGGTGATGGTTTCGTAACTCTCGATACGAAGCGGAAAATAACTCTCGAGGAACTCGTTAGGCACGTTAGTAAAGCTTGGCCAGAGTGAGTGACCGTCGGGGCCATCGCCAGACGGCTTGCCTGGTATCCCACCAAAACCAATCGAGTAAAGCTGATACCACTCGCCATTCTTGTCATAACCCGAGTACATAAAGTGTGGGCTATCAGAGAAGCCCGCGCCCGCCAAAAAGTCTGGATCACCTTGTCCCAACAGCCCACCGAGCACGTCAAATATTCTGCCTAGCGCGTGGGTTCGACAGGACAATGCAGCCGGTTCCCGTGGCTTTAATAAGGTGCCATTAGGGATATGCACTTCCATGAGGTCGTAAAAGCCGTCGTTAAACATGATCTGAGGATCGAACACCATGATCATATAAACGCCGCAAAACATCTTGAACATTTCTTCGTTCAGATAGAAGTTAATGGAGCTAATAGACTGAGGGTCAGTACCTTCGAAATCGAAGATCACCTTGCCTTTATCGCGCCACATCGCGCACTTGATACGATAAGGGCCCATACCAAGGCCATCATCACAAATGTAGTCCTCGAAATGCTGCTTCTTCTCGGGCACGGTGTCTTTGATCAACTTCGCCATGGCACGCTTATTGCGCGCCAGTAGCTCGTCCAGTGCCGAGTAGTACTCGTCATCCCCAAAACGCTCAGCCATCTCGATCACACGCTTCTCGGCGGTGCGCATCGCGGCGACCAGCGCATTAAAGTCACTGCGGTTCCAGGTCGGCATGCGACTGTTATGCAGAATCAATTCCAGCACGTCGGTTTGCAGCTCGTCTTTTTTGAAGATCTTCAGTGGTGGAACGCGAATGCCTTCTTCGAAGATTTCTCTGGCATCGGTTGGCAAACTGCCCGGCACCTTGCCACCCACGTCGGTCATGTGACCAAACATCGCTGCATAGGCAATCAATCGGCCATCTTTAAAAATAGGCCGCAGTAATAGCCAGTCATTGATGTGGCTAATAGCGCCATTACAGGCGTAAGGGTCAGTCGTAAGAAACAGATCGCCCTCTTCAATACTGCCGTCGTAGGCTTCTTTAAAACCGTGGATAAAGCTTCCAAATTGGCCCACGACCATCTTGCCTTCGAGATTAGCAATCATCGGGAACATATCGTTTTGCTCCCGAATACCAGGAGACATCGCCGTGCGAAAAACAACGGCGTCCATCTCGTAACGCGCGTTCATCATCGCGTTTTCAATGATATCCAACGTAATGGGATCAATGTCTTTGCGCTTTAATTTCTTAGAATTGGTTTCAACAATAGTTGCTGGCATGTTTCGTTCCCTCGCTTAAGCTGACGGTGCGATCAATATGTTGCCGAACTTGTCGACATTGCCGGTATGGCCCGAGAGGATCACTGTGGTTGAATCCATCTCAAGTACCACCGCGGGGCCTTCGATTTTATTACCGGCTTTTAACTGGTCCCGGCGATACAAATTAGCGTCCATATCTTTGCCTTCCATAAAGACCTTTGACACACCAATTTTCGCGGCCGCTACTGGCGTCCGACTCCCCGAGCGAGTGGCTTTTTTAGCGTCGATCTCGGCGCTCTTACCTTGCGCGACCGCCCGTACGTTGACGATTTCTTTATCCGCTTCGAGGGCAAAGGTAAACAACTGAGCATGCATCTCGTCAAACGGCTCGCCGATGATGGACAGGCCCTTGGATTTCAACTTTTTAATGTCGAAATCTACCGTCAACTGCAGGCCTTGGCCTGCATACCGAACATCAGCCTCGTAACTGACTGAGCGCTCTGACTTGGGGACGCCCTCCTTTTCGAGGGTCTTGAGTGCCTTATTGGCGAGTTGCTGATAGATGCGCACTAATTCCGCCGGCGATGTTTTTCCAAAGCGTCGAATAAACGTGCGTGAGGCTTCATCCCGCACTCGAGTCGTTGCATCACCATAGGCACACAGCACACCGGGGCCCGGCGGAATAATCACAGGCCAGCTGTTCATCAATCGGCCGAGTGCATTGGCATGCAACGGACCCGCGCCACCAAAGCCGATCAGAGCAAAATCGCGCGGATCAAAGCCCTGCTCAACTGAAACCAGACGCAGCGCGCCATACATATTCTCGTTCACGATATCGATGATTCCGGCGGCGGCGCGCTTCACCGAAATACCGAGCGACTTAGCGATCGGTGCAATGGCTTTTTCAGCACGATCTCGACGAATTTCCATATCGCCACCGAGACGAACCTCACTGGGCAGATAACCCAGCACTACGTTGGCGTCGGTGACCGTTGGGAGTTCCCCCCCTTTGTTGTAAGCAGCAGGGCCAGGCTCAGCACCCGCACTCTCTGGGCCGACGCGCAGCGCGCCCGTCAACTCTGGGACGTGCGCTATGGAGCCTCCGCCAGCACCCACCGTTCTCACATCTACCGATGAAGCTCTTACGGTGACATCTCCCACCGTCGTCTCTCGCCGCAGCTGCGCTTTACTGTCTTGGACCAGCGCAACATCCGTCGATGTTCCGCCCATATCGAAGGTCAGTAGATTTTCAAATCCTGCTTGCTTGGCCACCCAAACAGCACCTGAAACCCCACCGGCAGGTCCGCTCATGAGCAGGTTTACCGGCAGTGATTGAGCCACTTTGGCAGACGCCATTCCGCCATCGGAGCGCAGGATATGCAATTTGACATCCTTCATACTGGCCTTGAGTTTTCGCTCAAGGTTTTTAACGTAGTCCGCGACTTTAGGTCTCACATAGGAGTTGGCCACGGTGGTAATCGTGCGCTCGTATTCTTGCATTTCTGGCACCACGTCATACGACAGTGAGACGGGCACGCCTGGCAAAACCTGCTTAGCCAGCTTCTCAACCGCTTTTTCATGGGCCGGATTCGCGTAGGAATTAATGAGCGATATCGTCAGCGCTTCGATGTTCTCTTTTTTCAGCTTCTTTAATTCTCGAATCACTGACTTCTCGTTCAAGTCACGCACGACAGCACCATCGGCACCCATCCGCTCATCGACCTCAATAGTGCAAGATAGCGGTGCCAAGGGCGCGCTCTTGTTATAAATCACCCAGCCACCTAGGCCACCGGGCACATAGGAGCGCGCAATTTGAAGCACCTGCCGATACCCTTTGGTCGTTACCAACCCAACTTTCGCTCCTGAGCCGGTCAAGACCGTATTGGTGGCGACCGTCGTACCGTGCATCAC
>JGI26253J51717_1000752_pt1 | contig 13581 bp, 10 predicted proteins | sample SaaInlV_100m_DNA_6_FD_51717 | JGI IMG/M metagenome (IMG submission 51717)
ATTTTTAATTTAGTAATTCTATAAGAGGGCACTGAAAATTCAATATTAAAGGGTATGTCTGTTTTAGAAAGTTGGTCTAATTGAAGCCCATTTAGGTACACCCAAACGTTNGACAAATCCTTGAGTTCCTCTAACTGATCCACTATTTTCAAGGGCGATCTTAGGCCAAAATCCATTGCCCAACTGTGTGCGTTTCCCCATTTATACACCTTATCTGGTGAGATGTAAGAGGATTGCATGATTTTCTCTGAAGCAGTTTTACCTGCTTGATATTGAAGTAATTTAGGATAAAAACCAATATTTAGAATCCCATTTACAAAAACAGCTGTTAAGACTCCTGTCAGAAGGATGCCAGAAAAAACCGCTTTAGTCCTTAATATCCAGGCAATACTTCCTACTATAAAAAGTCCCAACAAAACATAGGAAACCCAAAATTCAAAGGGAAATACCCCTATACATAGAACCAAAGCTACAGTACCCAAAAGGACGAATAATAGCTTTTGTATGTGGAGCATGGGTTTCCAAATTTTTCCCTGGCCACCTACCCTAGCTGCAACCAATACCGCCCAAAGGGGAATACTACTATTGAGGTAATGCGGCAGTTTGTATTGGGCAAAGCTTATTAAGAGTAAAATAGCCAATGCTCCGTATAGAAGTCCTTGGGTTTTATCCAAAACTGCTTGGGTTTTAAACCGCCTTACAAAGAGATATATCGCCAAGGGCGTAAAAGGCAGAAAAGCCCACAGAAAAGTATGGAAAAAGAAAAAATAATCAGGACTATTACTGCCCATACCCTGGCCACTCATGCGCTCAAAACTCTGCTCAAAAAGGATAAAGAAAATACCAGACCTATCTGAAACACCCCGAATCACTAATTCAGGATGAAGGTCAAATTGCACATAATAAGCATATAAAATAGGACATATGCCTAAAACAAATGCAGCTACTCCTAAAAGCACTTCTTTTCTCCAGAGCATTGACCATTGGCGGTTATAAATAAGATGCCCCATTAAAGGAAATCCAATCATGACAAGAGCCAAATGTCCTTTTGTAGAAAAAGCCATGGCTGCTGCCAAAGCTCCAAAAACCATAGGGCGCCAATTGGGCCTTTCCGCAAACGCGATGAATTGCCACAAGGACAAGGCAACAAATCCTGTAAGAACTGCATCTGTCCTAAGATCAATTGCAGATAAAACAATGGTTTGGGTACTTAAAAAAATAAGTGTAGCAGCTCTAGCGACAGGGACTGAATACAGTATTTGGGCCAGTTTAAACACACTATAAGCAGCTAATAATAAAGCCATAAAACCTGGCAACTTATATGAAAACTCATAAATTCCAAAAACAGCATATGAAGCAGCAGCCAACCAATAGTGTAAATGTGGTTTGTCAAGATAGGGTTCAGTGCCTTTGAATAGCGCGAGAAAATCACTTTCTTGAAACATTCTCATAGACATAACAGCAAATTGTGCAGAATCATTTTCTAACAGTCCACTAAACAGTCCCATAGCATAAACCGCCAAGAGCAAAGTTAGTAATACGATAAATGTCTTTTTAGATAGCATTAATTAGCTTGCTTAAATAAAACCTGTTTCTTAAAAATAAATTGAGCCAGATAGGCAAAGAATGCACCTATAAAAAATCCAATAAGCACATCAAAAGGATAATGTACACCTAAATATATTCTACTAAAACCGACCATAAAAGCCAAAAATGCACCAACATAAATAAACCAAGACCAAAATTGTCTGAGGAGCATTCCCATAAATATAGCGACCGCCATACTGTTGGCTGCATGTGCAGAAAAGAAACCATAAGGACCACCACAACGAGCCTTAACGAGCCTAAGCCCCACATCTAGTAGCGGTTCGTGACAAGGCCTTGGCCTAGCAAAACCGTACTTAAACGCGTTGGCCAATTGGTCTGTTGCTAGTATTAATATAGCTAAAGCGAGGATCGCTTTTAAACAAACTACAAGACCGTATTTATGGTACATCTTCCAAAGAAAAAAAAGCACTAGAGGAGCGCCAATAGCCTTTTCTGAGAGTAACAACCAAAATGCATCCCATGAAGGGCTTCCCAAACCATTGAGAAACACAAAAAGAGCGCGGTCTATGGATTGAAGTAGCTCTAGCATTATGCTTCGTACCTAGAAATCTCTCTGTCGTAAAAATCAGTAGCTGCTTGAATGAGTCCTTCCGTTTCCGTTTCCAGTTCTTTTTCATCTTCTGGAGAAAAATCTTCCAACCATTCCACGCTNTCGTCTTCAAGGTTTATAATGAACCTAGGATAGTCTGTGTGTATTACAAAAATAGCGGTGGGGAAATCAGTGTTGTCACCGAGTAAAAATTTTGGAAATTCCATAGGATAATATTTTTAAATACGTTGGTCTGTACGTTGATCTATGAGCAGAAGTATGCTGCTTCTGATTGTTTTAGTGGTAATTTAAATTTTAAACTAAAGCACTAAAATAGTGAGAATCTTAGGAAACCGGAAGAGAAAGGTCTTCTATATGCTTTTTTGTCAGATAATTAAATCGGATATATAACATAATAGCTGAAGCAGTTAGGCCAGCTAAAAGGCCCAGCCAAATTCCAACGCTTTCCAAAGGGGTGTATAAGCCTAGGTAAAAACTCACAGGAAAACCAATCATCCAATAAGCGATAAAGGTAATTAGGGTGGGTATTTTAACATCTTGAAAACCTCTTAATGCACCCAAGACCACTACTTGTAATCCATCTGAAATTTGAAAAAATGCTGCCACTAAAAGTAATTGACCGGTAAGGAAAATAACTTCTGTATTGTCTGCCGCATTGATTAAATCATTGTTATTGAGATAAATTGTAGGCAATATATCTCTAAAAGCTAAAAACAAAATAGCAAACACTACTTCCAGAATAAAGGTCAATAAAAAGATAGACATGGCAATTCTCCGCAGTGCATTAAAATCTTTTAATCCTTTCTGATTGCCTACCCTAATCATAGCTGCAACACCAAGTCCCATACCCACCATAAAAGTCATACTAGACAAGTTCAAGGCAATTTGATTGGCCGCTTGTGCATTTTTTCCCAACACACCACTAAGCCAAATGGCCGATGTAAATATGGCTACCTCAAAAAACATTTGCAATGCAGAAGGAAAGCCTAAATTGATGATTTTAGTCAGTACGCTCTTCTCAATAACCTTAAAGTTTATGTTGTGTACATAGGCCCTAAATTTGTCCTTATAACGAAATATAGCCCAAAGTAAAATTACCATAACCACCCTAGAAACTAAAGTTCCAACGGCTGCACCAACAATCCCCATTTCAGGGAAACCAAAAGTGCCATAAATCAATAAATAGTTAAGAACAATATTAATCACGTTGGCAACAACGGTTACATACATAGGGTATTTGGTCTGAGANAGTCCCTCTGAAAACTGCTTCAAAGCCTGAAAAANAATTAATGGCACCAGAGAAAAAGCGACCAAATCCAAATAAGGCATGGCCAATGTAACAACCTCAATAGGCTGTTTCATATGGTACATGAGTGGTTTACACAGTAGGATTAGAAAAAACAAGGCCAATCCTAAAACGGTACATAAAACCAATCCGTGTTTGAGTGCTGATTTTCCTGATGCAGTGTCTTTTGCTCCATCAGATTCCGCTACCAGTGGTGTAATAGCAGTAGAAAACCCAATGCCTAAAGACATGGCTATGAACACAAAACTGTTTCCTAAAGAAACCGCTGCTAGTTCGGCGGTTCCTAGTTGTCCCACCATAATATTGTCTGCAAAAGCAACAAAAGTATGGCCTAAAAGGCCTAGGATTACTGGAAAAGAAAGGCTTAAATTATATCTAAATTCTTTGGTGTATTGCTGTAACAAATGGTTGAAATTTTGCTTGCAAATATAGGCTTTCTAAAGCAGCTATAAACATCTTAAAAAAAATGTATGTACATAATTAAATGTAATGTGATGGGCCGCCATTTTGCGCTCCTAATTTAATACTTATGAAAATGCAATCTTTAAAACTTATAAAAAATACAATCTTTAATACTTATGAAAATGCAATCTTTAATACTTTTGAAAATGTAATACAGTTTTAGGGCTCCCTTATAATTTTTTAGCTGCATTCCAGAATACATCCATCTCCTCTAGTGACATATCACTCAAAGACAAACCCTTTAATTGCGCCTGAGATTCCAAGTATATAAATCTCTTTTTAAACTTTGTATTGGTTCTTTCTAGGGCGTTTTCTGGATTTATCCCTATAGCCCTTGCGTAATTAATCATCGAGAAAATCAGGTCTCCAAACTCTGCTTCCATTGCATCGGTATTGCCTTTTTTGACCTCATCATTAAACTCTCCGAGTTCTTCTTTAACTTTTTCCCAAACCTGCTCAGGTTTCTCCCAATCAAAACCTACACCAGCAGCTTTTTCTTGCATTCTATATGCTTTTATTAAAGCAGGAAGTCCTTTTGGAACACCTGAAAGCACCCCTTTATTCCCCTCTTTTAACTTGAGCTGTTCCCAGTTTTTCTTGACCTCTTCTTCATTTTCAACGGTAACGTCTCCATAGATATGTGGATGCCTGTGAATAAGTTTATCACAGATTTCATTACACACATCTCCCATATCAAATGTACCAGACTCACTCCCTATTTTGGCATAAAACACAATATGCAACAAAACATCTCCCAGTTCCTTTTTAACTTCTTGAAGGTTGTTATCTAATATAGCGTCGGCCAATTCATAGGTTTCTTCTAAAGTGAGTAAGCGTAAACTTTCCATGGTTTGCTTCTTATCCCAAGGGCATTTTAAACGCAACTCATCCATAATGGTTAACAATCTGTCAAAGGCTTTTAATTGGTCTTCTCTTGAATTCATAGAGGCAGTTTTAAAAGGGTGTGTTTTTTTAGATCAACAAAACTACAGATTTAAATGTCACAAGTCTAATGTCTCGGTGTCATAGGTCTAAAAAATTAGGTGTGCTCATTCAAAAAATGTAATTTAAATGAATAATTTTTAATTGAAAACAATATAGAATCATGAAAAAAATAGTGCTCGTTCTAGGCTTGTTCATCTGTTGCAATGCTAATGTCTTTTCACAAAATCCGTTTAAAGCAGAGGTTCAAGAAATACAAAACAGGTACACTAACCTTAAAAAACAGGGAAAAACAATTGTATTCACAGGTAGTTCTAGCGTGAGAATGTGGCCGTCTGTCAGTGATTTAACTCCAGAAAATACGATCATAAATACTGGTTTTGGTGGGTCTCAAGCACGAGATTTATGGCGACATAAAGAGGCCCTTATCATTCAGTTCCAACCCCATCAAGTTTTTATATATGAGGGTGACAATGATTTGTTTGCGGGAGTACACCCAAGAAAAATTAAACGCACCACAAAAAAAATAATCAGGGCCATTCAGAAAAACAACAAACAAACTCAGATAGTCCTTATAGCCGCTAAACCGAGTATAAGTCGCTGGGATTTAAAAACAAAGTACTTACAATTAAATAACCTTTTCAAACGGCTCGCTGCTAAGAAAGAGCAACTCATCTATGCAGATGTATGGCACCCTATGCTTAAAGAAGGTGCGCTAGACAAAAGCTTGTTTGTTTCAGATGGCTTACACATGAATCAAAAAGGATACGCTATTTGGGAATCCGTTTTGAAACCATTAATATTGAAGTAAGAAATTAAAACCCATCATTAATAAAAGTCAGAAACATTTACTACAATAATCAAACACAAATACCAATCAAAACTAAAACCACAAATACCAATCACAATAATCAACCACAAATACCAATTACATGACATTTATTACTTATAAACTACGCTACTTAATCTTATTCGCGGTGCTTTTTTTAACCGCCTGTCAAAAGCCAATGATTGAAATTGAACAAGGAATTTCAGACTTTTCAGCGCTTGGATTAATTCCCATCCCCGCGGCAATAGAAGAAGATGAGCACGGATTTCCAATGTATAAAGAAACCTATATAAAAACTTCAGATACCACAGCATTTATGTTGCATATGGCTCAATTCACTGCAGAGAAAATCTTTAAACACAGTGGGTTGGCTCTAGAAATTAATCCTGTAAACCCACGTGGAACAGCCATTGAACTTGAAATAACCCCTACAGAAGAAACTGAGGTTAAAACTACTGAGCATAATATGGATCCGAATACTACTGGAGAATCTTATAAAATTTCGGTGGGTAAAAGTATTTTAAAAATAGCATCGGCGCAGCCAAGTGGTCTTTTTAGAGGCATTCAAACTTTAAGACAATTAATCTCTAACCAAGCTGCAACAATAAAAAATATGCCGGTATGGGAAATTCCTGGAGGAACCATTGAAGACGCCCCAAATTATGCTTTTAGAGGGGCTATGTTAGATGTGGCCAGACATTTTTTTACGATACAAGAGGTAAAACGCTATATAGATCTATTGGCCTATTACAAAATAAATATCTTACACCTTCACCTTACAGATGACCAAGGATGGCGCATTGAAATTAAAAAATGGCCTAAACTCACTGAGGTAGGTGGCGAAAAAGAAGTGGGTGGAGGTACTGGTGGTTTTTACACCCAATCGCAATACAAAGATTTGGTGGCTTATGCGAATAAACACTTTATAACCATCATTCCTGAGGTCGATATGCCTGGACACACCAATGCGGCATCTGTGGCTTATCCATTCTTAAATGGCAATGGAAAAACTCCTGAATTATACACTGGTACTGAGGTGGGGTTCAGTACTTGGGATGCCAACAATGAAAAAGTGTATGACTTTGTGACAGATGTTGTGAATGAAATTAGTGCCATGAGTCCTGGTCCTTATTTTCATTTAGGAGGAGATGAGAGTCATGTTACCAAAAAACCGGACTATATTAAATTTGTAAATAGGGTAAGTGAAATTGTAAAACAGGCGGGTAAAACACCTATTGGCTGGGATGAAATTGTTACTGCAGACACAGACAGCACTGCCATTGCTCAGTTTTGGGCCAGTGAGAAAAATGCTGCTATAGCGGTACAAAAAGGCATGAAGGTCATTTTATCTCCTGCCAAGAAGGCCTATTTAGACATGCAGTACAAGGAAGATTCTCCTTATGGACTGCACTGGGCGGGTTATGTGCCGGTAGACACCGCTTATATTTGGACGCCGGAAACTTATGCAAAAGGGGTTCCCAGTGAATTGATCCTAGGTATAGAGGCCCCACTCTGGTCTGAAACCATTAGCAATAATGATGAGATAGAATACCTGGCATTTCCTAGATTACCAGGATATGCTGAATTGGCTTGGAGCAGCCCTGAAAAAAGAGACTGGAATGAGTACAAAGGAAGATTGGCTTTACAATCCCTGTTTTTTGACAGGAATAAAGTAAATTATTATCCTTCTGAAAAAATAGATTGGGTTAGCCCACCATTGGCTCCCAAAACAATTGGAAAAGATTAGGGATAAAAATTATAGCGCATTAAAAAGCCCGCTATAAGCGGGCTTTTATTATGGTTTTTTTATCTATTTTATCCCTGGAAGTTTTTCTGGAAGGGGTGTTTGCCAATAATATTCAGGGGCTTTCTTCTCAGAAGGCCATTCTAAATCTAGGGCTTTGGTGTCATACATCTTACCGTCCTTAATCACTTTAGACACCGTATTGGTGTTTCTCAAATCTTCTAACGGATTGGCATCTAAAATAACCAAATCTGCTATTTTACCTACTTCAATACTTCCTAAGTCTGTGTCTAAACCTAGTGACTTAGCACCTAAAATGGTGGCGAATTTTAATGCGCCGTGGGCAGATATTCCACCACTTCCTACGGACCATAATTCCCAATGGTAGCCTAATCCTTGTAATTGGCCATGGCTTCCAATACCTCCAATACCTCCTGCTGCTTCCAAATCATTCATGAATTCTGCATGCTTTTTAAAGACATGCTCCTCTTCCATAAACCATCCTGGCCTACGTCTGGATTTTTGAGCCAATTCTTCATATGGGGTGTAAAACTGTAACTTCTCATCTTCCCATACTTTTTCTGTGGCATAGTAAAAATTCTCTGCCCATGGCCCCCCGTAAGAAACTAACAATGTTGGTGTTACCGCCATTTTAGCCTCTGCAATGGTTTTTACCACATCTGGGAAAATAGGGTATATAGGCAAGGAATGTTCGTGTCCTGGATAACCATCTAAAAGCTGGGTCATATTGAGTTTGAAATCTAAACCACCTTCTGTTGTTGGAATAAGTTTGAGCTCTTTGGCGGCCATAATTACCCATTGCCTTTGCTGTCTGTTACCCACCAAATACATTTTGATACTTTTGGTATTGTAGTATTCGCTGTACTGTTTAAGCACCTCTTTAGCGTGATCAAGGCTTTGAATTTTATAAGACCAATAGCCTACTCCAGGGCCAGTAGAATAAATTCTAGGGCCTGCAATCTTTCCAGCATCGACCATATCTGAATAGGTCAGTACGTCTGTGGTACCAGTCTGTGGGTCTCTTGTTGTAGTAACTCCATAGGCCAAATTGGCCGCATACATCCATACTTGATTTTTTTGAACACCCCAATTAGGCCACATATGAGCGTGGGTGTCTATAAATCCTGGTGTAATGGTCTTTCCGCTCATATTCATGAGCGTAGTGTTTTCTGGAACAGTTAAAGTGCCTGAGGCACCCACAGCGGCAATTCTATGGTCCTTGATCAATATGTCTCCGTTTTCTATGACCTCTTCTCCGTTCATCGTAATAATTCTAGCCCCTTGTAATAGTAAATTGCCTTTGGCCAAGTCTTTAGAAAAAGCCACTTTAACCTTTAATTCTTTGGCTTCAAAGGCTTTGGGACTGTCTTTTTTGTCTTCACTATCTGTAGCCGCTAAACCATCTTTGGTAGCGTCTTCTTGTTCATTTTTATCTGATTTGTCATTAGAATCACTTCCTTTATTTGCCGCATCAGCCAATTTTTTAGCGGCCTCTTTTGCTTTCTTATCTGCAGCGAGTTTTTCTTCATAGGCTTTGGCGTCTGCTAAATTNTAAGTAAAGAAACTAGCCCCAAGAGACCAATACACCTGCTTGCTGTCTGTGCCCCATACAGGAAATTCTCCGCCAAATACAGTTAATTTCTTGGCAGGAAACGAAGCAGCGTCTGCCTTGGCTAAAGATATTTTAGGCGTCTGACCAAATTTTGGAACAATCACAGTATAAATGTCATTATTAATTTTTGCCAAGGCTGTTTTGCCATCTGGTGAAATTTCAATTTCTGAGGCTCTAGAGGCCTTATTATTTTCTCTCCAAGCATCTGGATTAGAGGGCAAAGCTGCAGCCACGCTAGCGCTGGCTGCCCCGCTGCTGTCCCAACCAAAAGCAGCGTCATGGTCTTCTTGAAAATAATCAGAAGATCCGTAGGTTTCAATTCCAGTAAGGCTTAAGTGCTCCTTTTCATCACTACCATCCCAACGGATAGAAACAAGCCCCTTACTACCGCTGTAAAGATAAATTCTGTTGTCTACCTTAGTGAAATGAGGCATTTCCCGACCTTTTGACTTGGCAATAAGTTGGTTGCTCCCACCTTGACCAGAGATCCACATAAGGTCTTCAGTAGCGTTAGAGGCCATTGGACCTATAGCATCTTTATACACTTGATTACTTCCTGCAAGAAAAACTATCCTGTCCTGAGCGTAAGACCATCTTGGCTGTGTATAGATACCTGTAGTTTGAGTGAGTTTAACTACAGCCGTTCTTCTTCCCATACGGGCTTTATACAAATGTCCTTCAGATCCATTCCAAGTGGTGAAAACAATTTGTGATCCATCTGGTGACCAGGCAGGTTGTGCTTCTGTAAAATCATGTGTGGTCACTCTTTTTGGTGTACCATTAGGTAAATCCATTACATAAAGTCTGTTCAAGGCAGTAAAGGCCAATCTTTTTCCATCTGGTGAAGGCTTTGCATCCCTTATTTGAGAAGCCATAGCAGTGTCTGCATCTGAGATAGGGTATTTAAAATCCAATTGCGGACCTAATTCCAAAGCTACTGAAGCCGTGTATGGAATTTTAGAAGCCGTCTTATCTGATAGGGTAATTCTGTGAATGTCACCACCATAAGAAACAATTAATGCATTAGAATCTGGGGTAAAAGACATGGCTGGAAGGACCCCTAAAGGCGCTATAGATTCTTGCTCGTCTCTTTGAACAGGATAGGCCAGCCAGGATTCTTCCCCTGTGTTAAGGTCTCTCAATATTAGACCTGTTTGGTCCTCAAACCTAGTACCATAGACCAACCATTTTCCATCTTTTGAAAGGGTTGGGGTAAATGCGGAACCGTACCTAGAAGTAATTACATCTGTGGCACCATCTTCCATGCTATAAGTTCCTACTTGGTATTGGGGCAATTGCGCATTGTAATTCCAGGCACCATTTCTTTGTGAAAAGTAGAGTGTTTTACCGTCCGCACCAAAAAAAGGATCTATGGCTTTTAAACCCTTAGGCTCACTAATTAATGGTGCTCCACCACCCCCATCCTTGTGATACAAATGTAATTTTATGTTTCTCCTGCCTTTAGCACCCACCAAATAATCTCCATCTGGTGACCAGGCCACTGAGAAAAAGTTATTTTTTTGCTCTTTAGAGATTTGGGTGTCTTCTTTGGAGCTAAGGTCCATGAGCCAAATATTATCTGAACCACTCTTGTCTGAAATATACGCTAAAGATTTTCCATCTGGACTGAACCTCGGGTGAACCTCGTAAGCCAATCCATGGGTGATGGCGGTAGCATTACCTCCTGAAATGGGCATGGTGTATAGATCTCCCATAAGATCAAAAACTATGGTTTGACCGTCTGGGCTTACATCCAAGGAAGTCCAGGTACCTTTATCGGTGGTGAAAGCTATAGATCTAGACGGTTCCAAAGGCAATTCCTTTGTGGCTTTTTTAATACTATCAGAAGCCTTTGCAGTGCTGGTCTCTTGTGCACTAGTATTCAGGCAAATCAAACCCACTAAGCAGGACAAGGACAATTTTAAATTAATTTTCATCTGTTTGGTTTTTTAGATCCTTAAATATAAGAGAATATTCCTTTTCTAATGAAGAAATTATAGCGCATTAAAAAGCCCGCTATAAGCGGGCTTTTTAATATTATGAAAGGACTAAAGCCTTTATTCTATTACTTTTTAACAGCTGCTTTAGATGTTTTTCCACCTCCTTTAGCAGCAGAAGAAGCTTTTGAGCTGGAATTTTTTGCAGATGGTTTAACTGACTTAGGTGCCGCAGTAGAAGTCAAAGCTTTTGCAACGGGCTTGGCAGATTTCTCGGCTGCCTCGGTAGGTTCAGAAAAATCCAATAGATCGTTGGCCTGAAGAATATTGTACCACTGAATGACTTTTTTAATGTCAGAGGCATAAACGCGGTCTTCATCGTAATTTGGAAGCACTTCAAAAAAGTAAGCTTCTAACGCTAATTTATCTGCTTTGTGAGAAATACTTGTTTTATTGGCCCCTTCTTTAATTGAGATTTTTTTAAACACCTCCAAAAGAGGCATTTCTTCTTGTAGGGTATAAATGGCAATTTCAGAAAGAACGCTGACGTTACTTTTTAAATTAACCGTCATTTTCTTACCGTCTATCAAAGAAACAGCAACGAATCCAGCCCTTGTCTGGGTAACCATCTGGTACAAACCTGGTTTGGTGGCAATCGATAAAATTTTATCTAAACTCATGATCTTCTTAAAATTTGGGCAAATATGAAACTTTTAAAGGATATATAAAATGGTTTAACGTCCTTTTTTCATTTCTGGAAAACGCATGCGGTACTCTGCACTGATTTTTCCTTTAGAAATATTAGACAGGCGGCCCTTTAAAATTCGCTTTTTAAGGGAACTTAATTTGTCGGTAAACAAGATACCTTCAATATGATCATATTCGTGTTGAATCACCCTAGCAACCAGACCGTCAAAAGTTTTGGTGTGTGTCTTAAAAGTTTCATCTTGATAGGTGATTGTGATTTTAGGTTTTCTGATTACGTCTTCACGTACATCCGGAATACTGAGACAACCTTCATTAAAAGTCCACTCCTCCCCTGTTTCTTCAGTAATTGTTGCATTTATAAATACCGCTTTAAAATTCTTTAAAGCGTCCTGTTCCGATTGAGTCAAATCTTCGTCGTCTGCAAATGGGGTGGCATCTATCACAAATAACCTGATAGNTAATCCTATTTGAGGAGCCGCCAAACCAACACCATGAGCATGGTACATGGTTTCCCACATATTTTCAATGAGTGATTCAAGATTTGGATGGTCTGCAGCAATGGCATTGGCTACTTTTTTTAGTACGGGATCTCCGTAGGCTACAATAGGTAAAATCATGATATTCTATTTAAATATGCTTGTAAAATTAAGGTGGCACTAATTTGGTCTACACGACCCTTTTCTTGTCTTTTCTTTTTTTTCATGCCACCTACAATCATAGCTTGAACAGCCATTTTTGAGGTAAAACGCTCATCTTGTCGTGCAATTTCTATGTCTGGAAATTCAGCTTCTAAGGTCAAAATAAATGCCCCAATAGCCGCTTCAGATTCAGAAGGGGTATTGTCCATTTGTTTGGGTTCACCCAATACAATGGTACTCACAGGTTCTGAAACCATATAAGATTTCAAAAAAGAAATGAGGTCTGGGGTAAGTACTGTATCTAAACCAGAAGCAATAATTTGCATGGGGTCTGTTACGGCTACTCCAGTTCTTTTGGTTCCAAAGTCTAAGGCTATTATTCGCTTCAAGGTGTTTTTTTGGCAAAAATAACCCTAATTATTGTAATGCCCTTAATTAAGCCCTCTTTTAACAAGAAAAGTAAGTGAATTTTCCCCAAATAAAAACAAAAATGTGATACCTATCAAAAAAAAGACCCTTATGAAAATGGAAGCTTATATTTGTATTTTAAATAAAAAAATCATGACAGATTATAGACCTATTATTGAAGCTGCTTGGGAAGACAGGAGTTTATTAGAACAAGCAGAAACCCAAGATGCTATTAGAGCCGTAATTAATCAAATAGACGCTGGAGAGTTGAGATGTGCTGCTCCTTCAGAAGAGGGATGGATTATTAATGAGTGGGTAAAAAAAGCCGTTGTATTGTATTTTCCCATCCAAAAAATGGAAACATTAGAAGCAGGTATTTTTGAATATCACGACAAGATGCCGCTCAAGCGCGGATACAAAGAAAAAGGNATTAGGGTAGTGCCTAATGCCGTGGCTAGACATGGAGCCTACATAGCTCCAGGAACCATACTCATGCCTTCCTATGTAAANATTGGTGCCTATGTAGACAGTGGCACNATGGTAGACACTTGGGCTACTGTGGGAAGTTGTGCCCAAATAGGAAAAAATGTTCACTTGAGTGGTGGTGTTGGAATTGGAGGCGTCTTAGAACCCCTTCAAGCCGCNCCAGTNATTATTGAAGACAATGTATTNATAGGATCTAGATGCATTGTAGTAGAAGGTGTTCGCATAGAAAAAGAAGCGGTATTGGGTGCCAATGTAGTACTCACTGCCTCTACTAAAATAATTGATGTTACTGGAGACACTCCTGTGGAGCGTAAAGGATTGGTTCCTGCC
>JGI26253J51717_1000760_pt1 | contig 13532 bp, 10 predicted proteins | sample SaaInlV_100m_DNA_6_FD_51717 | JGI IMG/M metagenome (IMG submission 51717)
TCGGAATCGAGCCAATGGCCGAATAGCGCAGGGTTACGGGTTTGAAACACAGGTTTTCGGCCACAAAAAAGCCCTTTTTCTATGGTGAGGAGGTTTGCATATCATTGCCTTAGTGCAGCGAAAATGACCGCAGTATTTTGACGTTACCAATAGTATAGATGTTTTTGTAAAGAGTTTCATGTCGTTAAAGCGTTTCAAAATCCTCCTAGTAACCTGTATGATGTTCACCAAGCCCGCACTGGCAGAAGAGGTAGATCAATGCCCTTTTGTTTTAGGAGAGAGCGTTGAAGCTGTATCAAGAGCGAGACTGCAAGAGTTTGCAAACACCTTTCCTCTAAAGAAATCGCAGTTTGAACCCACCGCAAAATTTAAGGCGCGACAAGAGCGTTCTGTGAAAAACGCCATTCCATCCTTCGCAATTCTGCCGACAGAAACGCTAAGGGATGAATTGTACTATAATGCGGACGAGGAATATTTTTTTTACACTGATCAGTTCTTCTCCGGCGGTAAGTATGTGCCAACCGACCCTGTAGGAGAACTTTTCAACGTCGATGAGGAGTCCGAGCCCNATCTGCAAGGGATTGCCCATTCGGTTTTCATAGAGAGAAAGGTTACCAGCGATTTCTTTTTAGTTCCTAGAGTGACGTATAATAATATCNAAATTTATGGCGAACATATTTTTGATAATCATGACACTATCAAAACCCGTAACNGCAAACGCTATTCAGTGGACAGATATTATGGCTATGAGCCTGTAGATATTTTGGAAGACGAAACTTTCTTTACTAAACTGTTCAGACCCTTTCACATTTTGCCGTATGACATTAACGATGCTGAAAANTTTTATAATGGTGTGCAAACTTTTACTGCAGTGGATATGAAATCGCCTGTCATTTTTTCAGAAGTTNAAACGTGGCCAGCAAATTCGGACTTTCGAGAAGACAGAACCATTAATAACATATTAATAAAGGCTGATATTATTTGTTCATCCTTGGTTGATCATCATGGCAAAGTGGCCCAGGTTCTGACACCTATGATTGGTTACGTAGAGTATGAGGATTATAGGTAGTTATCGCTTTTAAAAACTGATTTCCAAGATTTCAGAAACATCATTGCCCTTTCTATCTTCATCCTGATTAACCCGTAATTCTTCCATGCTTGCGCTGCGCTGGATAATCCAAGCGCCATAAGCGCTGCTTAAGTAATCTTCATTACAATGGCTCAGAAAAAACCTTTGGTTGAAAAGACCAAGGGTCACTCAAGTTGTTACAATTTCAAAAAGGAGGCCTCATGGTTGATTTTGCAAAGCTCGTGCTTGAGGTGGATACATCAGATCTTGAGCAGGGCGAGGCGAAGCTTAAAAACTTGACCGTAGCCGGTGATAAGGCCGAAAAAAGCGCGAAAAAACTTGGCTCATCGGCGAAGGCCAGCGCTGCGCAGTTAAAACAAGCAACCAAACAAGTCGAAAAATTCGGCAATGGCCTTAAGATCAGCGGCGGGCATACAGCCAACCTTACCGCGCAGCGCATAGCAGGCGGCAGATAGCACGCAATAAATACAAAAACACCCAAGAACGGGCTTAAAACAACCCACTGCCACGCTTTGATCCATGTCGATTGTTTCGGATCAACCCAAAATATCCCGGCGCAGATCATCCCATAATGACGGGCATTGCAATTCTTTACGGCGCAAAGCTGATCTCCGCCAAATCGCTCTTGTAAGCGCCGGCAATCACCCGCATCCTCGCCATATAAAGCGGAGGATATATGCGAAGTTCAAAAACCATCCACGTCATTTCGGCGCATGCAGAAGGCGAAGTTGGAGATGTGATCGTTGGGGGCGTTGCGCCGCCGCCGGGCGCCACGATCTGGGAGCAACGAAACTGGATCGCCAAAGATGAAACGCTGCGTCAATTTATGCTGAACGAGCCGCGTGGTGGCGTATTTCGCCACGTCAATCTTTTGGTCCCTCCCAAAAGCCCGGATGCCGCCGCCGCTTTCATCATCATGGAGCCCGAAGATACCCCGCCGATGTCCGGCTCAAACTCGATCTGCGTGGCCACTGTTTTGCTCGATGGCGGCCTTCTTCCGATGCAAGAGCCGATCACCGAATTTAGCCTTGAGGCCCCCGGAGGGCTGGTGCAGATTAAAGCCCATTGCAAGAACGGCAAGGCTGAACGGATATTTGTGCAAAACCTTCCCAGTTTCGCCCAACAAATCGCCGCGCCCCTTGAGGTTGCTGGGATTGGCACGCTGAGCGTCGACACAGCCTTTGGTGGCGATAGTTTTGTGATGGTGGATGCCGCCGCTTTAGGATTTCAAATTGCCCCGGATGAAGCGGCCGATCTTGCCAAATTGGGCCGCAAAATAACCGACGCGGCCAACCAGCAATTGGGCTTTTCTCATCCCACCAATGCCGATTGGAAGCATTTTTCGTTTTGCCAATTCGCAAGCCCATTGGAAGAAGATAAAGATGCGTTACGGATGAAATCTGCTGTGGCCATTCAACCGGGAAAGATTGATCGCTCGCCAACGGGCACTGCCCTCTCTGCGATGATGGCTGTTCTGCATAAAAAGGGCAAAATGCGCCTCGGCCAAACGCTTACCGCGCGCTCTATCATCGGGTCAGAGTTTTCCGGACGCATCGTGGATCTGTCTGACTTAAATGGCACCGCNGCCATTCTGCCGGAAATCAGCGGCCGTGGCTGGATCACCGGCATTCACCAGCATATGCTGGATCCGGATGACCCCTGGCCACAGGGCTACCGCCTATCCGATACATGGGGTGCCGGATAGGCTGGTAAGCCTGTCAACGCAGGCGCTGCATTGCTCGGCGCGATTGGGAAACCCTGCCCGTTTGATACAGCATTTTGGAAAAAGGTATTAAACGTGGATCACCTGATCAAACGCATCCAACACGCTTTCATGCATCATTTCAGACAGCGTCGGATGTGGGAAAACGGTTTCCATCAAATCTTGCTCTGTGGTTTCCAATTGACGCCCGATCACATAACCNTGGATCAGCTCGGTCACCTCAGCGCCGATCATATGAGCGCCCAGCAATTCGCCCGATTTTTTGTCAAAAATGGTTTTCACCAATCCCTCAGGCTCGCCTAAAGCGATGGCTTTGCCATTGCCGATGAATGGAAACCGGCCCACTTTTATTTCATGGCCCTTTTCGCGCGCTTGCGCTTCGGTATACCCAACGCTGGCGATTTGAGGATGACAATAGGTGCAACCTGCAATTGTTTCAGGGCGCACGGGATGCGGCTTTTTACCNGCAATTAACTCGGCAACCATAACCCCTTCATGGCTGGCTTTATGCGCAAGCCATGGGGCGCCAGCCACGTCGCCGATTGCGAAAATGGTTGGGATAGAAGTGCGGCAATAAGCATCGGTTACGATATGGCTGCGATCAACAGCAATGCCCGTATCTTCCAAGCCTAAATTTTCAACATTCCCCAAAATTCCAACCGCAGAAATAACCGTGTCAAACGTTTCGGTGGTGATTTTACCGGCCTGTTCAATATGCGCCGTCACTTTGCCCTTTGCCCGATCAAGTTTTTTGACCATGGCCTTTTCCAGAATATGCATGCCCTGCTTTTCAAACTGTTTTTTCGCAAAAGCACTTATTTCGGCATCTTCTACGGGCAGGATCCGGTCCATAACCTCTACAACCGTGGTATCTGTGCCCAGCGTGTTGTAAAAGCTGGCAAATTCAATTCCAATCGCGCCCGACCCAATAACCAATAGTTTTTTGGGCATGCGACTCGGCGTCAGCGCGTGCTTATACGTCCAAACCAGATCGCCATCGGCTTCAAGCCCGGGCAATTCGCGCGCTCTGGCGCCCGTGGCCAGAATGATATGCTTGGCTTTCAGCGTTTCCGTTTTGCTCTTCGTCGTTACATCCACGCTGGTGGCGCTTGAGATACGCGCCTCGCCCATCAGGGTGGTGATCTTATTTTTCTTCATCAAGAAGCCAACACCTTGATTTAACTGTTTGGCAATTCCGCGCGAGCGCGCCACCACAGCCTCAAGATCGTAATCGATGCCTTTGGCGCTTAATCCGAATTCTTTTGCACGCTGCATTAAGTGGAACACCTCCGCCGATCGCAACATCGCTTTGGTTGGAATACAGCCCCAATTGAGACAGATGCCGCCCATATGCTCGCGTTCGACAATGGCGACTTTCAAGCCAAGTTGGGCGCCCCGTATTGCAGACACATAGCCGCCGGGCCCCGCCCCAATAACCACCAGATCAAATGCACGCTCTGCCATCACTTCCCTCATCTCAAAAAATTTGTTTAACGTTAAACTAAATTGGAATCGAGTTCAATGGGCCAGCACGAAATCAAATCGCAACGGTCAAATTTTGAAACAGGCTGCCATAGCCGCCATCGCGAATAAAATCAGTTTCGGCCTGGCTGCTCTTGCGTGACAACGCGCTGTTTCTTCAGGAAACCTGCCAAAGTTACGAATAACCTCACGATGTGCTCTGGCATGCAGCAAATTTTGGCCGCCGCCATCGCACATGCGCTCTTTGAGCAAACGCACGCATCGATCCTGATCGATCAAATTCAGAATGCATCAGCGGCAGGTAAAAAAATTGCCGCGCAGGTTCATCAACGCGCAAATCCCATTTCTGATTGATGGCTGATTTTGACGCCGCCAAGGCCACAGTATCAGATGAAAAGCCTTTATCTTGACCACGAAACATATTGCGCGAAAATTGATCTGCGAGAATGATATAAGCCAAAGCCCCGCTCGGATATGTCAACCACAAGCCATAGCGTCCCTGCATCAATTCGCACCAAGCAGGCTCAAAGCGATGCTTGATTTCCGCATCAAGGTCCAAATCAACAGAATACCATTTTTCTGGCGCAGTCTCATCAAGCCAGAATTTTAAGATCTGATCAGGGGCCATGGCCGCTCCCTTATTTTGCTACAGTTCTTCTGTGGTTTTTATTAATGAAAATGAAAGGTTTTTCAATATTTTTCTATATATAGATGTATAAAACTTCATTCATCAACATCTTGGCTTTCTTCTTCTTCTTCCAGCGCGGTCTCAATCGCGATTTCTTGCGCGAACTCAACCGATAAAAGAGACGCCGTGGGCATAACAGTTTGATAGGCATTTGCCTCTTCGACGGATGGGGCCGCCCGCTGCGTGCTGCGATAGGCCGCGTAAAGCGTAAGACCTGCCATCAAAAGTGAAATAAGCACAAAAAACCCAAAGGCTCCGATGGCCTGCATAACCCATCCAACGATCAAAGGACCGGCAATTGCACCAATCCCATTGATGAACAGCAAGCCTCCAGAGGCCGATACCATATCATCATATTCTAAAAAGTCATTGGTATGCGCAATCAGCAAGGAATAAAGCGGATTTGACGTCCCCCCTACGATGAAGGCTGAAACCAATAACAAAGTAAAATTCTGCCCCATAAACACCCCAATAAGCGCCCCAAAGGCCCCGATCGCAGCCACACTCATGATCAAGCGGCGCCGGTCCATTCGATCAGACAACCAACCAATCGGGTATTGTAGGAACACCGCCCCAATATAAAAAGTAGCAACGAAAAGCGAAATCTCACCCAGCGACAAACCCACTTCCGCCCCATAAACCGCCGCCATGCCAAATTGTGCTGAAAACACCCCGCCCAGCACAAACATCCCCGCGCAGCCCAAAGGTGAGGTTTCAATCAGCTTTTTCAACGGCATTGGGTTGGTGGTTTCAAAAGCGGGTGTCGGGCTGATCGACAGAAGGATCGGCGCAAATGACACGGAAACGAAAACCGAAATGATGATAAATAACGCATAGCCTCCAGGATCACTGGTGACCAATAAGCCTTGGCCAACAACGATCCCCACCATTTGTAATATCAAATAGAGCGAAAGGGATTGGCCACGGTTTTCATTTGTGGCGGCGTTGTTCAGCCAGCTTTCAGCGATAATATAAACGCCGCAAAAACAAAACCCGATGACCAAACGCCCAAACATCCAAAAAATCGGATTTAAATATAATGGAAACAGCACCAGCACAGCCGAAATGAAGGAGGCAAGCGCCGCAAAGACGCGCACATGGCCAACGCGGCGAATGAGCGAGGGCACCATACGGCTGGCGCCCAAAAACCCAACGAAATAGGCGGACATAATCAGTGACATTTCGAAAGGTAAAAACTGCTCTATGCCGCCACGCACCCCCAACAAGGTGCTTTGCAGACCGTTTCCAACCATTAACAACATCATGCCCAATAAAAGGGCCCAAGAATTCTTAAAAACTGACAGCATGGGAAGGCTCCAATCACCACGCAGAACGACAGGCAGAACGGTAGAAAGGCCCGCCTGTTCACCCTAATCGAATCGCTTACTTCTGTCTATCTCTGTGGAACCAAAAGCGAGGAATCACCATAGGAAAAAAACCGATATTTCTGTTTTATCGCATGGGAATAAATGGATTTCATCTGTTCAAGCCCGATAAGCGCTGAAACCAGCATCAACAATGTTGATTTTGGCAAATGAAAATTGGTCATTAATGCGCTTGCAACGTTGAATTGGAAGCCAGGAAATATGAAAATATCGGTTTCCCCCGTCCACGCCTCAATCTGGCCGCTGCGCCGCGCAGCGGTTTCCAGCAAACGCAGCGCGGTTGTTCCTACTGGAATAATGCGCCCCCCCGCAGCCTGCGTTGCGGCTATTTCTTCGGCGGCTTGCAGGGAAACACTTCCCCATTCAGAATGCATCTTATGGCTTCGAATATCCTCAACCTTTACGGGCAGAAAAGTGCCCGCGCCCACATGCAACGTCACATAGGTTATGCCAATCTTTTGCTCCGCCAATTGCGCCAAGAGCGGCGCATCAAAATGCAGCGAGGCCGTGGGCGCGGCCACAGAGCCTTGATGCCGCGCGAATACGGTTTGATAATCCTGTCGATCTTGCGCATCAGCGGCTCGTTTTGACGCGATGTAAGGCGGCAAAGGCATCATCCCAAAACGATCTAGCGCGCTCTCAAACGCCGCTTCGCTTCTATCAAAGCGCAGCACTGCTTGCCCTTGTTGTTTGTCGAGCAACTGCGCCGACAGGCCACCGGCGAATTCGATCCTCTCGTTAAGGGCGACTTTTCGCAACGGCTTGATCAGCGCCATCCAATCGCCATTCTCTTGCCGATGCAGCAATGTCACCTCGATCCGGGCTTCGCCACTGCCACCTGAGGCGGCGCTGCGCCGGCGAATGCCGCTGAGGCGGGCCGGAATGACTTTCGTATCATTCAGAACGAGGCGATCTTTAGGACCGAGGTAATCCAGCAAGTTTGCCACAGACCGATCCGCGAGCCCTTCCCCATTTGACACCAGCAATCGGGCCGAAGAGCGCGGAGAAACCGGCCGCGTGGCAATCAATTCTTCGGGTAGCTCAAAATCAAATTCTGTTAAGTTCATCTTTTGCGGTCACTCAAGTTTGGGGGGAGGGCGCCGGAACACATCGCGAAAAATCCCAGGCGTTAAAATCGACAAAGGGTTAACCTCTAAACTGGGCTGTCCTTTTTTTCCATCTAAGTTAAAACTAAAGCCAAAGAGACCATCGCCTTTTCTGGTCAGAGCCGAGCCAATACCGTTGATAAAATAGATTGGCGATAAAACCCCCTGCATATCAAGGCTCTCTGCCTTTCGATTGTAATAGCCATCCAAAGACAAACCGATGGACGGCCCAAACGCAGAGGCTGATTCAACAATAATTTCTTCCTCAGTGCTTCTGAATTTGGCATCCACCTCCGTTAAAAGAATACCCGGCCCTGTCAATTGCTCTAATAGGCCAACAATGCTGATTGCGTTCAAAAGCTCTGCAAAAACGGGCGCTTTTTGAACTTTGACATTCCGGATTTCCAAAAGCCCATCAGTTTCACCCATTTGCTGCGTTGGACTTAAATTTAATTTCAGCCGCCCACCTGTGGCGCTTTGCAAAGCNCCAACCGATGTCAGCAAACGCCCTGCCTGNTCTGACGTAACGTCCAATGCCGTGCGGCCATAAAGCGGCGATAAAACTGCCTCAATGTGTGCCACGCCGTTCACTTTTGCCGAAAACGGACCCGANAATTGCGGTGCGCTGATCAAATCCGCACGAAATTCGGTAAGTTTATTTTCACCCAATACCACCTCATCCAAAGCCACCTTCAACGCAAGCGGCGCCGTCTGCGCACCGCTTGTTTCGGGCATGCCTGCCATCAGATTTGGAAAATTAAGCCATCCGCCAAATATTTCAACGCCCATCGCAGGGTCAAACTTGCCGAACACATCCAGCGTATCATCGACTCGAAGCTTAGACACTGATAGCGATTTAAATTCCCCTGGTTCCGCATAATCTACCGCGCCCTCCAAATTCAAACCAGCGCCGGTTAGGGAGAATTGATCGGTCAGCGCCCGCGTATTATAGCGCCCCGTCAGCAGAANTTGAGCGGGTTTATTAGCCGGTTTNTGCCAATTTATTTGCTTTGCGTTTACTCCTAAGCCCACCAAATCAGAGCTGAGCGAAAATGATGCTTCTGCGCCGCTTGGCAAGCTTGCGGTTATCCGGGCAGGGCTGCTGCCGCTGATCAAGCCTTCGATCTCAGCCCCTGTAAAGCGGTTTACCAATTCAGAGGAAAGATCCAATTCAGCCTCAAGCAGGGCGGGCACATCCGCCTGATCTGGGCCCAATCCCTTTTGAAACTTTGCCGTGAAAGGTACCTGGTCAAACCGGCCTGNTCCGNTGAGTTCCAATTGCTTGGGAGATAANGCGATTTGCACCAAATCACTCGAGATCACAGCGCCTGTGTCACCGAGCTCACCTTCAAAATTCTTCACATCGCCTTTCGCAAAAATTTCAACAGAGTCGCCGCCATTTTCAACCATCGAAAATGAAACAGACGCGGTCAAAGCAACCTCGCCCGCCCCCGGTATTTTGGGAATTTTTGTTTCGCTATTTCGCGCAGACACGATGATATCAACAAGCGGCAGCACATCCGCCAGCTGCCCCGACACGACAACATCCGCCACCCCATCCGATGGGATTTTTTTCGTATCGGGGATCACGAAGCGCGTTCCGGAAACATCGACTGGCCGGGCCCCGCTGGCGGTCATAAATCCGGCACTCAAATTCGTTGCAAGCCGATTTGAATTTGACGAAAATTGCCCCCGCGCCCGCGTGATCATCGGCAATGATTTTGTAACCCGTAGCGCAGTATCCTCATAGGCGAANCCAAGCTCTAGCACAGGGGGCTGGCTTGCCGGCAATCTCCAGGCGAAACGCACATCACGTAAGGTCGCATGCTGTACATTTTTTGACACCCAATCTCTGGATCTGGGTTTAAATCCAGCGGGCCAATACTCCATTAAGGCGGCCTTGGTTAAAACTGGGCTGCGCGCGTCGAGCGCCACAGACCAACCCAGCGCCTCAGCGCTCACCCGCGCCTGACCCCGAACTGAAATCTCTTTTGCACTGTTTGTTGCGTAAAACTGCCCAATATCAAGCCGAAACGGGGTTAAATTTAGACGGAAATCAACCAAAGCGTCATCCAAGATAACTGCATCGAGTTGACTGTTCTGAAAGTTTGCTTTCGCCTCGGACAATCTAAGTTGGCCAAACAAGCTATCGGGCCAAGCCTCATTCATCTCAAGCGCGGCGTAACCTTGCCCCAGAAACGACACATCAGAACCTACAACTTTAATTTGATCAAACTCTAAACGGCGATCCAGCGGATCATAGGTGAAATACGTTTGCGCCGATTCAAACTGGATCGGCACCGCTGTTTCATTGGGTCTGACCACGCCTTGCTTTACCTGCAAACTCACGCTGAGCGCCCCCAAAGCGCCGGATCCATCTATCGCGCCGCTTATCGCGCCGGAAATTGGCCCCTCAACCGCGTTCAACCATGCAAAAAAGGGCAGCTGGCTCGCCATGTCCTGCGCTGGTAAATCTTCGAACGCGACATCAAATTGTGCAGCGCTCTCCCCAATTTGTCGTTCGATGCCCAGGCGCAAGCTCGCATAATCCGCTCCTCCAGCCAGCAGCCCCATGCTGACGTCAAGCGATAAAGCCGCCCCTTGTTTTTTCAAAACAAGCCCTGCCCCATCAATCACCCAATTTCGCCGGCTGAGAAAATCTTGATAAGTAATCGCAATGTTATTGATCGCAATTGTCTTCAAACTTTCAAAGAGGGCGGATTGTACTATTTGATCCATCGGCATGATCAATGTTGGAAACAGCGTCATCGCCACATCGCTTGGCTTCAAATCCACGCTTTGAACGTAAATATCGCCCGTCTTCTGCCGGCTTAACGCCATAAAAACGCCATCAGCTATGAGCGTTTCTGGCCTGATCTGACCCTCTAAAAGCGCTGGTAAATTCAGTTCAACGCGCAGGGCTCTTACATCAAGCGGCGCATCTAACGCCCCTGGCAACGAAATCGAAACATTCTCAAACTGAAATTGAGGCGCCCAGTTTTCAGATAATGTCAGGAATAAATCAGAAAACTTAACTTCAACGTCTGGAAGATTTTCGCTTAAAACGCTCGCAATGCGTTCTTCAACCCAGTATGGCAGCGGAAGATCGCGACCCTTTAAAACCGCGATCAACAGCAACAAACACAGGATCAACGCTCCCAAAAGCGCGCTAAGCGCAGAGACCAATGCAGCAAGCCAGCGCCAGGGATGACGCGCAACGATCACTTTCTTCCCTTCTTCGCTCACTCTTTTATCACCCTACTCTTTTTTCGCAGTCATTTAGTTCTAACTGATANCGCGAACGCCAAATTTTCACCAAGGAATGCATCATGACAAAATTGCCTTATCCCGCTCCAATTGTACAGCTGCCGCGGGATGGTGGCGGCGAATTAGCGCTCTCAGAGCTGCAGCCATCTTCGGTTATCCTGTTTTTCTACCCCCGCGATAATACAAGTGGCTGCACGAAAGAAGCTCAGGCGTTTACCGCCCATCAGGACGCGTTTGAAAAGTTAAACATTAAAATTGTAGGCATTTCAAAAGACAGCGTGAAAAGCCATGATAAATTTGTCGAAAAGCAGGCGCTCGGCATGCCCCTGCTGTCAGATGAAGAGGGCGATATTTGCGAACAATTTGGCGTTTGGAAAGAAAAATCCATGTACGGTAAAACCTATTTTGGCATTGAACGCTCCACTTTTTTGATTGATGGCTCTGGTCAAGTGGTGCAGGAGTGGCGCAAAGTTAAAGTGGCCGGGCATGTCGAAGCTGTCTTAGCCGCGGCGCAAACCCTGTAACCAAAACGAGGTCGCTTGATGGGATTAAGCCTTGCTGAAATGGGCGCACAAGTACTGAACACTGCGGATGGGCGCGCAAAGACCGCCCTGTCTTTGCAATATGCCCAAGCCTGGCAAGAGGCGCGCGCTGCAGGCAACACGCTTGAAATTGGAACGGCGCCGGCACCAGATCACCCGGCGCGTCCAGAGGCCCCCCGTTTATGCGCGCCAAAAGACGTGGCGAAGCGCAAGCCCGGATCACCCGAGGGCCGGATCGCGCTGTTGCATGCGGTCGCCCATATCGAGCTGAATGCCGTGGATCTGCATTGGGATATTATCGTTCGGTTCAGCGAGACCCGCCTGCCAACCGGTTTTTTTGATGATTGGGTGCAGGCGGCTGCAGAAGAAAGCAAACATTTTAATTTAATGTGCGATTGCTTAGAAAATTTGGGCAGCTTTTATGGCGCGCTTTCGGCCCATGCCGGAATGTGGCGGGCAGCCGAAGATACAAAAACCGACCTTTTAGGGCGGTTGGCCGTGGTGCCCATGGTGCTAGAGGCCCGTGGCCTGGATGTGACGCCGAATATGATAAAACTATTCAAACAGGCAAAAGAAACCCAAGCCGTTGACGCGCTGGAACTGATCTATTCAGAAGAAGTGACACATGTAGCGTATGGATCAAAATGGTTTAATTTCTTGTGTGGGCGCGATGATAAAGATCCAAAGCAAGTNTTTCATGCGCTGGTGCGAAAATATTTCAAAGGCAATCTGAAACCACCCTTTAACGCCGAAAAGCGGGCAGATGCGGGCATCCCGCCAGATTTTTACTGGCCTTTAACCGAAAATATTGAATACCCTGCCTTTCTTGGTGGTAAAAACGCGCCTGGTTGAAAAAGCGACAGAACGCGGCACAGCGCCTTTAGAAAACAGCGCCCCCAGAAAAATGACCCGCGCATCAGATGCGATTGCGGCGCNGCAAGCTGATTGACCTCATCGCGTGCGATCAGTATCACCGATACAANATATCTGGCCTTACAAATTTGCAGGAAAACTGTGCGACCCCCCTCAAAAAGATCTTTCTTTTGGTTTAGCGAAAAAACCATCTACGTGGAAACTGCCGGGCAAACCACAAGGCTCAGCCTGTCATCAAGGGCGCAGATTTTAGCTTTTATTTGCGCTATTGGNGTGGTTTTCTGGATCAGCTTTAGCGGCCTTATGNTGTTTTCGAAGGGAATTGGCGCGCCATCAATCCCGGCAAGCCCCATAAACAACGCAATCAACACGNCAGAAACTGAGGTGTTTGCAGAAGAATTGAACGCAATTACGCAACAAAGCCTATCAGTTAAGTCACAGCTTTCAGCAGCGCTTGTTGAAATGCGCCAAATGCAAAACGCGGAAATAACCGCAAGCGAACAGCAAGAGCAGCTACAGTATAAGCTGGCTTTGGCGCTCAACGAATTACAGGCATTAAAGCGGCAGCATGCAGGTGAACGGAATGCAAGCGCTGAAGGGTCCATCGCCCCTAACGCATTATCAGTGCCCCCGCGCCCCGAACAAGCCTCGCCGATCGACAAAGTGTCGCAAGCGCTTTCGCAAACAGCCAAAGCCAAGCTGGAAACCGAACAAAATCTTGCCGCCGCGCTGAGCGCGCGAGATGCGCTTGAGTTGGAAATTCGCCTCATTGAGCAGAAATACGAACAGTTATTCCGCCAGATCGAAGAAGCCCTGACAATATCCGTAAAGCCATTGGATAAAGTTTTACGCGCCAGCGGCCTAAACTCAGACTCGCTTTTAAACACCGTGCGCCAAGGATATTCGGGGCGCGGTGGCCCAGCTTTCGGGCTTGAAACGAACCTCGCTGACCTCTCTGCCGAAGAAGCCCGAGCGCTTGGCATTTTAAACTCTGTGGCTAAGCTGGATCACTACCGCATCGCAATAAACAAACTGCCTTTCGCGCCACCAGTCACTGCAGCGCATCGCTTTACCTCTGGATTCGGCCCCCGCTGGGGGCGCATGCACCGCGGCATTGATCTTGCCGCGCCCAAGGGCACCCCAATTCTGGCAACGGCGGATGGCGTTGTAACGTTCGCCGGCACGTTTTCCAGCTATGGAAAACTTGTNAAAATCAAGCATGACTTTGGCTATGAAACACGCTATGGTCATCTTTCAAAGATCCGTGTAAAANANGGGCAAAGAGTATCTCGTGGAGAGGCAATCGGTGGTATGGGAAATACTGGGCGCTCCACAGGGACGCATCTGCACTATGAATTGCGCTATAAAGGCAAAGC
>JGI26253J51717_1000766_pt1 | contig 13491 bp, 13 predicted proteins | sample SaaInlV_100m_DNA_6_FD_51717 | JGI IMG/M metagenome (IMG submission 51717)
CGGTGTCGACTTATCGCGCATCAAGCTCAGCTTATGTTGCACAAGCGGATGATCAACAATGGTAAGGGTCATAGGATTTAGCCAATTACAAGGATTACATGAGCCGATACTGGTGCAAAATTGCGGTTTTGACAATGCGCAGTCACTTCAAAAAAATCTCTGCATAACGCCATTTCAATACGAAAGGCCTGGGCGGGCGCATATGTGCCGTGGTGAAATCACCACAAAATTTGAGCTATAACCATGTATATCAGTATACCCAGATGGTGAATGCGCCTGCCGGGGGCAGGCAGGCGCAGCCCGGTGTTGCCACCGGGCAAAGTCATTTGGCTTGACGGCTGGGTTATACAGAGGTCTTTGAAATGACGTTAAGATTGCCGCAGTGTGACACCAGACCCTAGTTTTCCAGAGTTTTGGCCAAAGCCTCTTTGGTGGCAGCATCACAAAACGCTGCATCAAGGGCTGTGGCATTGAGCGCATGGAAATCATCTACGCCCCAGCCAAACACCCTCTCCAATTGCTCGAACTCTTGCGTCATATCGGTGTGGAAAAATGGGGGGTCATCGGTGCTGACAGTGACCTTCACCCCTGCGTCCCGCAGCTTGGCGATCGGGTGCTGTTCCAGGCTCGGATAGACGCCAAGGGCAATATTGGAGCCAGGGTTTACCTCCAATACAAGTCCCGTTTCGGCAAGGTAATCGACCAACTTAGGGTCCTCAATCGCATGGACCCCATGGCCAATCCGCTCAATGCGTAAATCGTTAATCGTATCCCAAACCGATTGCGCTCCGCCCCATTCGCCAGCGTGGGAGGTCAAGCGCAGCCCAGCTTCGCGCGCCATGTCAAAAGCATAGGCAAAGTCCCCGGCTTTGCCGGCATCCTCTGCCCCGCCCATGCCAAAGCCGACAACCCAATCCCCCGCTGTCTCAGCAGCGCAAAGGGCCGTCTCCCGCGCTTTATCTGGCCCGAAATGGCGGATGCAGGTGACGATGCCTTTCAGCGTGACCCCCTCCACATGCGCCTCTTGCATAGCATGTAGATACTCGCGCCAAGCGCCCAGATCTCTGCCACCGCAGAAATCGGGGGAGACGAAGGTCTCGGCATAAACCACATTGTGCTCAGCGAGGTTTTCCAGCACCGATTGCGTCAGGCGCTGAAAATCTTCTGGGCTTTGCAATGCTTGGGTGGCCGCCTCATAGACCTGCAAAAACTCATCAAATCCGCTGTATTTATACGCGCCTTCTTCATCAAAAATCCCGCCAATATCGACAGATTTCTCTTGCGCGAGACCCCGGATAAAGGCCGGATCCGCCGCGCCCTCCAGATGCAGATGCAACTCAATTTTCGGAAATGTTTTCCAGCTCATAAGAAATTCCTACCCTGCCCTTGTGCCACAACACCCAAATGCGCGGCCACCGTTGCGGCCACATCTTGAAACGCAATCATGCGATCAGAAACCTGATTTTGTGCCAAATTCTGTCCATGAACAAGCACAGGCACCTGCTCGCGTGTATGATCTGTGCCGCGCCATGTCGGATCATTGCCATGATCGGCTGTAAAGATCACCAGATCATCGGGCCGGCTTTGGGCCAGAATGGGACCAATCTGCGCATCAAACCATTCCAGTGCCCGCGCATAGCCTTCCGCATCGCGCCTGTGGCCAAAGAGCGTGTCGAATTCCACAAAATTGGCAAAGGTCAAACTGCCATCGAGCGCCTGCTGCATCTCATCGGCCAAATGCTCCATCAGCTGCGCGTCACTGCCCTTGCGGCAGCGCGTAATCCCGCGCATCGAAAAAATGTCTCCGATCTTGCCAATGGCATGGACGGGCCGGCCGGCCTGCATCACCCATTCGCAAAGGGTTGCAGACGGCGGATCCATCGCAAAATCCCTGCGATTCAGCGTGCGCTGAAATCCCGTTTCCAAAGATCCAACAAAGGGCCGTGCAATCACACGCCCGACCTTCATCTTATGCAGAATGCCCGCCATGTCTTGGCAAAGATCATAAAGATTTTGCAGGCCGAAATGCTCTTCATGGGCCGCAATCTGAAACACGCTGTCCACAGAGGTGTAACAAATCGGCAGACCAGAGCGCAGATGTTCGGCGCCAAAAGCCTCAATCACTGGCATGCCAGAGGCGTGGCAATTTGCCAGGCTGCCGCCTGCAAAGTTTTGAAGCGCCGCCAAGACCTGCGGCGGAAACGCCGGCGTTTCATCAGGAAAATAGTGCCAATCCCAAGGCACTGGCACCCCTGCCAACTCCCAATGGCCGATGGGGTATCTTTACCCTTGGAGATTTCGCGCGCCACCGCCCAGACCCCAGAACGCGCAGCCGGCCATGGAGAGGACATGCCGCTTGAATGCTGCAAAGCCTCCCCCAGGCCCAAGGCGGCCAAATTCGGCATATGCAGATCACCCTGACGCGCCTGAATGATGGCCCAGCGTATTGGCCCCCGCATCCCCAAACTCCGAAGCATCGGGCGCGCCCCCACAGCCCAGAGAATCCAGAACGACCAAGAAAGCCCTAGCCATGTTTTGACACCTTTGTTGGCGTAATCCGCTCAATGATCAGAGCCGGCAAAACCGGAGGCTCAGCGCTCAAAGTCACGGCACCCTGAACAGCGCGCGTGGCCATTTCGGCTTGTTTCGAGCTTCGGCAATGCAGCCGCGCGATCAGCGCGCCTTTGCGCAGATGCGTGCCCAGCGGGGCAATGTCCGACAGGCCAACGGAATGATCGATCCGATCATCTTCGCGTTGCCGCCCGCCGCCGAGGGCAACCACAGCCTGCCCCAGCGCAGCCCCATCCATCTCAGTCAAATAGCCTATACCGGGTGAGCGCAGCTCATAAGCCGGAGCGATTTCCAGATAATCTTGCCAGCGATCTGCAAAATTCTCAGGGCCTCCCTGCGCGCGGACCATCGCCCCAAACCGGGCCTTTGCACTGCCATCTTGCAAGGTTGCTTTTAAGCCATCACGCGCGCCTGTCTCGGTTAGAAACATTTGCGTTTGCAGCAAAAGCTGCGTGCCAAGCTCAAGCGCCACCTCGACCATCGCCCCTTGCCCACTCTCAAAGGCGCGCATCACATCGGCAATCTCAAGCGCATTGCCAATACTGGGGATCAGCGGTTGACTCATATCCGTCAAAACCGCGCTGGTGGGGCAACCTGCCCCATTGGCCGTGGCAACCAAAGCCTGCGCCAAATCTCGCGCTTGACCAAGATCTGACATCACAGCTCCCGACCCGGTTTTGACATCCAGCACCAGACCCTCCAGCCCAGCGGCCAATTTTTTGGCCAGAATAGAAGCGGTGATCAAATCACGAGATCGAACGGTCCCTGTCACGTCCCGCACCGCATAGAGGCGTTGATCGGCCGGCGCGATATCCGGGCTTGGTGCCACGATTGCGCAGCCGACCTTGGCCACAATGGCGCGAAATTCGGCCTCGGTGAACTGTGTTTTCAAGCCCGGGATAGCCTCCAATTTGTCTAAGGTCCCACCCGTATGCCCCAATCCACGCCCGGAAATCATCGGAACATAGGCGCCAACCGCCGCCAGCATCGGCGCCAAAATCAAGGAGACTGAATCCCCCACGCCGCCTGTAGAATGCTTGTCGATCACCTTGCCGGGCAGATCCCAGTTGAGCACCTTGCCGCTGTCTCGCATACCCAGTGTCAGGGCCACGCGCCCCTCCTCGCTCAGCCCCTGCAAACAAATTGCCATAGCAAATGCTCCAGCCTGTGCGTCACTGATTTCACCCGCGCCCAAATTGGCCCCAAAAGCCTGCACCGCTTCAGGCGGCACGGGCCAGCCTTCTCGCAAAGCCAAAAGAAGGTCACGGGTCAGCATTAGGCTTTCGGGTCCTCAGCACCAGCTGTCAGATGATCTAAATCAAAAGCACCCGGCAGCAAATCCGCCACCTGTGTACGTTCTTGCGCGCCGCTGGTTGCCAGTAACGTCACGGTCACCGGCCCCTTGGCAAATTCCGCCAGCTTTTGGCGACAGCCACCACAGGGCGGTACGGGACGGTCTCCACCGGCAATAACAGCCACTTCAACAATCTCATATTCCCCCCCTGCGCACATGGCGGCAATGGCGCCAGCCTCGGCACAGGTTCCCTCTGGATAGGCAACATTTTCGACATTGCATCCAACATAAATTGCGCCGCTGGCACTGCGCAACGCTGCCCCGACCGCGAAATTGGAATAGGGCACATAGGCTTTCAGGCGAACCTGAGACGCTGCGAGAATTAAATCATTGCTCATGATGTTGACCTTTTAAAATCGACGCCCAGCGCCGCTCTTGCGCATTACATACCCAATGGCGAACCCCGTCTACCCTGCAAATGCCATTGCCGTTGACGGCTTAAACGCTGTCTTCCAAATGGGTCTCAAAGTCACCAGGCAAACTGACCTCCAAAAGCTCAAGATCCTCGGACGGTGCGCTATAAAGGCAGGCCATATCCGGCGGGATGACAAAAGCATCGCCTGCCACAAGGGTCTGCGCCGCCTGCGCCTTGCTTTGCAGCGTCAATTGACCATTCAGGACAAAAGTGAAGTGAATATCGCTCGTGTGACGCGCCCAAACAGGGCTGCCCGGCCCTGGTTTGACCACCTGAACCCCCGCCACCGCGCCTGTATTGGCACAAATCATCGTATCGCGCGCCACAAAACCTGGCAGGCGAAACGGGCGCCATTCAGTTTCATTCGCTTTGTAATGAACAAACCTTTGCCCCTCAAACAGCCGATCCGGGCGTATATGCTCGTTTGGCAGATCCATGTCATGATCTATCGTGGTGATGTGTTCTGCGGGCACGCCAATCTCAATCACCTCCAAATCCTCACTGGCAAAGAGCACACGGTGACGAATTTCTGGCGGTTGGATCACGCAATTTCCAGCTTCGAGGCGAAACGGCGGCCCTTGATCCTCATAGACCAAATCCACCCAGCCTTTGTAGCAATAGATCAGCTGAAATCCGACCGAGTGGAAATGCACCATATCCGGCACAGGCCCGCCGCCAGGAATACGGATATGGCTGGCGATGATTGAACCGCCCAAACGGCTGGGAATAAGATCGCGATAGTGCATGCCTGCGCGTCCAATGACCCAGGGCGCCTGATCGGCCATGCGGCGCATCACAAATTCATGCGCAACAGGCGGCATCACCACGGGCGGAGCAAGGGCGGCGATTTCGATGCGCGTACCGTTTGGCGCGGTCAAATGCGTCTGACCGTCCGCAATCAACATCGGATCATCACACAGGATGCGCAGCACCCCCGGCGCAGTCTGGGCGTCCTTTTGCACCCGCACCCGCAAACCATAGCCTGAAAACACCGCAACGCTGGGATCGTCGGCCGGAAAAATTTCATCCATCCGCATCCCAAGGGTCTTGGTGAAAAACGGAATGTCATCTCGCAATTGTTTGGTCGGCAACACCACTTCGGCGCGTATATTTTGCATGGTCTCTCTCCGATATCACAGTGGGTTAATAGCCATTTTCCACGAGAGTTCCGCATGATGCAATGGCGGATCGTCGCATCCCAAAATGTTAGCGCAAGCCCAATGTTGCGTCCAAGCCTGTGATAGGGAATAACCTTCTCAAAACTGAAGTGGAGGCGATCAGATGTCCTATAAAGAAGTTTATGCCGGTTGGCAGGCAGACCCAGAGGCATTTTGGATGAAAGCTGCTGAGGCGATTGATTGGATCAAAGCGCCCTCCAAAGCTCTGTGGGACGATGACGCCCCCCTGTACGAATGGTTTAAGGACGCGCAGGTCAACACCTGCTACAATGCCGTAGATCGCCATGTCGAGGCCGGCAATGGCGATCGGGTGGCCATTATCTATGACAGCCCTGTCACGGGACAGAAATCCAAAACCACCTATGCAGAGTTGCAAGAGCAAGTCGCCGCCCTCGCAGGCGGGCTGGCTGCCAAAGGGGTTGTGGCGGGAGACCGGGTTGTCATCTACATGCCGATGGTCCCTGAGGCCTTGGTCGCCATGTTGGCATGTGTCCGGATCGGCGCGATCCATTCGGTTGTCTTCGGCGGTTTCGCCGCAAATGAGCTGGCCGTGCGTATTGATGACGCCACGCCAAAGGCGATTATTGCAGGCTCCTGCGGTATCGAACCCGGCCGCATTGTTGAATATAAACCACTGCTCGATGGCGCGATTGATCTGGCAACGCATAAACCAGAATTTAGCGTTATTTTCCAGCGCCCCCAATGTGAAGCTGAGTTGGGGCCTCAGGACATTGAATGGCATCAATTGCAAGAGGGCGTGCCCCCCGCGCCCTGCGTGGCAGTATCCGGTGATCATCCGGCTTATATTCTGTATACCTCCGGCACAACCGGCGCGCCGAAGGGCGTTGTGCGCCCCACCGCTGGACATCTGGTGGCGTTAAACTGGACGATGAAGAACATCTACAACGTGGATCCTGGCGATGTCTTTTGGGCCGCCTCTGATGTGGGTTGGGTCGTTGGGCATTCCTACATTTGTTACGCGCCATTGATCCATGGCAACACAACGGTCGTCTTTGAAGGCAAGCCGGTCGGCACGCCGGATGCAACAACCTTTTGGCGGGTGATTGCCGAGCATGATGTGCGCAGTTTCTTCACGGCCCCCACCGCCTTTCGTGCGATCAAGCGGCAAGACTCAAAAGGCGAATCGATCAAAAATTTCGACATGAGCCGGTTGCGCGCGCTTTATTTGGCCGGCGAACGGGCCGATCCGGACACCATTGAATGGGCACAAGAGGTCATGGGCGTGCCGGTCTATGACCACTGGTGGCAAACCGAAACCGGCTTCACCATCGCCGGCAATCCGGCGGGTATTGAGGCCATGCCGGTCAAAATTGGCTCCCCGACCGTGGCCATGCCGGGCTATGATGTGCAAATCTTGGATGAAGGGGGCCATCAAATGCCGGTTGGCGAGTTGGGCGCCATTGCGGTCAAACTGCCACTCCCCCCGGGCACTCTACCCACCCTTTGGAATGCATCGGATCGTTTCATTAAGTCCTACCTCACCACCTTTCCCGGCTATTATGAAACCGGTGATGCCGGGATGATTGATGAGGATGGCTATCTCTACATCATGGCCCGGACCGATGACGTCATCAACGTCGCAGGACACAGGCTCTCGACCGGTGGGATGGAAGAAGTTTTGGCCAGTCACCCGGATGTGGCCGAATGCGCCGTGATCGGTGTGAGCGATGAGCTCAAGGGGCAATTGCCACTTGGGTTTCTCTGCCTCAACGACGGCTGCACCCGCACAGCTGAGCAAGTTGTCGCCGAGGTGATCACATTGGTCCGCGAGAAGATTGGCCCTGTTGCCGCGTTCAAACTGGCCTGTGTGGTGGATCGCCTGCCCAAAACACGCTCAGGCAAAATCCTGCGCGCAACCATGGNTAGCATCGCGGATGGCAAAGCCTATAAGGCCCCTGCAACGATAGATGATCCCGCTGTTTTGGACGAGGTGCGTTTAGCACTACANAAATTGGGATATGCGCAACCATGAGATGCGCCGNCCAATAGACCGGACGCACTCTTTGCCGCTTGATCTTAACGTGATGTTAAACAATAAAAAGTTTTATCAACACGTCTTGATTTTTGGTCACTTCTTGTAACAATAAAATGGGTCGTGGCCTATTAGGGCCGTTCTCGACTCAAATGACGTCAATAAATTTAGATGGAGATCCATTATGAAAAAACTCGTTCTTGCAGGTGCATTCGCAGCATCTATGGTTGGCACAACCTCTTCTGCACAAGGTGCACTCGGTGCATCCAGCTTTGTAAACTTTGTGCCACTGATCGCAATCGTGGCAACAGTTGGCTTGGCGTCCTCTTCAGGCACCTAAGTAAAATTACAGCCTGGCCATGCATGCGGGCCCGGCTGTTACACCCAATTAGGCAAATTGCTCGCGAATGAGCCGCTCTTCTAACCCGTGATCCGGATCGAACAGCAAACGGTGCGCCACATCCCCGGCGCTTTCAATCTCCACCGACATCACATTCTTGACCGAGCAATTGTCCGCATCAGCCATGACGGGCCGTTTGACAGGTTCGATCACTTCAAACCGAACCTTCGCAGCCTTCGGCAACACCGCCCCGCGCCACCTACGTGGCCGAAAAGCAGCCATAGCCGTCAGCGCCAGAACCTCGGAGCCAATCGGCAAAATCGGACCATGCGCGGAATAGTTGTACGCGGTCGAGCCCGCTGGCGTCGCAACTAAGGCTCCATCACAGGCCAATTCACTCAACCGGAGCCGATCATCGACAAAAATCTGTAATTTTGCCGCCTGTGGTCCCTGACGCAAGAGTGACACCTCATTGATCGCCAGCGCCGTCTGGGTTTGGCCATCGACACAGGTTGCCCGCATCCGCAAAGGATTGATGACAGCCTCCTCGGCCGCCGCCAGTCGCGCAATCAAGCCATCGGTTGAGAACTCATTCATCAAGAACCCAACGGTACCGCGATTCATCCCATAAACGGGCACGTTCAAATGCTGTGTCGCATGCAATGTTTGCAGCATAAAACCATCGCCACCGAGCGCCACGATCACCTCCGCCGCGCTTGGGTCGCAATCGCCAAAACTGTGCACAAATGTATTCCTTGCAGACTGCGCCAAATCTGCGGTACTGGCCAAAAAGGCGATGCGTTTATTCTCTGTCTTGTGCATTTCGGAAACTCCGTTTCCGCACCCTATGCTGNGGCAGGCTAAAAACGCAAGCCATGGCTAAAATAACGGGAATCAGGTCAAAAGGTCGCGGCANGAACCTTTGACATTTCCGATAGGAAACACGCAATAAGGNNCAAANCGCCCAAGGAGCAATACTATGACATCCAGCCTCTCCCAGTTTTTCAATGCAGATCTGGCCGATACCGATCCAGCCTTGGCACAGGCCATTGATAAAGAGCTGACTCGCCAGCGCGATGAAATTGAGTTGATCGCCTCCGAAAATATTGTCTCAAAGGCCGTGATGCAGGCTCAAGGCTCTGTCATGACCAACAAATATGCCGAAGGCTATGTTGGACGGCGCTACTACGGCGGATGTGAATACGTGGACATTGCCGAGACCTTGGCCATAGAGCGGGCCTGCCAACTGTTTGGATGCGAATTTGCCAATGTCCAGCCCAATTCGGGCAGCCAAGCCAACCAAGGTGTCTTTCAAGCCCTCTTGCAGCCGAACGATACGATCCTCGGCATGTCCTTGGATGCCGGGGGCCATTTGACCCATGGAGCCGCGCCCAACCAATCGGGCAAATGGTTCAATGCTGTGCAATATGGCGTGCGTAAACAGGACAACTTGCTGGACTATGATCAAGTTCAAGAGCTGGCCACTCAGCATAAGCCCAAGCTCATTGTAGCGGGCGGATCTGCCATTCCGCGGCAAATCGATTTCAAGCGTATGCGTGAGATCGCCGACAGCGTTGGCGCCTATCTGCACGTTGATATGGCGCATTTCGCGGGCCTCGTGGCGGCGGGTGAACACCCAAGCCCCTTCCCCCATGCACATGTGGCGACAACCACGACGCACAAGACCCTTCGCGGCCCTCGCGGTGGGATGATCGTGACCAATGACGCGGCCCTGGCCAAGAAATTTAATTCGGCCATCTTCCCCGGCATTCAAGGCGGACCCTTGATGCATGTGATCGCCGCCAAAGCCGTCGCATTTGGCGAAGCTTTGAAACCTGAGTTTAAGACTTATATCCAAAACGTGATTGCAAATGCTCAGGCCCTGTCTGATCAGCTGATCAAAGGCGGTCTGGATACGGTGACCCACGGAACCGATACGCATGTTTTGCTGGTCGACCTGCGCCCTAAAGGCGTGAAAGGCAATGCCACCGAGAAAGCCCTCGGCCGCGCCAATATTACCTGCAACAAGAACGGCGTGCCCTTCGATCCAGAGAAACCAACCATCACCAGCGGGATCCGTCTCGGCAGCCCAGCGGGCACAACCCGCGGCTTTGGCGAAGCAGAATTTCGCCAAATTGCCGATTGGATCATCGAAGTGGTCGATGGATTGGCCGCCAATGGCGAAGAAGGAAATGCAGCTGTTGAGGCAAAAGTCCGATCCGAGGTCGCCAAGCTCTGCGCCCGTTTCCCGATTTACTGATCTACGGGACGGCGGGTGGGGCGCCTGTGATGCGGGCCTTGCCCGCCATCACACAGCGCCACCCGCCGGCCTATATATCCGACAAGCTTGGCACCTGCCGATGCACCAATACCGCCAAGGCTTCGGCCACATGCCGATCTGCAATCGCAGCATCCCCCGCCGCCACCCGAATGCGATGCGCCTCAAACAGCACCCGCGCATGCGACATCCCCTGCGGCGGCGTGAACTTATAAGACGCCAACTCAATCAACAGCCCCAAGGGCTCGCGAAAATAAATTGAGCTCATAAACCCCCGATCTTTCAAACCCGAATGTGCAATCCCAAGCGCATCCAGTTTTTCCGGCAAATGTATCGACACCGCTTGGCTGACCGAAAAAGCAATGTGATGCACGGCACCTGGCACAATCGGGGTTTTGCCCGGCAGAGGTGCCCGGGTCTCATCGCAAAATACCGTGATCAAACGATCATCCCCAGGATCAAAATACAAATGGCTCTCATCGGGGTTGTCGAGATTGGGCTGTTCAAAGACAAAGGGCATGCCCAAAATCCCCTCCCAAAAATCCAAGGTAATTTGTCGCCCAGCTCCGGTCAAAGTGATATGATGCAGGCCTTGGGTCGGTATGGTTCGGGAAAGCGTTGACATAGTTTATCCTCGTTACAGCAAAGTCACCCTAGCGGGGCTGGCGCAGAGTGCAAACCCAGATTAGATTGCCCATATGTTACATATGATCTCCCATGGACCTGAAAATGGCTCTGAAGCCGGCACCCCTTTGATCATCGCCCACGGGCTGTTTGGCTCTGGCCGCAATTGGGGTGTGATTGCCAAACGATTGGCCAATCACCGCCGGGTCATTGCTTTGGACATGCGCAACCATGGGGCAAGCCCCTGGTCTGAGGACCACAGCTATCACGCTTTGGCCGCAGATATCGAAGAAGTGGCCACAACCTTGGATCAACCGGTTGATCTACTGGGCCATTCTATGGGGGGCAAGGCGGCCATGGTCGCCGCGCTTTCTGGCGCGCCGATCCGCCGTCTCATCGTCGCCGATATTGCCCCCGTCGGCTATAGCCATAGCCAGCAGCCCGTCATCGACGCCATGCAATCTGTGCCCCTCGACCACATCACAAGCCGCGCAGAGGCCGATCAAGCCCTAAGCGCCCATATAGAGGATCCAGCCCTGCGCAGTTTTTTGTTACAAAGCTTGAATGTCAGCGCGCAACGTTGGCGGCTCAACCTGCCGGCCCTCAGCGCCTCGATGGATCAAATCATTGGGTTTCCTGACATCTCAGGCGATTTCAACGCCCCGGCCCTGTTCCTGACCGGCGCCCTCTCGGACTATCTGCGTCCAGAGCACCGCCCACGCATCAAAGCCCTCTTCCCCAAAGCCCGTTTCGCCAAAATTCCACAGGCGGGCCATTGGCTGCACGCGGAAAAACCGCGTGAATTCGAAGCTGCGGTTCGTGTGTTTTTAGACGCCTAGCCGCTCAGCGCGCCTAGCCATCCATCTTCAAGGCTGAAATAAACGCCTCTTGCGGAATGTCGACTTTGCCAAACTGGCGCATCTTCTTTTTGCCAGCCTTTTGCTTTTCCAGGAGTTTTTTCTTCCGTGTCGCGTCACCACCATAGCATTTCGCCGTCACATCTTTGCGCATCGCGCTCAGAGTTTCACGCGCGATCACCTTGCCACCGATAGCCGCTTGGATTGGGATTTTGAACATATGGCGGGGAATCAGATCTTTGAGCTTTTCAACCATCGCCCGGCCCCGCGCGTCCGCACGGTCTCGATGCACCATTGTGCTCAGCGCATCCACTGGCTCGTCATTGACCAGAATGCTCATCTTCACCAAATTATCCTGCTGATAGCCGATCATTTGGTAATCAAAAGAGGCATAGCCTTTGGTCACAGATTTCAAGCGATCGTAGAAATCAAACACCACCTCGTTGAGCGGCAAATCATAAACCACCATCGCACGCGAACCCGCATAGGTGAGATCCAATTGCACACCGCGGCGATCTTGGCAGAGTTTCAAAACATCGCCAAGATAATCATCAGGCACCAAAATCGTCGCTTTGATCCGCGGCTCTTCAAGATGGTCAACTAACGTAAGGTCGGGCATATCTGCCGGGTTGTGCAGCTGCTCGATCCGCCCGTCGCGCATGTGGATGTCATAAATCACCGAGGGAGCTGTGGTGATCAGGTCAATCGCGTATTCGCGCTCAATACGGTCGCGGATCACCTCAAGATGCAGCAACCCTAAAAAACCGCATCGAAACCCAAAGCCAAGCGCGGCCGAGGTTTCCATCTCATAGCTGAAACTCGCATCATTCAGAGCTAATTTATCGATACTGTCGCGCAGGTCTTCAAATTGCGCCGCATCCACAGGGAACAGGCCACAAAAGACCACCGGCTGCGCTGGTTTGAAGCCAGGAAGTGCTTCTACAGTTTGCTTGTCATGGCAAATGGTGTCGCCGACGCGGGTATCACGCACCTGTTTGATAGAGGCGGTCAAAAACCCGATCTCGCCCGGCCCCAATTCATCAATCATTTCCATCTGTGGCCGGAAAACACCAATGCGGTCCACATGGTGGGTGCTGCCGTTGGACATGAACTTAACCCGTTCACCCTTCTTCAGCTTTCCATCGATGATCCGCACCAGCACGATCACCCCCAAATAGGAATCATACCAGCTGTCCACCAACATTGCCTTCAAGGGTGCATTGATATCACCCTTCGGTGCCGGAAGCTTGTGCACAATGGCTTCAAGCGTTTCAACAATCCCTTGGCCCGTCTTGGCAGAGACCTGTATCGCCTCTGTCGCATCGATGCCAATCACATCTTCAATCTGCTCCGCCACGCGCATACAATCAGACGCTGGCAGATCAATTTTATTGAGAATGGGGACAATCTCATGATCTGCATCAAGCGCATGGTACACATTCGCAAGCGTCTGCGCCTCAACCCCTTGTGAGCTGTCCACCACCAAAAGCGAACCTTCCACCGCGCGCATGGAGCGGGAGACCTCATAGGCAAAATCCACATGGCCCGGCGTGTCGATCAGATTGAGCACATAGCTCTCGCCATTGAGGGCCGTGTAATCAATTCGGACTGTGTTGGCCTTAATGGTGATCCCGCGCTCGCGTTCGATATCCATACTGTCCAACATCTGCGCCTGCATATCCCGTTCCTTAACGGTTCCAGTCTCCTGGATCAGCCGGTCAGCCAAAGTGGACTTTCCGTGGTCAATATGCGCCACGATGGAGAAGTTTCTGATATGAGATAGAGCTGTCATATGTGGGATATGGAATAGAGTAAGGGTTTGGTCAATGGGCGATCAACATCCGCACACCGCAGATGAGCGCCGTACCAACGCGCAGGGTG
>JGI26253J51717_1000771_pt1 | contig 13469 bp, 8 predicted proteins | sample SaaInlV_100m_DNA_6_FD_51717 | JGI IMG/M metagenome (IMG submission 51717)
CTTGCCGTCGCCATCTCGCACTCTGTCGAGTGCGCTTTCATTGGGCAGCGGCTCGCCGTCTAAATAGAGCTTAACGACGCGGTCGTCTTCTATCTGCAATGCCGAAAAGCGGATCAGTTCCCGGTCGCCGTTGAGTGAATAGCCGTTAATGTTTTTGTAGAGAAGAGTGTCTGCAGAGCTAACGCTCGCGCAGGCAAGCGCTGAAGCGGCGAGCAGTGCCGCCGAAAGTCTAATGGTCATATTGAGTCTCGCGAAAAAGGGCTACCAATGACGTCGTCAGAGGCGGTAAGTGCCGAATAAGTGGAGTGAGTCTAGCAACTTACTCGATTAGTGTCATGGCACTAATCAGCAGCCCGCTGGGCTTGATCGAGAGGGTATCAGTAGGGCGGAGAACAAAAAGCAAAGGGGGCGGGAGCTGGCTAATTGAGGGAGAGGCAGGCAAAAAAAAGGCTCGATTGCGGTGTAAACAATGGAGCCTTTTTACTTTTTTAGCGGGGCGTTCGCCTTCTATTCGCTATGTAGTCGTTTTCTATTCGTTGTTTACTCGCCTTCGTCAGCTTCGACATAGCGGAAGAAACCGAACATCATTTCTTGCCAGGTTTGCTCGCCCCACGAAATTTCAGCGGACGGATCTGGGTTGAAAGGGTTCATCTCTGAATTGTCGAAGGTGGCGCGGAATACCATCTCTGTGCCAGCAGGGAGGAACTTAGGCTCTNTAAAGTCGTAAGTCTTCTGCCAGTTAAATTGGTAATTCGGCACGTTGAGAATCTCTTCTTCTGATCCGTCAGGGTAGACGAGTTTGAAGTTCGCATCTTCGCCGCGATAATGCATGTGCGGCCCAACCATAGTCAGGTAAGAATCCTTGCGGAATTTCTTAGACGCGACCATTTCATGATTGGCTTCGAAAGGCGCTATTGCGATTTCAAGATCGGCAGCCGAACCGCCTAGAATAGTGCGCTCTGGCTCTTCATCCCAAAAATGGATGCCGATTTCGGAGGCATCAACAGACTCTTTGCCTGAAGACGTGTAATGCATCTGCAGGATCAGGCCGCTTCCCTGCGGAAGAGGGAATCCCGCGCCGTCAGGGTAGGTGTTGATTGAATTACCCGGGGCATAGGCGCCGAGACCGATGCCTTGATTAAGGATGCCAAAAGCACCTCCGGGGCCTCTGCCAGTATCAGGCGCTTGCGCCCAGGCAATGATGTGATGCAGCACGGTGGTGTCGCCAGCGACAAATTCAACCGCTTTAACCCACTTATCTTCGGGCAAGTCGAGAGGGAGAACCAGATTACGGTATTCAACTGTGCCCGTCGCAGGAATAGTTTGCGGCGGGATGTTGACGATCATGTCTGGCTCGCCGTGGCCCCATTTAACCGGCGTGATTTCGTATTCTGCGAGGGGATCGGTAGCGCTGTCGTTCTTGGCGCCGCTATCGATCCAGTGCACAAGCTTCTGTGTCTCTTCTACGGTGATATGGTTTACGCCGTGGAATTGGTTTGAGTACTCAACGTCGATCTGACCTGGCGGCATGCGCTTGGTGATCAGCGTTTCACGGATCATAGGCGACCAGCCCTGAACCATCTGGTGGCTGCTCATAGCGAAAGGCGCGATACCGCCTTCTTGGTGACATGTCACACAGCGCTGCTCTAAGATTGGCGCGACGTCATTGGCGTAAGAGACTGCTGCGATCTGCGCTGATTTTGCGCTGAAGTCGATGGCTTCTCCGTTGCTGGTGAATACTGGCGCGGCGATCTCTTGATCAGCGATGAGCGCAGTTAGCGCATCAGCCACGTAGTGGTCACTTGCGCGTCGTGCTTTTTTGCCTTCGGCAAAGCGATCGTTGAGCGCACCACGGTAGACGAGCTCTTTCGCTTTAGGGTCCAGAATAGCGACCTCTAACGCGCGTGTAAGTCCGAGCTCTTCCGCGACGAGTTGAGTGTCATCTATTAGAATGCGAAGCTCGATGCCTGCCTTCTCAGCAGCCTGTAACAGCGCCGCTTTATCGGCGTTGCCTGTCGAGTCGAGCATAACGAATTCGACGCGTTGGCCTTCGAACTGCGCGGCCAAGCTCGCTATGTCTTTGGCAGCCTTGCGAATATCGCGACTACCGTCCTGTGCAAGCACTACCACTGCGTTTTGATTGGCATGACGGCTTAGTTGGAAAAATCGGCCTTTTGCATCTACTAACGAAAAATCACTGACGCGCTCGCCAGCATTCGCCATGCTTACGCAGGTGGACAGCAGTGTCGCTGCACTCAGTTTGGCGATTGTCGAAATTTTAATCATCTCGTACTCCTTATTCTTTGGTCGTAAGCTATTACTATTGCTACCTTAACTGGCACCGAGTCTAGGGCTTTTAGTCGCGTTGTGCTTCCTAAAAATTAAAAACTACTGAATTTCGAGAATCTGAGTAGAATTAAATCCTACAAAACGCGGTTTATGTCGCGTTGGCGTAAAGATTTACTGCAAAACACTCGACAGGGCCAAGAAAGTGATCCGATTCCGATTTAGCACTCCAGTCGTATTACGACTAATAGCATGCCTTTGGTTCGTTGTCGCGAACACGGGATTCGCCGCTGAATATCGCGTGGCGCACTGCCTTAAAGGTTGCCCGATAGAAATGAATGCAGGCAATCAACTTATTGCCCGTGCTATCTATGCGCTATCTTTTAACTCGGATCGGGGTGCGGCCGACTGGCTCGCCTACCGAATGCGTCCGGGAGCGCTGGGCATTGCCACGAGCCTGTCACGTGACTGGGTCGACGATTCAGATTTGCCGGGTCTTGAGCAGACTATCGCTGTTCAAGATCAATCAGCCGAGGCGCTCGGATTGATTAGAGCAAGGCTAATCCCGTTGGTCAGTGTTGCAGCAACGCCTTACTGGCACGAAGCCAACCTGTTGTCTGCAAGCACATTGCGCACAGTGAATCTCGACAGGGGCGCTTGGTCGGGACTCGAATGGTCGCTTCGTAATCTGGTCAATCGCCGCGGTGATGTCTACGTTGTTACTGGGCCTATTTACGGCCCAGAACCTGATCCATCACACGAGCCTTCAACAGCCGAGACAGACCTGCCAGTCGCCTTCTTCAAGCTTGTTGCAACCCCGAGTGGCGCGTTAAGCGTGTTCCGATTCGATCAAGCTTTCGGCGTATACCTGCATCATTGCGAGGCCAGAAGCACACTTGCAGAGATCGAGACCGAAACAGGGCTGCAATTTTTCCCAGATTGGGAAAGAGCTGAGTTTGGCCGCGAGACTCTGGACACCCAGCTCGGCTGTCGCTAGGGCGGCCACTCTTTTTTAGTGAGGGCGAGTAGGCTCTAGCGAATCTCGGCGAGGAAGTAATCGTCGATTAGCAGCTCTTCGATGAGGCGATCTAGAGCCTTGCTTACAGCGGCTGCGGCGCCTTCGCTCAGTGGGACTGTGCCGCGACCAAACAGTTTTGTCTGCCAAACAATACGCGTACCTTCGACCAGCTGAATACTTGTTCTCAGCGTGAGCTGCAAAGACTCTACCCCAGCTCTGTCGACTAACGCAGCGTCTGTTGCGACCAGCGTACCGGCCAAGCGCATGCCTGCCTCATCACCAGCCAGACGCGCATCGCTCGCGGCAAAGGCACTGTGCATTGCTTCACCAACAATTTCCGCCAAGGGACGACTAGCCATTGCAACCCCGCCATCGGCAAGTTCACCCGTAAAGATCACTCGTGGGTCGCTAACCTCGCGTTCATCGGCGAAGGCCTGCACCGAAAGGGTTGTTTTCATGCCGCTGAGCTCAGTGAGCTTGCCACCGGAAAAGGCTGTCGCGATTTCAATCTCGCTCTGCGCAGACACGCTACCCACCGCAAGCGCGCCAATCGCAGTCAGCACCGAGGCTAATCTTATAGCACGCGCGGGCATGCATTTTTTGGCAAAAACCCAAAAGGTGAAAGGCGGTGTCGCTTTGATTCTGAGCTGCGTCATGAGTTGTTCCCTAACTGACTAAATGAGCCATTGTCTTACCGTGCGCGCAGGAGTTTCTGCGGGCCAAACCGAGGCCTGAGAATAAATGACCGTTGCGGCATGTTCAAGGCATCGCGCTTAACTTTAGCCTAATTTCTCGAGCAAAAAAAAACCACAGGGCCTCAAATTAGAGGGCGCTGCGGTTTCTTTTACGCGCTGTCCAAACGGAAGTTTAGAGCTCGCTAGTCGGCCAAGTTGGCGCATTGTTGCGGACAGTAACCGCGCGGATGCCTTGGTTGACGAACTTTTGCACTCGGCTGCCTTCGTAGGTTTCAGTCGTGTAGACATTGCCTGCTGAGTCAGTTGCGATGCTGTGTGGCGCATAGAATGTGCCAGGCTGACGACCGCCTTGACCGAAGGTGTAGAGAACCTCCATTGACTCGCGGTCGATAACCGAGATCTTGAAGTTCTGGCCATCCGCTAAGTAGATGTATTTTTGCTCTTCGTCACGCGAGAACGCGATATCCCAAGTTGAACCTTGGTTTAACGTCGCTGGGTTGTAAACAACCTCGCGCACATAGGTGCCGTCTTTGCGGAAAACCTGCACCCGGTCGGCGCCGCGGTCACACACATAAACTAGGCCGTCATTCGAAGGCTCTGCACAGTGAACCGGGCCGCGGAATTGTTGCGGACCAGGCTGACCAGGAACATAGGTGACGTCTGCAGTGTCATCAGGCGTGTTGCCGTAAGCACCCCAGTAACGCTTGAATGCGCCAGTAGCGACGTCGACAACAGCAACGCGGCGATTCTGATAGCCATCAGCGAAGTAAGCTTCATTCGCTTCGACATCGATCGCGATTTCAGCTACGCGCGCGAAGTGAGTCTTGCTATTGCTGTCTCGGCCTTCGCCCTGCATGCCGATAGTGCGGATGTACTCACCGTCGCGTGAGAATACGAGTACGTGTGAGTCACCGCCGCCGTTGCCGCCAATCCAGACGTCGCCGTTGGGAGCAACTTCGATACCGTGGTTAGAAGCAGGCCAAACATAAGGTGCGCCTTCAACAGGGCCGCCCCATGCGTTTACTACATTGCCTTCTGCATCGAATTCAATGATTGGTGGTGCCGGTGTGCAGCACTCGGCGACGCCGCCCTGCAGACCGATTTCAGTGTTGCCACCGAATTGTGACGCATCGTTGCGGTGAACGATGAACACGTGATCGCGTTCGTCGACGTCTACACCGATTGTATTACCCATCGCCCAGTTGTTAGGCAGTGGCTTTGGCCAGTAAGGATCGACAAGGAAATGTGGCGCCATGACGCCGTTGCTCGCCGCAACGCTTGGCTCCTGAATCTTAGATTGCCCCACCCCCAGTGCAACCAAGGCAACGACTAATGCCGCGCCGATAAACAACTTAGACTTTCTCATTTTTATAACCTCCATAGGCCCGCTTCACGGGCGTGAATACTCTCCAGAGTCGTCCGGAGTATACTCATTTCTAGGCAGGCAGTATACTCGACGGCCGTTTTTAAGAGATGCGTAATTGAGCGCGTTTTTAAGCCATAAATCGCTGAATTTAATGGAGTAAATTTCATGAGCCGCATCGATGTGCAAGATTCGTCGCAGACTTTCGTCCATCATTTGTCGCGCCTTGGCAGCCGCCTTGGTGCGTTACTGGTGTTGCTGTGTACCTTCCTGCCCGCCGTTACTCAGGCCCATGATATTCCGAGTCGAATCACTGTTAACGCCTTTGTAAAGCCCGAAGGCAATACACTCACTGCGTTGTTAAGGGTGCCGATGGAGGCGTTTGGAGAAATCAGCTTTCCTCTTCGAGGCCCGGGGTTTATTCAAATCTCGGAGGCCGACTTCGCTATCAGAGACGCGGCAAGGGTTTACATCACCGAGTCTTTCAAATTCTACGAGAACGGCGTCGAGTTAACCGAGAAGCAATTGGGAGCGGTCCGGGTCGAATTACCCTCCGACCGCTCGTTTGTCGACTACGATCGCGCGCTCGAGAATATCCTCAGCGAGCCGCTGGCCGACTCGGCTAATCTTTATTGGCGCCAAGGCGTGCTCGATGTCATGGTCACCTACCCCATTTTGGACGAGGGTTCGGACTTCAGCGTCGATCCATTGCTTGGGACGCTGGCGAATGAAACGACAACGGTACTAAGGTTTATTGTGCCCGGTGGCGCCGAGCGCATTTTCAATTACATTGGCAATCCAGGCGTTGTCGATTTAGACCCTCGTTGGCATCAGGCTGCGCTCCGCTTCGTAGTGATGGGTTTCGAACACATCNTAGAAGGNACCGATCACCTTCTCTTTCTGTTCTGCCTAGTGATTCCACTCCGCTCATTNCGTGGGCTAATTCCCGTTGTGACCTCGTTTACTATCGCGCACTCGATTACGCTGATTAGCTCGGCGTTCGGACTTGCGCCCAATGTGCTTTGGTTTCCGCCGCTTATCGAGACGCTGATTGCGCTGTCGATTGTTTACATGGCCTTCGAGAATATTGTCGGGGCGAGACTCGAACATCGCTGGGTAGTGACTTTCGCATTTGGGTTGATTCACGGGTTTGGCTTTTCATTCCTCTTCAGCGATACGCTCCAGTTTGCTGGCGGACACCTGTTCTCATCGCTTCTTGCGTTTAATGTTGGTGTCGAGCTTGGGCAACTGTTTATTTTGCTGTTGGTTATTCCACTGCTCAGTGTGCTGTTCTCGCGTTTCGTGCAAGAGCGAATCGGCACGATTCTGCTGTCAGCCCTCATTGCGCACAGCGCGTGGCATTGGATGCTAGAACGCGGAACGACGTTCAGTGAATATCAATTAGCCATGCCGATAGTCGATAGCATTTTTCTCGCGTCGCTCATGCGCTGGGCAATGTTACTTTTAATCATCGCAGGCGCGGTCTGGGCGATGTATGAGGTGTTCCGAAGGTTTGCGTTAATCGAGCCCTTATCGAGCTATGGTCCGAGCGATAACCTAAGCGATGGCCTAAGCAATAAAAAGCCCCGTGAGTCGTAAGGCTAGCGAGTGGCGCTGCGTTAAATCTTGTTACAAAAAGTAATGCTTTAGAGCGAGGCGGCAGTGTATTTTGAGCTACACTCAGAGGCTCTACATTTAAGGAATAGTAGCAATGGTTAATCGGTCTGTAGCTGCATCTTTTTTACTTGCTGGCGCATTGCTCGCGACCCAAGCAATAGGCGCTGCACCAGCGCGGGTTGGCGACTTCGCCCTGATTGATAGTGCAGGTGAATTTCACCAACTCAGTCGCTACGGCGATAAAGAAGCCCTCGTCCTCATGGCGTTTGACGCAAGCTGTGGCTCGATGCAGAGTCAGGTCGATCAATTTGAAGCATTAGAAGCAACATGGCGAGACAGAGACATCGTCTTCGGCATAATCAACGCAACGCCTAGCGCGACCATCGATGCAGCGCGCAGCGCGCAGGCGTCGTTTGCGATAGAGCTTCCGTTCATGCTCGATAGCAGCCAACTCGTTACCCGCACGTTGGGGCTGACGAAAGCGGGAGAGGTTACCGTATTGAACCCCGCTCGCCTCTCCTCATTTTATGCCGGAGACCTTGACTCAGCAGACGCCTCCATCGAAGCCAAGCTCAGCGGGAAAGACGCAATAGCTGCGGCGAGCCTGTCTGGCTGTGAGTTGTCATTCCCTTCCCTCGACGCTATCGCAGCGACACCCCCCGACTATGCGACTGATGTTGCGCCCATAGTGATCGAGCAATGCGCCTCTTGTCATAGGGAAGGTGGTATCGGGCCTTTCGCACTCGACAGCCACCTGATGCTTCAGGGTTGGTCGCCGATGATTCGTGAAGTGTTGTTGACCAAGCGTATGCCTCCGATGCAGGTCGATCCTGCGATTGGCCACTTCGATAATGATCGCGCGTTAAGCGGCGACCAGATCGAGAAGTTGATCGGCTGGATCGACGCGGGTGCTCCGCGCGGCGCGGCGGCTGTTGATCCGCTCGCCGAAGTTCAATTTCCAGATCGTAAAGCATGGCAACTAGGCGAGCCTGACTTCATTATCAAAGCGCCAGCCATGGAAATCCCGGCCACCGGCGTGCTCGACTATGTCGATATCGATGTCGAACTCCCCTTTACCGAAGACAAGTGGGTCAAGAGTGTGCAGTTCATCGCAGGCGATGAGTCTGTATTGCATCACCTGCTGGCNTATGTGACTGCGCCCGACGAAGCCTTTGAGGGCGGCGAAGCGGATACCACCTCGGTTGCTCGGCGCTTCCTCGAGGGCTATGCACCAGGCAAGGTTGATGCGATGACTTTCCCAGAGGACACTGGAGTGTTCATCCCTGCAGGGCATAAGTTGTCTCTGCAATTCCACTACACTACCAATGGCAAGGCGACTGTAGATGAAACCGTCTTAGGTCTCTACATGTACGATGAGCCGCCCGCCCATGAAAATTTTACTCGCTCGGTAGCCGCGAGTTTTAGAATTCCAGCTTATGCGAAAGACCATGAGGTCAAGGCAGCTTATACCTTCCAAGAAGACGTTGTGGTGACGGGCCTGCGGGCACACATGCATTTCCGCGGTAAAGACATGAAATTTACGGCGCAGATGCCCGATGGCCGCATGCAAGACCTCTTAAGTGTGCCCAATTACAGCTACGCATGGCAGCCGACTTATCAGCTTGAAGAGGCGATGGAATTACCCGCGGGCACCAAAGTGCACGTGACCGGTTCATTCGATAACTCCGAGTACAATCCGGCGAACCCTGATCCAAGTAAAGAGTTAACTTTTGGGCTGCAAAGTTGGGACGAGATGTTTATCGGCTATTGGACCTACCACGCAGCAGAACCCAATAATTAGTCGGTAGTTGAAGGTTTGGCAGCGATTGCGTTGCCAAGCAAACGAAGAAACACCCGCGAGGGTGTTTTTTTGAATTGGGCTACGTTTGCTTTAATGCCGTTTTCGTTCGTGTCTTAGGGCACTAATTCGGTTTGCGCGCAGACAGAGCCTTGCTATGATGCAGAGTCCTTCTAGGCTCGCGCCCATAATAATAATTCGGGAGAAAATTCAATGTCCTCGGTCTTTATCATCGTCTTCGGACTAATCGGCTTTACCTTCGGCTGGTTCGTCTACTCTAAATTTATTGCAGAAAAAATCTATCGACTCGACCCGGACTACGTAACACCGGCGCACACATTCAACGACGGCATCGATTTCGTNCCAACCAACAAGTTTGTCCTTTGGGGTGCGCATTTCACCTCGGTTGCCGGAGCTGCGCCNATTGTCGGCCCNGCAATTGCCGTCTATTGGGGNTGGGGGCCAGCGCTTTTATGGGTCACTTTTGGCTCGATATTTTTTGCGGGCGTTCACGACATGGGCGCACTCTGGGCAAGCACTCGCCACAAGGCGAAGTCGATAGGGGCTTTATCCGAAGACGTGGTGGGCAAACGTACGCGCGCGCTCTTTATGGTGGTGATCTTCTTACTATTGCTCATGGTTAATGCCGTGTTTGGCACAATCATTGCGAGTGAGATGGTCGACATTCCCACGTCTGTATTCCCAGCTTGGGCCGCCATTCCGGTTGCGGTCGGCATCGGCGTCCTGATTCGAAAGCAATACAATCTCTTGCTGATCTCGATTATCGGCGTCGTTATTCTCTATTTCTCTATCTACATCGGCAGCGTGATGCCGCTGGAACTACCCGCCGACATCTTCGGTTTGGGTCCTAATGGCAACTGGATCATTCTCTTGTTTGTTTACGCAGGTATTGCCTCGAGTCTTCCTGTTTGGTTGCTGCTGCAGCCGCGCGACTACATTAACGGTGCGCAGCTCGTGGTTGGTCTTTTTGTGCTCTACGGTGCGGTACTGCTTACCCTGCCTGAAGTGACAGCGCCAATGATTAACGAAAACCTCGCTGAGAATACGCCACCAATATTCCCAATTCTCTTCGTGACTATTGCCTGTGGTGCGCTCTCAGGTTTCCACGGCATCGTGTCGTCCGGCACGAGTTCTAAGCAACTGAGTAATGAGAAAGACGCGCGTTTCGTCGGCTACCTCGGTGCGTTGGGCGAAGGCACGCTGGCGCTGATTACGATTACGGCGGTGACCGGTTCTCTCTACGCTGCTAACGCAGCCGATTGGAACACTATTTATTCGGGTTTTGGCAGCGGTGGGGCGAGTGCCTTTATCGCCGGCGGCGCAGCGTTGATAACCGAAGGCTGGGGTATTCCGATAAGCTTTAGCGAGACTATGCTCGCGGTAATGGTGGTGTTGTTCGCCGGCACGACAATGGATGCAGGCTTACGTCTGCAACGCTATATCATTCAAGAATGGGGCAACATATATGAGATAGGCCCGCTTAAAAACAACATCATCTCCACTCTCGTTGCTGTGTTCTCCTGTTTGATCCTCGCCTTCGGTGCGTCTAACGGCGGCTACCCTGGCGATGGCGGCATGGTCATCTGGCCGTTATTCGGAGCGTCTAATCAGATCCTCGCAGCACTCACACTGCTGGTTATCTCAATCTTCCTGATGCGCCTTGGCCGTCCTGCTATTTACACGCTGGTGCCAATGATCTTCATCATCGTGGTCGCGTTTTGGGCGAGTGCGTGGTATCTCGTCGACTATTACCGTGGCGAGAAGTGGCTGTTAATGGCGCTTAGCCTCGCTGTGATGAGTGCGAGTATTATCGTTGTGCTCGAGGCTTTCTCGGTGATTGGTAAAATACGTCGCGGCGAAAAACTCGATGTGGCTGACGAGCAAGTGTAGGCTCGATCGGATCAAGCCGACTCTCTTATAGGTTATAGGTTATAGGTTAAAGGCTATAGGCTGCCGTTGTTTAGCTGAGCGCGGCCTGACTGAAAGCAAAAACCCGCCAGCATCGTGCTAGGCGGGTTTTTTGTTGCCGGTGCCTAGAGTAGCGAAAGAAGAGGGTGTTGTGAGTAAGGGTAATGCGCTGATGCTATTAAGTGACAAGAACTGGGCAGGGGAGCTGTCTTGCCATGGAGGCCATACACTCAGTGTGCAGCTCTTTGACGAAATCGACTCGACTAATGCCGAAGCGCTGCGCCAGTTCAAGTGCTTGGATGAAAAGGCTCACTGCCTGCCGACTGTGTTAATTGCAAAGAGTCAGACAGCGGGGCGGGGCCGCCGAGGAAGAGCTTGGGTTAGCAAGCCGGGAGCAGGACTCTATCTGTCACTAATGAGGAGTTTTACGCTTGCGCCAGATGCCCTTCAGGGTCTGAGTCTCGTGGTTGGAATGGCTGTGAGAACGGCGCTGGCCTCGCTTGGGGCGGCCGAGATCAGTCTCAAATGGCCGAACGATCTCGTTTATCATGGGCGTAAGCTTGGTGGGATATTACTCGAGCTTCGTCAAGAGGCCGATCTTTGTCATGTCGTGATGGGAATTGGGATCAATATCGATTTAGCCACTCAGGAGGCGCTTCATCTCGACAGACCGGCAGTTGATTTGGCCGAAATCATGGGCGAGGCGGTAACACAGGAAGCGCTCTGCACTGCGCTGCTTAATCAGCTATCGCGAGATATCGATCAATTTATTGCACAGGGCTTCGAGTCGTTCGTTGTTCGATGGAATGAGGCAGACTACTATTTGGGCAAACGGGTCGCTGTCGAGCAAGGCGAACACCGCTTGCTAGGCGTTAGCCGCGGCGTTGATTCCACCGGTGCGCTGTTGCTATTAAAAGAAGGGACAGACAATTCGGGCACATTGCTGCGTTTCGAAGGGGGCGAACTCAGTCCTTCGCTGAGACCCGATGGAGAGTAAGAGTGGATATTGAGATTGATGCAGGCAATACGAGGCTTAAATGGCGGCTTCGCGATGAGAGCGGCGTGTCGGCAACAAGCATTGCTTCCACCCCGAGCGACATTGCCGAAGCTATAGCCGGTCGCGCGGTCAGTGGAGGAGTAGCCGACTCCCACACTCCAATAGGCCGAGTAAGGATCGCCAGTGTCCGCTCGCCGGATGCATTGGCCGAATTTGTTGCCGAATGCCGCGACCTATTTTCTCTCGATCCTCAGGTCGCTCGAGTAGTACAGGTGCATGCCGGTGTCACCATTCGATATCCTGACCCTAGCAGGCTGGGCGTTGATAGGTGGCTTGCTATGCTGGCAGCGAATGCGGCTTCGTCTAAGGCATGTCTTGTTGTCGATTGTGGTACGGCATTGACAGTCGATAAGCTTAATGAGCTCGGGCAACACTGCGGTGGTTATATCCTGCCAGGGCTTGCGCTTATGCGGCGCAGCCTTGAAGAGAATACCCGAATTCGGCTCGATGCGGGTTTCCAGCTGGGGGGTTCGGGTCTAGGTCATTCTACTGATGAGGCGGTTTATCATGGCAGCCTGGCGGCAGCGGTCGCGCTTATCGTTTCTGCACTCGAGGACGCGAGCGCAGAGGGGAGTGAGTGTGAGTTGCTGGTGACCGGCGGCGGGGCTGTCGAATTGATGCCTCATCTGCTCAGTCGCGGTGCTAAGCTGGTGCCAGATTTGGTTTTGGAAGGCTTGTCTTTAGCTTTTTAGAGGACAGAGCCGATTATCTCGAGCCTATGCAGCTCGGCGGAGATGGATTTGCGTTACATCATACTAGTGTTAGCTGTGGCTAATATCGGCTATATGGCTTGGCATAGCATGACAGAGATGCCTTCAGCGCAGTCTTCGAGTTCAGCAGCGGAACCTCCTTTAAGACCCCTGATCAACACGGGCTTGGTTAAGGTGAGCGAATCTAATCAGCTATAGCTCCCTATCTGCGCTTTTTCTGCGCTTTTTCTGCGTAAGACGATTGCACCTCGTAGGCAATTCCCATAAAATGCCGCTCCTGTGTAAGAGAGCCGAGGGTTATTTGTCCCTTGGGGAATCTTGTAGGAGGGGTTCCCGAGTGGCCAAAGGGATCAGACTGTAAATCTGACGCGCAAGCTTCGGTGGTTCGAATCCACCCCCCTCCACCATATAAATCTTGATGATTCATAGGGTTGCGAAATATTTGTCGTCTCTACGTAAGTTACAGGCGGGTATAGTTCAGCGGTAGAACCCCAGCCTTCCAAGCTGGTTGCGCGGGTTCGATTCCCGCTACCCGCTCCATTTTTCAGAGGCTCGCGCCGTCGGTGTGAACTCCAATGGTGCTAGTTTTTCGCTCGCATAGCTCAGGCGGTAGAGCACTTCATTGGTAATGAAGAGGTCCCAGGTTCAACTCCTGGTGTGAGCACCACCTTTTTTAAAGGTTTTGTTAAATGGCTCTGTTTGATTGTACTGATAGGTTTTAGTTGTCTTATCAAGAAGTTAAGCAGGAAGTTAAGCAGGAAGTTAAGCAGGAAGTAAGCAAAAATTTAGCAAGAAGTTAGCTGAAAGAAAGAAAAAGTGTTTCGTCTCTTGGCGGGGCAAATGAGAATTAACGTGAAAGACCTGCGAGCAGGTAAATGTTGAGGGCAGTCAAAAATGGCTAAGGAAAAATTCGAAAGAAGTAAGGTACACGTAAACGTCGGTACGATCGGACACGTTGACCACGGCAAGACAACATTGACTGCTGCTCTGACTAAG
>JGI26253J51717_1000774_pt1 | contig 13453 bp, 13 predicted proteins | sample SaaInlV_100m_DNA_6_FD_51717 | JGI IMG/M metagenome (IMG submission 51717)
GATGCTATGCAATGGCAATCGAGCACCCGCGAGGCTAAATTTAAGGGCCACGTTTATACCAGCAAGGAGGCATCCTCTGGGGGTAACGGAGCTGCGGGGGGTGGTTGTGGCTGTAATTGAGCCCGGTGTAAAAGGCGCGCATTCCATATCCACCATTAGGCAGTCACCATTGGTGCGAACCCTCGGCGCCGCTGTGGCTGCCCTGCCCGCCTACCAAAACACCTACGCCGATGCGCCTCCGGAGTTCACCGAAGTAGGATTACGCTACAGCCATTACAGCGAAGATAACCTGTCTACGGATAACTTGATTGCCGGAGCTCGCGGCCGTTACGACATTGATGTCACTCAGCTCTGGATTGAGGCGCCCGTAGGCTCGAATTGGTCTGTCGCTGTCGATGTTCAAAACGACTCGATGAGCGGCGCATCGCCATGGTTCGTCGGCACCCAAATCGATGGCCAGCCCGGCGTGATAATGAGCGGTGCGAGCATTTACGATAATCGCGTTGAAGTGGGTGCCACCACGCGTTACTTCTGGGCCGATGGCAACGCCGGGTTTAATGTGACGCACTCCAAGGAAGACGACTACGAAGCCTTGGCTCTCGCATTCGACGTGGCTTGGAACAGCAGTGACAATTCAAGAACCTGGTCGGCTTCGGCAAGCACCTCTAACGACAGGGTCGAACCCGTAAACGGCAACATCCCCGTATTTATCGACAGTGAAGACATTGACACGGCCTCGGTCTACTTTGGCGTCAGCCAGATTCTGTCTAGCACCGCTATTGTCCGTATTGGCCTGGGTTACACCTTTAGCGAGGGCTATCTGTCTGACCCTTACAAACTGTTTGATGCGCGCCCCGATGAACACGGCCGCACGGCGCTTAGTGGTGGTTATCGAAAGTTCTTTCCAGAGGCTCAAGGCGCCCTGCAAATCGACTACCGCTATTACTCTGACGATTGGGGCACTGACTCCCATACTGCCGAGGTGGCCTGGCATCAAAATTTTGAACGCTTCGCACTTACACCTTACCTGCGCTATTACAGCCAAAGAGAGGCGGATTTTTTCAGCGTTATCGCTGATTTAGACGAAGAATTTTATGCCGATGATTTTAGACTGTCGTCCTATGGCGCCTTAACTGTTGGGCTGAGAAGCACGATTCAAATTGGCGAATGGCAAATGGAAGGACAGCTCGAGCGTTATGAAAGTGATAACGATTGGGGGTTATATGACGGAGAGGCGGCTCCCGCCCTAGTGAATTTTTGGCGCGCCACCATTGGCATCAGCTGGCGCTTTGACTGATCCGCCCACCGTTACAGAGCATGCCTTCAAAGTGATGGGCGGCCCCGCTCGGCTGGTTATAGAACACCCAGCGGCCCATACCGCCAGTGCGCGAACGGCTTGTCAGGCCGTCGAGGGGCTGTTGCGTGATCTCGAAACGCGTTACAGCCGTTATCGTGAGAACAGCTTAATCAGCCAGATTAACCGCCTTGCGGGCACCGGGACGTTAACCCCCGTCGATGAAGAGACTCTCGCCTTGCTGGAGTTTTGTGGACGCTTATGGGAACAAAGCCACGGCTTGTTTGACCCCACGGCAGGAATCCTGAGACAGGTTTGGGATTTTTCTGGTGGGCAGCAAGGCGATGTCAGTGAACTGCCAGATCTGCTAGCCAAAGTGGATTGGTCTAAGGTGCTGCAAAGCGAACAGGGTGTTGGGTTGCGCGATGTCGGGATGGAATTGGATCTCGGGGGTATCGTGAAAGAGTATGGCGCCGACAAAGCCGCGCAATCTTTGCGGGACCACGGCTTCAACCATGCGCTGATTGAACTTGCCGGGGATGTCGTGGCCGTCGGTAGTAAAACTTCAGGGGCACCCTGGCATGTTGGCATCAGCGACCCTGAAGCCCCGTCAAGGACAATGGTCACCATCGAGCTGACCAACTGTGCCCTGGCCACCAGCGGGAGCTACCAGCGCTTTATCGAAATTAACGGCCGACGCTACAGTCACTTCCTCAACCCGCGCTCGGGCTGGCCCGTCGAAGGAGCGGCGAGCGTGAGCGTTATTTCAGACAGTTGTCTCACAGCGGGCGCGGTCGCAACCGTTGCCTGCTTGCACAGTGGTACCGATGCCACCGCATGGTTAGATCGGGCTGGCCTGCCGTGGCTAAGCATTGGCCAAGCAGGGGAATGCTTGGGTCCCCTCGCCCCCTGATCATCCAGCCGATGACATTGACCGTAACTGAGTATCTATTACTGCATTTGGTCTCCCCGCATGCCAGATACGCTCTATTACGACGGCCAGTGTCCTCTCTGCGTTAAGGAGATGGATAAGCTGCGCGTCATCAAAGATGAACAGCTACAGTTAGTCGATATTCATGGGCTGAGTGAGCCGAACAGCCCGGTCGACAAAGACCAGTTACTCCGCGTGCTCCACTTGGAGCGCGATGGGCAAATGGTCACCGGCATTGAGGCCAACGTTGCCGCTTGGCAGCACACCCGTTACGGGGTGCTATGGCGGTGGATGACCTGGCCTCTCATTCGTCCCATTGTGGAGCTCGCCTACAATCGATGGGCGCGCTGGCGCTACGACCGACTCTACAAGGCGGAGCCGTAACTTATGAGCAACTGGACCGCAGAAGAGCTCGAAGCATTACCCAGTCGGTATCGAGGCAATTTAATTAATGGTATTGCTGGGTTTAAACCCGCCTTACTGGTGGGAACTGCCGACAGACAGGGGCTAAGCAACCTCGCGGTTTTCTCTGGCGTCTTTCATATTGGTGCCAGCCCACCTGTGCTGGGATTAATCATAAGGCCCTGCCCAGAGGGCACTGAACGTCATACCCTCCATAACATACTGGCAACTGAGGTGTTTACCCTCAACCATATTACCGAGCCCATGATACCGGCCGCTCATCAAACCTCAGCACGCTACCCTCGAAGCGACTCCGAGTTTGACGCAACTGAACTCACTGAAGAATGGATTCCCGAGTTTGCTGCGCCAGCCGTTAAAGAATCACCCGTGAAGCTCGGGCTCTCACTCATCGAACACCAGGTGCTCGCCGTGAATCAAACGCACTTACTGATCGCAGGCGTGCAATGGCTGCAATGCCCTGCCTCTGGAATTCGAGACGATGGCTCGGTAAATCTTATTGACCTCGATACGCAAACGGTTTGCGGTTTGGACAGTTACCACGGGGTCAAAGAGGGGCAGCGATTTGCCTACGCTAAAGCCGATCGAGCGACACAGGCTTTGACTTGAATCAAGTAATCATGGCTCTGGCACTGCACGCGATCAAACGTATTCCTAGGCCAGCTCCTTGCTAAAAGCCACCGATACCCATACCTGCGCACTGGATAAAAAGCAGCGTCTTAAGACAATATGGCGAACACCGTCGTAGGGCAGTTTTGAACACATGTTAAGGCCGATATAATTTCTGGAACTTTCCCAAAGCGCATAGGTCATAGTGGTGTAATATTTGCCGTCCACTCGCTGCATTGATTCAGGAAAAGTCATGACGACAGAAACAGACCGACCCCTACCCTCACAAAAGTCCAACACTGGAATCATTCTCGCAGGGGTGGGCTTTGTCATTCTGTGTGGCGTTTTATATTGGGGGTTCATGCAGGAGAAGCCTGCTGCCACGCCAGAAGAGCCTGCAGTGCTGCCAGTCGCTCCACCGGTTGTCACTCCAGAAGTCGTTGTCATTGAGCAGCCATCAGCGCCTACCAGCGAGCCCGCTCTTGAGCCTGAAGCCGCGCCCGCTGAAGCCGTTGAAACCATAATCGAGGCCCCTACAGTAACGCTGTCGGAAAGCGACGCGGTCATTAGCGAATTTTTGCCGCAGCTAAACAGTGGCATGCTTGGTCAACAATTTGCCATGAGCAGTAATGGCCTAGAACGCGGTGTTGCCATCGTTGACAACCTTCGCATGGGTAACGTGCCCTACAAGCTGCTACCCGTGGGCCGTCCCGGTGTAAAATTTCCGTTTCAAGATGACGGTCTTGCCGTGACCCTTGATCCTGCGGGGTTTGAGCGCTATGACGGTCTCGCCACCACTGTGGCAGGGATTAACGTAGCAGCAACAGTCACCCTCTATGGGCTACTTTCGGTTGTACTTGAAGAGGTATGGTCAGGCCTCGGTTACGGTGACACCACATTTGATGACGCCGCACTGGGTGCCCTCAATATGATTTTGCTCGCACCCGCCACAGACCTCGAGGCACGCTTGTTCAAAGACGAAGCGAATTGGCGCTATGAAGACGATAGCTTAGAAACCCTACCCGCCCTGCAAAAACAACTTATGCGCATGGGTCCAGCCAATGCTGAAAAAATTCAGGACAAAGCTCGCGAGCTTCGCGGGGCGCTTCTTGATCGCAATACCTAAATCGGCACTCGCCGTTAGGGTTAGTTCTACCAATGGTTGTCACATGCCGGTTAATACAACTGCAGGGCTAAAGTCGCTTAGCGGACAGCACATCAGTGCTGCTCGAGCCCGCGGCAATTAGTCGCAGCCAAAGGCTCTCCGGGTTAATCAAAATTACCGCTGGTGTCGTTGATCAGCCCCATAAAATGATCTGGCTCAAAGCCTCGATACTGCATGAAGCGTGCACGCTTACCCCATTCGCGGCGCCGCTCGTCAGCGTTAGGCTCATTGATCGGGGCTGGGAATTTCTTGCTGTACACCTGTTGTGCCTGTCGAAACCAATCGACCTCTAAGTCAGCAAGGGCCGCACAGTCTTGCCAGGAGTTTTTGATCCCCTTACTACGCAGTTCTTGATCAAGCCGCCGTGGCCCAATCCCCTTATTGACCAGCTGCCGCACCATGGCCGCTGCAAAACGCGTATCGCTCAGTAAATCCTCGTCGACGAGCCGTTGTAACTGCTCCGTCGCAATAGTTTCGAAGTCTTCTTCACGCCCAAAGCGACGCTTTAATTTCAGCATCAACTCATCGACACCATGCTCACGCCGAGCCAATAAATCCATAGCGGCCCGGCGCACATCGGTTGGGTTCAAAGGTGATTCCAAGTCGCTTACTCGGCAGAAGCCTCTCCACTCTCAATTGGCGCCGCTTCTACGACAGCCAAAGGCATTCCCATTGTTTGATGGCGAATCTGGCTCTCAATTTCATTGGCGATATCGGGGTGCTCTTCTAAAAACCGAGAGGCATTCGCTTTACCTTGCCCAATTTTATCGCCCTTATAGGCATACCAAGCGCCGCTCTTATCCACAAGATTGAGCTTAACGCCCCAATCAATTACCTCGCCCATGTGGTAGATGCCCTCGCCATACATAATCTGAAATTCAGCCTGCTTAAAGGGCGGTGACACTTTGTTTTTAACCACTTTGACTCGAGTTTCGTTACCGACAACCTCGTCGCCGTCTTTGACCGCTCCAGTTCGACGGATATCGAGACGAACCGAGGCGTAGAACTTCAGCGCGTTACCACCGGTGGTCGTCTCAGGGCTGCCAAACATAACGCCGATTTTCATGCGAATCTGGTTAATGAAAATAACGAGACAGTTCGTTTGCTTAATGGCTCCCGTCAGTTTTCGCATCGCCTGACTCAATAGCCGGGCCTGCAAGCCCACATGAGATTGTCCCATCTCACCTTCGATTTCGGCTTTGGGAGTCAATGCTGCCACAGAGTCGATAACCAAGACGTCGACTGCTCCCGATCGAACCAACATCTCGGCAACCTCGAGAGCCTGCTCACCGGTATCGGGCTGCGAAACGATCATGTCGTCTACTTTGACCCCCAACCGCTCGGCATACTGCGGGTCGAGGGCGTGTTCAGCGTCAATAAAGGCCGCTGTGCCGCCTTTTTTCTGCGCTTCCGCAATTACCTGCAGCGTCATAGTGGTTTTACCCGACGACTCCGGACCGTATATTTCGCAGATGCGCCCTTTGGGTAAGCCACCAATCCCGAGGGCAATATCCAGCCCCAAGGAACCGGTAGAAATAGATGGGATAGCCACCCGCTCCTGATCACCCATTCGCATGACAGTGCCTTTACCAAACTGTCGTTCAATTTGCGCCATTGCAGCGTCAAGTGCCTTCGCTTTGTTGGGATCCATGCGTTTATCCTCAGGTTAAGACTTAAATTCAAACTACTGTATGTATATTCAGTGTTTTTGTGTTCAGATGCAACCTACTTTAACGCTTATCCTCCGGCTAAAAACTATCGTCAGTGAACACATGTCGTTATTGGCGACAGGTTGACGTCAGATACGATGTTCCTTCACCAAAATGCGCCAATCCGGCGTTCCGACCACGGCTGTGCAGTGCCAGCCCGCTCCAACACTCACAAATCAACTCAATCAAACCGGCTATTGCGCGGCTCAAAAAGCCAAAAGCACGCCTCGACGGTGCAGACGCTTGGAAGCCGAAAAGCCCTATAGGTAACATTGCACCGTTGGATTAGTCGTATCTCTGATCGCCTACTGCGAGCATAGGCCGTAGAATATCGTTACTAACCAAATTCACGACTCATCGGACCCATTTAACAACCATGCCAGAATCCTCCCCACATACACCGATGATGCAGCAGTACCTGGCCATTAAACGCGACCACCCCCATGAGCTGCTGTTTTATCGCATGGGTGATTTTTACGAGCTTTTTTACGACGATGCCAAAGTAGCCGCAGAGGCTCTCGATATTACCCTGACTGCCCGAGGCAAATCGGGCGGCCATCCTATTCCAATGGCGGGGGTTCCTTATCATGCTGCTGAAAATTATCTAGCGCGCCTAGTGCGCCACGGCTTCGCCGTCGCCATTGCCGAGCAAATTGGCGATCCCGCCACGAGCAAAGGGCCGGTCGAACGCAAAGTAACCCGCATCGTGACCCCGGGTACGCTGACAGACGAGTCACTACTCGATGCCCGTAATGACGCACTGCTACTCGCACTCCATCATGAAAATGGGCGCTCAGGACTCGCTTGGGCCGATATTTCCAGTGGGCGTTTTCTCATCACCGAAGTCAGCAGCACTGAAGCGCTTATCGCAGAGCTTGAGCGGCTATCCCCAGCAGAGATTTTAGTCGCAGAAGGTAGCTTTTACCCAGGTGTCGAGGGTCGAAGTGGCGTGCGATACCAACCGCCCTGGCAGTTTGACACTGCCGCCGCACGACGGGCTCTGAATACTCAATTCCAGACTCAGGATCTGCGAGGTTTCGGCTGCGACGACCTCGACGTGGGCCTTGCGGCTGCCGGCTGCCTTCTCGATTACCTGAAGGACACCCAGCGCGGCAACTTGCCACACATCCGAGGTATACGCGAAGAAAAACTCACAGACACGGTGCTGCTAGATGCTGCAACACGGAGAAATCTGGAAATCGATCGCAACCTGCAGGGAGGTGAGGAACACACCCTATTCTCGATTTTTGCAACCACTGTTACCGCCATGGGTACCCGACACTTGCGCCGATGGCTGCACCGACCCATCAGTACTCTTACCGAGCTAAGCGCCAGACAAGGGGCAGTACAGGACCTTATTAAGGATTACCGTTTTGAGTCAGTACGAACTTTACTCAAAGCGGTTGGCGATGTTGAGCGGATTTTGGCGAGGGTCGCCTTGGGCTCAGCGCGGCCCCGTGACCTCACCCGTCTTTGTGACAGCCTGGCCGCCCTGCCCCAACTGCGAGTAGAACTTTCCAGCATTCATACAGATCAATCACGACGCCTTGCGGAAATTGCAGAGCAATTGAACGATTATCCTGATTTAGTGGAACTGTTGTCGACGGCCTTGATCGAAAATCCACCCGTTGTGATTCGGGAGGGGGGGGTCATTGCTGACGGTTATGACGAGCAGCTCGATGAACTGCGAAATATTTCGCGCAATGCAAGCGAGTACCTCCTTGAAATTGAACAGCGCGAACGGGAGGCTACAGGGCTCAACACATTAAAGGTGGGCTATAACCGCGTCCACGGCTACTACATCGAAATTTCCCGAGCGCAATCTGATGCCGCACCGGATAGCTACGTGCGAAGGCAAACACTCAAAAACGCAGAGCGCTTTATTACTCCCGAACTGAAGGCTTTCGAAGACAAGGCCCTCTCGGCTAAGTCCCGAGCTCTCTCCCGCGAAAAATATCTCTATGAAGCCTTGGTCACGCAATTACAACAGCAGCTTGCGTCATTACAAACTTCGGCTGATGCACTTTGCAATCTTGACGTTTTCGCCTGCTTTGCCGAACGGGCATTGACGCTAGATCTTGTGTGTCCCGAATTTACTGACACGCTGTTGCTCGACATCGAAGACGGTCGCCATCCTGTTATCGAGCAGGTACTCGAAACACCCTTTATTGCCAACGGTACCCGACTGGATACCCAACGGCGCATGCTGTTGATTACAGGTCCCAATATGGGCGGAAAATCGACCTACATGCGGCAGACGGCGCTCATTGCACTGTTGGCCCATGTCGGTGCTTTCGTTCCAGCAAAACAGGTTCAGTTATCTCCTATAGATAGAATTTTCACCCGCATAGGCTCATCAGACGATNTGGCCAGCGGCCGCTCAACGTTTATGGTGGAAATGACCGAGACTGCCAACATTCTGCATAACGCAACGCCAAGAAGCCTAGTCCTCATGGATGAGGTTGGTAGGGGAACCAGCACCTACGATGGGTTGAGCTTAGCCTGGGCAGCGGCGGTTGCACTGGCGACACAAGTTCGGGCATTTACGCTCTTCGCCACTCATTATTTTGAACTCACGCATTTGCCCGAGCAGCACGACGCCATGGCTAACGTGCACTTGGACGCCACAGAGCATGAGGACCATGTGGTTTTTATGCACAACATTCAGGAGGGCCCCGCGAACCGCAGCTTTGGTTTACAAGTTGCTAAACTCGCCGGTGTGCCCGACAGCGTACTCTCCCTCGCCCGAGACAAACTCAAGCAATTGGAAACCGGAAAAATTCAAGTAGAAACCGTTGCACCACCCTCTCAAAACGATTTCTTCTTAACTCCTGAGACACACCCAGTGATTGAAAAGCTGCAAAATTTGAGCCTCGATGAACTCTCACCAAGAGCTGCACTGGAAATTCTGTATGAACTGCGCAAACAGTTGTAATTCGCGTATTTCAAATCGACGCAGAAGGCCGTATCCTTGCGTCGGACCAAATGGAGATGAGCAAGCATGACCTTTGTAGTTGGCGAAGACTGTATCAATTGTAAGCACACCGACTGTGTGGAAGTATGCCCGGTCGACTGTTTTTACGAAGGCCCCAATTTCTTAGTGATACACCCGGACGAGTGCATCGACTGTGCACTATGCGAACCAGAGTGTCCTATCGATGCTATCTACTCTGAAGATGAACTTCCCGCAGGCCAGGAACAATTTCTCGCCCTGAATACCGAGCTGGCAGACATCTGGCCCAATATCACAGAGAAGAAGCCTGCGTTAGAAGATGCCGAGGCATGGACCGGCAAATCTGACAAGTTGCCCCTGCTGCAGCGCTAGCTAGTTTTATTCAGCACCAAGAGCGATATATGGGGGCGTGGACGATACCAACGACAACCCCTTGAGGCGCGTTGGACTAGCGACGGGGTAGCAGGCGAAGCGGGTCTACTGGCTGTCCCTTCCTACGGATCTCGAAATGCAGCTTTACCGTGTCAGTGCCACTGCTACCCATTCGCGCTATTTGTTGTCCGGCACTAATATTTGTACCTTCAGCCACTAACATGACTTCATTGTGTCCATAGGCGCTAAGGAACTGCTCGTTGTGTTTGACGATTAAGAGCGCGCCGTAACCCTTCAAACCTGTCCCCGCATACACCACAACCCCAGCAGCCGTCGCATAAACTGGGTCGCCACGCTGACCAGCAATATCGATACCTTTATGAAGCACTGCTGAATAAGCGCGCTCAACCGGCCCCTTACCCGGCCACAACCAACGCGTCACAGGGCCCAGATTTTGCTGTTTGTTCTGAGCCGCGGGCTTGACCTTAGCTGTTGGCGGCTTAGAAACAGGCTTTGGCGGTGTTGCCACCTGAGACTCAGCCGTGACTGTGGCAGCGGTCTTTGATGCCGGCTTTGGTTGTGCTGATGACTTAGGTGTCGAGGGTGGCTTTGCTTTCGACTGGGATTTCGACTGGGGCTGAGGCGCAACCTTGGTGGCTTTGCTTTCGACTGGGGCTGCGGCGCAACCTTTACCTCAGACTTAGACGTTACCTCGGCGGTCGATTTCGCTGTGGCTGTGCCCGCTGATCCAACTGTTGCTTCCGTCACTACGGCTGTTACCGGCGGATGCGATAGAGCAACCTCCGCAGATTGACCAGCAACAGAGCCAGCGACGGGATCGATGGTACTGAGGGTTTGACCCGGATAAATGAGATAAGGCGGCGCAATATCGTTTGCCCGTGCAAGCAGTCGATAGTCGGCACCGAGGCGAAATGCAATGGCGTATAACGTATCTCCCTCCTCCACCGTATAAGGCTTACCGTGGTCGAGTGAGCCGCCATAATGCGGTGCGTGAGCTAACTCGGGCTTTACTGCGCCTCGGCTCGCATCAAGGACAACACCCTGTCGACTTTCGATGGGTGCGGGTGGATTATTCGCGCAGCCGAAGAGAAGAGCAGACACGACACATAACGATCCCAGTCCCGCACCACTGGGTTTACTAGGGTGCATCGGCAGTACGAATCTTTTCTGATCGACCCGCCAACCCCTGAAGGGAAATAACCACACCAGCGCCAAGTAACGCACTTAATAGACAGCCTAGCAATTCGCTGTCGCCCTCGATGGCCTCATAATACATGGGTGAAACTGGTGCCGTCTGTGTGGGGCGAGCTTGGCCCTCACTATAATAGTCGTCTGCAGTACCTCCTGCCATGGCCATAAAATCACTAAAGACCCGAGTAAAAATCCCACCAGCAGCGCAAGCGTGGCGGAACGCGCTCGGGACAAAACGAAACTCAGAAATCGACTGAAACTTAGCAATCCAACGCCACAACCCGCCGCAAAAATCAGCAACGGAACGGCCTCTCGATCGGCAACAGCAGTAATAATTGGTCCATACATACCAAGCAGCAACAAGATAAAACTGCCTGAGATTCCCGGTAAAATCATTGCGCATATACCGAACAATCCAGCCACGAAAAAACCCGCTGAATGCTGGGGGAAACTCACTCCTGGACCCAAACCCAGCACGAGCATAGCGACGACTCCTAATAAAGCCATTGTGACTATCGTCGGCGTCAGACGAGTAATTTCGGTACGAATAAGTGACAAACTTGATACTAAAACCAAACCGCAGAAAAACGACCACACGAAAAGAGGCTGCGTCTCCAACAAAACTTTAAGCGTACCTGCCAGACCAAAAATCGCCGATGCAATGCCCAGCATGAGTGGCAACAAAAATGCCCCGTCTACGTGCCGCCATAAACCTGACCATTGCCCCTGAAACAACAACCGAATCGCAGCCGCATCTACCGAAGTAACTGCCCCCAAGAGTCGAGGGTAAATCCCGGTAATTAACGCAACCGTACCTCCTGACACCCCGGGCACAAGATCGGCAGTTCCCATAGCGGCGCCCCGCAGAAAAATGCCCCAGCTGGAGGTGGCCATTATCGCTCCACTCCGGGCAGCATAGGTACAAAGTTTACGGGCTCAACAACTTCGGTCTCAAAGCCCGATTCACCTGCGTAGACCACAATCAAATCCTGTTCACGGTTACCCACTGGCATAATCAAACGTCCCCCTATGGCTAACTGCTCAAGCAACACTGCGGGCACCTCGTCCGGTGCCGCTGCCGACAAAATCACATCAAAAGGGCCCTTATCAGGCCAGCCTGCCAGACCATCTCCAAATCGCAGCTGCACATTACGTAAGCGTAAATCTCTAAAACGCTTGCGAGAACGATCTGAGAGCCCTTTGATTCGCTCCATCGCGAAGACCTCTGTAGACACTTGCGCCAGTATCGCGGTTTGGTAACCCGAGCCACTACCGATTTCAAGCACCTTTTTAGGTGTGCCGTTTGCCAGAGCGAGTTCTGTCATTTTAGCCACAATGTAAGGTTGTGAAAGCGTCTGGTTCCACCCTATTGGCAAGGCGGTATCTTCATAAGCACGATGCGCAAGGGCTTCATCAACAAACAAATGTCGTGGAGTCGAGCGGACAGCTTCGAGGACTTCAGCCGAAGAAATACCTTGCTCAGCCAGACGCTGCACCAGCCGCTGGCGCGTTCTCATGGAAGTCATGCCGATACCATCACGATCCATCACTCAGACCTCTGTACCAGCACGAGCAATCAACAGTGCGACAGCATGGCAGGCAATACCCTCTTCCCGGCCAATGTATCCCAGCCTCTCTGTAGTCGTTGCTTTTACATTAACAGCCAGATTTTTCACGCCAATATCACTCGCAATATGGCCGCGCATGGCGTCGGTGTGAGGGGCAATTTTTGGTCTCTGGGCAATAATTGTAATGTCGGCATTCACAACCTGCCATTGATGAGAGTCCAACAAAGCGACAACACGCCGCAGAAGCACGCGACTATCCACATCCGCATAAGTCGCGTCGGTGTCGGGAAAATGAGCACCAATATCGCCCAATCCAGCGGCCCCAAGCAGCGCATCGCAGAGAGCGTGCAGCACGACATCGCCATCAGAATGCGCAACCAGGCCTGAACTGTGCGCGATTTTTGCGCCGCCCAAAATGACATGGTCTCCAGAACCAAAAGCATGGACATCAAAACCATGTCCGATACGCATCATGTCCGCTTCACCGCCCAGGTTTTTAAATAGTACTCGGCCACCCTTAGATCATCAGGCACAGTCACCTTTAAATTGCAGGAAGGACCCTCAACAACCTGCACATCATACCCCGCTTGTTCCATCGCACTGGCCTCATCAGTAACAAGCAACCGCTTATCTAAAGACTGCTCAAGGGCAGAGGACAGCTCCGACCAGCGAAACATTTGGGGGGTTTGAGCGCGCCACAAGCTTTCACGATCGAGAGTTTCTTCAACGCGGTGATCTCTACCAACGCGCTTAATAGTGTCATTGACCCGTTGTGCCAAGAGTCCACCAACACCGCCGGCCTTAATCGAATCAACAAATCGCTGCAAATCCGCCAAGGGTAAGCAGGGCCTGGCCGCATCATGCACTAATACCCAATCGTCCTGCGCTGCAATCCCCGCGAGACTACGCAAACCAGAAAGCACCGAGTCAGCACGTTCTGCGCCCCCAGAAGCACGGCTAACCCTGGGGTCACTGAGACTCGAAATCTCATCAGCACGGCGATCGCTAGGATCTACTACCACGACAACCCCCCGAATATCAGGGCAAGCCAGAAGGCCACGCAAGGCATATTCAAGTATCGTCGTCCCCGCAATCCGCAGATACTGCTTGGGGATTTCTGCCGCCATACGTTGACCCGACCCAGCGGCGGGAACCACGGCCCACAAGCTACTCATGGTTGCTGTGGCACCGGCTCCGATGGTTCGACGAACTGGTAGTAC
>JGI26253J51717_1000781_pt1 | contig 13404 bp, 10 predicted proteins | sample SaaInlV_100m_DNA_6_FD_51717 | JGI IMG/M metagenome (IMG submission 51717)
TTGTGAGTAATATCCTCGCCGATCGTCCCGTCGCCTCGGGTAGCCGCGCGGACCAATTGTCCCTTCTCGTAGAGCAAACTCACCGCAACACCATCGACCTTTGGCTCGCAGCTGTAGGTAATCTCGCTGCTTACTTCGATACGTTTGAGGAGCCTTGCCTCAAACGCACGAAGGTCTTCTTCACCAAACACCTTATCTAGCGAAAGCATTGGAATTTCGTGCGCGACTTGAGTAAATCCCGGCAGCGGCTCGGCACCAATGCGATTCGACGGCGAAGAAGGAGAAAAGAGGTTATAGTCTTTTTCGAGCGACACTAACCGAGCCAACAAGGCATCATAATCGGCGTCGGTAATTTCTGGGCTATCGAGGGTGTGATAGAGACGATTGTGGCGCTCAAGCTGCACTCTAAGCGAAGCAACCTCTTCTAGGATTGCTGTGGAGGCACTCACCCTGCAGCAGCTCGCGAACGCAAGCGCCGCAGTTCAAAGTCGCGTACACGCTGCCTATAGTGTTCTATTGTTTGACCGGTCATCATATTGCGCTGGTCGTCGCGCAATTCTCCGTCGATAGAGCGGACAAGATCTTGTGCTGTTTGCAGCATTTCTTCGAACGCCTCGAAATTGCTGATTGGTGAAGGCAGCGCAAGAAACAGCGTGACGCCCACGGTTGCGAAATTTTCCATATTATTCAGATCAAACGTACCCGGTTGCAACATATTGGCCACGTTAAAGAGAATCGGGCCTCCTTCAGCGTCGTCTGTTCGCTTGCTAAAAATCTTCCTTTCCCCGTACTCAAGTTCAAGTCCCTGCATCAAGGACAGTAGGCGCTCACCCATGATTAACCGGCCTTTCTTGGCCGTTACATTCAATACGAGAACCTCTGACACCTCACCCACGGCGGCGCCCTTCGGCTTCTCCTCAATTGCAGGTGCTGCCTGTTCTTTAACCTCATTTACTCTAGGTGATAGCGGCGCGGGGGACGCGGCGTCCGGCTCTAGAACTTCGGGCTCAGGCGCCGCTTCTTGAGCAAAGGTTTCGGGGAATAAGTCGGTAACCGCTGGGCTATCATTCTCCGGCATGATGTCTCTTGCCTCGCTAGGCGAAGCCTCAGCGCTCTGATCCTGTTCGTAATTTTCAAACAAGGCACTATGATCGTTTGTGGATTCCGCGATGGGGACAGCAGTGTTGGCCTCAGTATGCTCGATAAGTGGCGTATCATCAGGTGCGTCAGGCACAGTCTTATCTGACTTTCGGCTGGCAACCAGTGCGCCAAGCGACCTGCTTGCAGCGCCCAACGAGCCGAGGATAGCGCTACCCCGAGAGTCTTTTTTCGATGGCGTTCTAGCCGATTCTTTTCTGCCTCCGATACGGTCACCTGCGGACAGACTGATCGAAGAATACTCGTCGTCATCGTCATCAATGCCGTCGCCCAAAGAGAAAGTATGGGTGTGAGCTGAGTCTGTAGCTATCTCTTCTGGAAATTCTTCAGGCAGATCTTCAGGCAATTCTTCGGCCAGCTCTTCAGACAGCTCTTCAGACAGCTCTTCAGACAGCTCTTCAGGCAATTCTTCGGGCAGCTCTTCTGTCTCTTTAGGGCATTCAGACTCTCTGGACTCTTCAGACTCTTCCGCCCCCTCAAACTCTACTGGCGCCTCAGAACCCTCTGTTTCTAATGACTCTTCAAACTCGAGTGGCAGAATTTCTGGACTCGCGGGCACAGGTTTTGACACGGGGATATTTAGAGGAGCGTCAGCCTTACTCTCTGTGTTCGCTGCATGAAGCTCATCGGGGGAGCGGCGAACAACGCGAGCGCCGCCGCTAGGAAGCTCCGCTAATTCGATTGCCTCGAGGTCGATGTCTTTAGGAATATTCTTGTCGATCGCAAGCCTGAGCTGGCTTTTTCTCGCTTTCAAAGCGACGAGAAGGCCTCTCACGACGACGCCAACAATAGTTAGGCCAAGGACTAGAATGACGAGTTCGCGTAAATCCATAAGATATTTTAGACAGGCTAATGAAAGAGTATTATCTAAAGAGTTATCAGCCAGGTGACAGTAGATCTTTAGCCAACTGCGGGCTTAAGTCGAAAATACTTTTCCCTCATCAGCCATACGCTCAGTTTGGCTGGTGAGGAGGCGCTTAGGCAAGCCACCCTACATTGCAGCGAGTTCTGCTGCCTCTTCAATATCGACCGCCACAATACGTGACACGCCCGGCTCGTGCATGGTGACGCCCAACAGTTGGTTTGCCATTTCCATCGTTATTTTATTGTGTGTAATGAAGATAAATTGCACGGACTTCGACATCTCTTTGACCAAATTTGCGTAGCGGCCAACGTTGGCATCATCGAGCGGTGCGTCAACCTCATCGAGCATACAAAACGGCGACGGGTTTAATTGGAATATAGAGAATACTAGCGCGATCGCCGTCATCGCTTTCTCACCGCCCGACAAAAGATGAATAGTGCTATTTCTCTTTCCAGGGGGCCTCGCCATAATTGCCACACCCGTATCGAGCAAGTCTTCACCGGTCATATCAAGATACGCGTGGCCACCACCGAACACTCTAGGGAATAATGCCTGAAGACCAGCGTTTACTTTGTCGAAGGTCTCTTTGAAGCGCGCGCGCGTTTCTTGATCGATTTTCTTGATAGCGTTCTGCAGCGTAGTCAATGCGCGTTCGAGGTCGTCGTTCTGTTTATCTAAATAGACTTTTCGCTCAGACTGCTGCGCATATTCATCAATAGCCGCAAGGTTAATTGGCCCTAAGCGTTGAATGCGATTAGCGAGTCGCTCCAAATCGGTGTCACATTGCGCTATATCCATCTCTTCAGGCAAGGCATTGAGCACCGCTTCTAGATTGAACTTGGCGTCAGTAAGCTGCTCGAGAATGGACTCCTGCTTTACTGAAGCGCCTTCGCTTTTAAGCCTCGCCTGCATAAGCACTTCGCGAATTTGATTACTACGCTCCTGAATACTATTGCGCTCGGCTTCAAGACCCCTTATGGCATGCTCGTTAGCGTCGACCTGAGCCTTAGCCTGTGCGAGTTCTTGCTCGACCTCTAAGCGCTTTTCGAGAAGCGACTCTAGCTCCAAGCGCATGTCAGCGACGGGCTCTTCTGAGGTCGCTATTTGTGCGGTTAAAGTTTCTATACGTTCTTGGCTACGTTTTACCTGCGACGACATTCGATCCATTGTTTCTCGAGTCGACTGCAACTGCGACTGCAACGTTTGTTGTCGCAGCGCGAGAGCATGAGCAGTGTCCTTATCATGCCGCGACTTTTCGCGAGACTCTTGCTGCGAGCGCATATGCTGCTCTCGCCTGTGCTCGAGTAGCTCGCGAGCCTCGATATTCTCTTCCATAGAATCGAGCGCCACCTGAAGTCGCTGCCGTGATTCCGCTATATTTTCTTGCTCAAGCTCTATCTGGCGCTTGAGTTCTTCGAGCTCTTGATGGATCCTCTGACGTCGAAGTCCTGCTTCCTCAACTTTTGCTTGTTGTGCGCTCAACTGTGATTTGAGGTTGCCGAACGCTTTGCTGTTATTAGCAATATCCAGCTGAAGTTGTTCACGGGCTTGTTCGGCTTCTGCAATGGCTTCTTTGAGTTCGGCCTGACGCTCGTTTAGTTTATTCGACAGCACAAGACGCGCATCAATCGATTCATTTAACTCTTCGATAAGCCCGCGCCTCTTCACTATCGAGCCTTCTTTGTCAGCGGTCTTTAATTGAATCCATGATCTACCGATCCACAACCCATCGAACGTCACAATCGACTCATGCGAGCCCAAGGCTTGCCTCTGCGCCAGTGCTTCGGCAAGTGATTCGGCCGCGTAAATGCCCTGGAGCAAATCGCGAATACCGCTGTCGGCTTCGACGTAGCCGGCTAGCGGCTTCAAGGTCAATTTCGTTTGCAGATTCTCTACCGCTAAGGTACTTACATCAACAAGGGCAATACGCCCCTCTGGAAGCTCGGCGAGAAGCGATTCGATATCATCCAGCCCCTCGACACAAATACTTTGGAGCGTTTCGCCCAAGACTGATTCGACGGCCTGTTCCCATCCTGATTGGATGCGGATGCTTTGAGCGAGTCGCTGCCTGTCTCCAAGACCATTATTTCGAAGCCAAGCGTTTACCTCTTCATTGTCCAGACCTAAGGCAGCTTGTTGCAGCGCATCTAATGATGCAAGCTTGCCCCGAGCCGTTTGCAATTCACTTCGTGCCGCGTCCAGCTGATCTGCGCACTCACCATATTCGGACCGACGCAGCGCAATTTCACTGCCTGCGAGTTGGCTTTGTCCCTGCAGCGTCTCGATGGTTTCCTCTAAAAGTGCGAGCTCCTCTCTGGCCTCAATAACTGTGTCGTCTTCGTCTGATTGTAAAAGCTGCTCGCGCTCTTCCTCGAGCCGCCGGCTGCGTTCGAGCCCACGCTGTACAATGTTTTCGAGTTGCTGAATACGGGCTTGTTCTACCTCGGCGACTTGCCTCGGACGTTCTGCACCCTTGTTAAATTCATCCCACTCGGTTTGCCATTGCCGCAGGCCACTCTCAGCCTCTTCGAGAATAGCCGCCGATTCCGCTGCAAGTTCTAGTGCAGAATCGAGTTCAGGCGTCACATCCTCGAGTTCACTTTCGATCTCGACTATTCGAGCTAAGTCGGTATCGAGTTCATCTTTCGTTTGTTCATAGGCCTGCTGAGTTTCGTTAAGATCGAAACGCATTTGATCAGCGCGCTCAAGATGGTGCTCGATCGACTGCTCGAGTCGTGCGATGTCGTTTCCTAAGCTATAAAATCGCGCCTGTACCTCGCCAAGCTTATCGCCAAGCTCAGTGCCATCGACTAAGCGTTGCTCGATCTTCGCATCCGCTTCGCGTTGGTCGGCAATAGTCGCCTCTAACCGTATTTCCTGATCGCCAATTGCTGCCTTGTTCTGCCTAATATCGACGTCTAATGCCTGCCATTTTAATGCGTTCAAAAAAGCAGTCGATTGCCTCTCTTGCGTCTTGTATTCACCGTATTTCTCAGCCGCAACTGATTGCCTGTGAAGGTGTGCGAGTTGCCTGCCCAACTCATCGCGGATATCTGACAACCGCTCAAGGTTCTCTCGCGTACGCTTGATTCTGCTCTCGGTTTCTCTTCGGCGCTCTTTGTACTTTGATATTCCTGCCGCTTCCTCGATAAACACGCGCAATTCTTCGGGCTTCGACTCGATAAGCCGAGACACCATACCCTGCTCAATAATCGAATAACTTCGCGCGCCCAAGCCGGTGCCGAGAAAAATATCAGTGACATCTTTACGGCGGCACTTGGTGCCATTGAGCGAATAGGTAGACTGCGCGTCGCGATCCACCTTACGCTTTATCGAGACCTCATCAAAATTGGCATATTCGCCTGTCAGTTTGTGATCATGATTATCGAACACCAACTCAACGCTTGCTTGACCCACCGGCTTTCGTCCGCCGGACCCATTGAATATGACATCCGTCATATTCTCGCCACGCAGGTTTTTCGCAGAGCTCTCTCCCATTACCCAACGCACGGCATCGATTACATTCGATTTGCCGCAGCCATTAGGACCAACGACAGAGCATAGGTTCGAGGGGAAATCGATTGTTGTAGGATCAACGAAAGACTTGAATCCGGCTAACTTAATACATTTGAGGCGCATCGTTTTCTGATTCTGATAGTTATTATTGTCGTGATGTGAGTTAAACGTACTGTAGAGTAGCGCCTTGCTCGTTGCTACGCTCTACTTGAGCAGCGCTGGCTTAAGCGACATCGCCGCGCCCAAGTGACGAGGCATCTGCTGACTCGTAATATTAACGATTTTAAACGATAGATGACCGCAATAACACTACCAATAGTGGTTTATGGTAACGATCATTACCTCATATTGATCGCGAACCACTCAGCTGGCCTCAATCAATTCCATTGTCACTGTAAACCACCAGTAACCTTGCGCATAGAATTGCGACAGCTAGACTTAGTTTCAGTCTGTATCAGTTAGGTGCTCGATCTAAATTGGCTAGCGAACAAAGCGCACAAACCATCTAAGTAGTCGGTAAGCGCCTGCAAACCTATTAAAAGGGTTACAAATTAAATGCCCAGACTCATTCTCTAAACCGTAAGAGAGAAAGAACTCACGTAACATAACAAGAGAAGCAAAGCATGTTCACTATCGATCTGCCACAGCAAATAGAAACACGTCTTTTGATCCTGGCCATGAGTACCGGCCGAACAATCGAATACTGTGCCCGAGAGGCGATTCTAGATTATATCGACGAGATAGAAGAGCGGTGTCTGGCGAGGCAAAGGGCCGAAGCTATATTGGCGCTACGCGCATCCAAGCTTGATGGTCCGGGCTAGAGAGGTATTAACTTTAGAGGATATTCGGAGAAACACGAGGGAGAATTTGGTCGGGACGGCAAGATTTGAACTTGCGACCACTACACCCCCAGTGTAGTGCGCTACCAGGCTGCGCTACGCCCCGATTTTTCATGAGTTTAACTANTTTCACGGAAAGATGACAGCGCTGCGAGGCCTAATCTTTTCTACAAGGTGGCGATTACAGCTTCCAACTCATTGATGATTGTTTTTAGCGCCACATCGGAGACCGCAGAGACAGCTACGGGTTCGCTTTTGTCATTCATCTTTAACCGTGCGCCGCCTATCGTATAACCTTGTTCGTAGAGGAGGCTTTTAATCTGACGAATGAGAATAACATCTCCTCGCTGATAGTAACGGCGATTGCCGCGTCTCTTTACGGGTTTGAGCTGTGGGAATTCTGCTTCCCAATAACGCAGGACGTGGGGCTTCACCAAACACAGTTCGCCTACCTCACCAATCGTAAAATAGCGCTTCGGCGGTATTTCAGGCAGCTCGTCGTTATTCTTCGCTTCCAGCATAGCCCTCTACCCGTGCTTTAAGTTTTTGGCCCGGACGGAAAGTGACCACCCGCCGCGCATTGATAGGAATTTCTTCGCCGGTTTTCGGGTTTCGGCCAGGACGCTCTTTCTTGTCGCGTAAATCGAAATTACCGAATCCTGAAAGTTTTACCTGTTCGTTAGACTCAAGTGAGGCACGAATTTCTTCGAAAAACTGCTCGACCACTTCTTTCGCTTCGCGCTTGTTCAACCCAAGCTCTTCGAACAGGCGTTCTGCCATGTCGGCCTTGGTTAGTGCACCGTCTGTCATATCAAACCCTCGTGTCGGTTTGTTTTGTGTAAAAACACACTAAAAATGTTAAATCGCTGCAGCGTTAAAGCTATAAAAGCAGAATTTAGATGCGTAATTCCGCTTTAAAATCGCTCTCTAGCACCTTGATGCAATTAGTAATAATAGCAGATATTTCTTCATCGCTAAGCGTGCGGGAAGGATGCTGCCAGGTCAAGCCAAATGCGATGGATTTTTTACCCTCACCCACACCAGCGCCGTCGTAAACATCAAACGTCGTCAACTCTGTCAGGTCACTACCGGCATTCGCACGGATACTAGCTGCAATATCGCCTGCGGCGGTATCGACACCGACCACGATCGCGAGGTCACGACTGACTTCTGGGTATCGCGACAATACAGATGCGGCGGGCAACTGCCGCGTAACAAGCGCCTCGGTATTCAGTTCGAACAAATAAGCAGCGCTCGCAAAGCCAAACTGACGCTGCAGACGCGGGTGAATAGCGCCTAGATGGCCTACACACTTTCCGGAAAAACGCACCTCTGCGCATTGCCCTGAATGCATCGCGGGGTGCTCGCTTTTCACAAATTCGACAGGCTCAGCATGCTCCCCTTTATTAGCTAACGATTCGACAATGCCTTTGATGTCATAGAAATCGACCGGCTTTTTCGGCTGATTCCAATTGATCGGCTCTGCGCTGCCATATATAAGCCCGGCGAGACAGCGGGTCTGCTTAATTTCACCCGCCACTTTCTCAAAAACCAGGCCCTCTTCGAACAAACGCACCCGTTCGCGCTGTCGATTCAGGTTGTAACTCAAAGTGGACAATAAACCGGGGAGGATGCTCGGGCGCATTACGGACATTTCAGCCGAGATCGGATTTTTAAGCACTACGGTCTGGCTCTCTGGGCAGACGCTACTAACTAATTCTGGATCGATAAAGCTGTAGTTGATTGCTTCTTGATAACCGTCGGCAACCAACCGCTGCTTTAATGCTGCGACCGGACGGATACGCTCGGGTATCCTTGGCAATCGCTGAGCAGTCATACCCGGTGTTTCTGGCAAATTGTTGTAGCCGAATACGCGCGCTATCTCCTCGATCAAATCGGCTTCGATAGACACGTCGAAACGGAAAGAAGGCACGGTGAACACTATACCCTCGGCGTCTGAACTCTCTTCAACAAATCCCAACCGAGTAAGGATATCTACAGATTCAGCCTGCGGCACATCGACGCCCAATAGGCGCTTAACATTCGCGAACTTGAGTCGTACTTGCCGAGTCTTCGGCAAATTGCCAATGGCAGTGCTTACAGGGCCCGCGTCCCCTCCTACTATCTCGAGCAATAACGCCGTTGCGCGCTCGAGCGCGCCTGCTTGTAACGCGTAATCTACACCGCGCTCATAGCGATGAGAGGCATCGGTATGCAGGCCATAGCCTCTTGCCTTACCCGCTATCGCGAGTGGCGAGAAAAACGCGCACTCAAGGAAAATCGACTTAGTCTGACTCGTAACAGAGCTTGATAATCCGCCCATAATGCCCGCCATAGCGAGACCCTGCGTATCATCCGCTATCAGGAGGGTAGCCGAATCAAGAACAACCTCGCGGTCGTCTAAGAGTGTTAATTTCTCGCCCTCTTTCGCCAATCGAGCAGTCACTGTACCGTGCAGCTTGTCGGCGTCGAAAGCGTGCATCGGATGACCTAATTCCAACAGCATAAGATTAGTGACATCTACGACCGGATCGATGCTTCTTAGCCCGCTGCGGCGCAGCCGTTCCTGCAACCAATAAGGGCTGGGGGTAGCGATATTGATATTCTCAATGACCCGACCCAAGTATTTCGGACACTCATCAGGTGCGGCTGTTGCTACCGGAATTTTGCGCTCAGTCGTGATTTTAACGGTTGGATAGTCGATCTCGTTGACCTGAGTGCGAGCGAGAACCCCCACTTCTCTTGCGAGACCGATCATGCCAAGACAATCGCCGCGATTGGGTGTCAGGTCTAGCTCAATAAGCTGATCGTCTAATGAAAGTGCTAATCGAATATCTGCGCCTAGTGAAAGCGTCTCAGGAAGCTCGAGCAGGCCGTCCGATGATTCAGCAAGACCGAGCTCTTCAGCGGAGCAAAGCATGCCATTAGACTCGACACCTCGCAGTTTAGCGGCCTTGATTTTGAAGGGCTTGTCGCCGCCGTCTAGAACCGCACCGACCCTAGCAAACGGCACCAACAGGCCCGCTCGTACATTGGGCGCGCCACAGACAACTTGAAATTCAGTCGTGCCATCACTTACTCGGCAAACAGACAGCTTGTCGGCATCTGGATGCTGCTCAGCACTCTCGACACGCCCAACCACTATGCCGCTGAACTGCGAAGCTGCGGGTGTTACACCGTCAACTTCGAGACCTGCCATCGTCAGCGTTTCAACGAGCTCAGCCGTCGCCATGCCCGGATCGACAAATTCTCGTAACCAGCTTTCGCTAAAAATCATGTTGAACTCACATTCGTTTGGTGGTCGTGCAGAACGAATACCCTTGGGGTCGACTCCCACCAAGGGCAATAACGACTAATTAAATTGCTGAAGGAAGCGAAGGTCATTCTCGAAATAGGTGCGCAAATCGCCTACTCCATATCGCAGCATCGCCAGGCGCTCGACACCCATGCCGAAGGCAAAACCGTTATGTGTTTCTGGATCTATATTAGACATCTCGAGCACACTAGGATGAACCATGCCGCAACCCATCACTTCGAGCCACCCAGTGTGGCCACAAATTCTGCAGCCTTTTCCACCGCAGCTCACACACCCCATATCAACCTCAGCCGACGGCTCGGTAAAGGGAAAATACGATGGCCTAAAACGCACGGGAAGGTCTGCTTCAAAATAAGCTTGGAGAAATTCGATTACCGTGCCTTTTAGATCGGCGAAACTGACGTCTCTATCTATTAGCAGGCCTTCAACTTGATGGAACATCGGCGTGTGAGTCAGATCGGAATCGCAGCGATAAACTCGCCCCGGACAGATCATCTTGAAAGGAGGAGAACCGCCTTCCATCACCCGCACCTGAACCGGCGACGTATGCGTCCGTAAAACAGTCGCAGGGTCTATATAAAAAGTGTCGTGCATCGCACGCGCAGGATGGTGCGCGGGAATATTGAGCGCTTCGAAGTTATGATAATCATCTTCGATTTCGGGGCCCTCGGCCACTTCATAACCGCTGCCTGCGAATATGGCAGAGATGCGCTCTATAGTTTGCGTAATTGGGTGCAGACCGCCTTGATTCTGGCGTCGCCCTGGGAGGGTCACATCGATTGTTTCTGCTGCGAGTTGCGCGTTGAGGCTCTGCTCTACGATCGCTGTTTTACGCGCCGCGAGGGCTGCGTCGATTGCGCGTTTGACGACATTAATACGCTCGCCAGCCGCAGGTCGTTCGTCGGCAGGAAGTTGGCCTAGCGCCTTCAACTGCGCGGTTACCTCCCCCTTCTTACCTATATAATGGACACGCAAAGACTCCAGCGACTTTTCGTCGCTAGAGTCTTGTATTGCATCGAGTGCCTCTGTTAGGAGGCTATCTGGAGTTGCCATCAATCAGCCCTTGTCGAATCTTAATTCGACTCTATGGTGAGACTCTTCGCGGTGCCCTACTCTCGAACGAGAGGCTCCGGTAGGAGATTCAGCGCAGAATTAGGCTGCGAGGCTAGCTTTCGCCTGATTGAGAATCGCATTGAATGCCGGCTTATCATGAACAGCCAGATCAGCCAATACACGACGGTCAACTTCGATGTTTGCCTTCTTTAAGCCAGCAATTAATCGGCTGTAAGTCATGCCATTAACACGTGCTTGGGCATTGATACGCGTAATCCAAAGAGCGCGGAATACACGCTTCTTAACGCGACGGTCACGGTAGGCATATTGGCCTGCTTTTGTCACTGCCTGAACCGCTACGCGGTAGATACGACTACGGGCACCGTAGTAGCCTTTTGCTTGCTTTAAAACTTTTTTGTGACGACGATTAGCGACGACGCCGCGTTTAACTCGAGCCATGTGAGATCTCCTTTGACCTTAGATTAGATTTCGCGAAGCATGCGTTTTACCGCAGGCATGTCGGACGCATGAACGGCACTCGTGCCGCGCAGCTGACGCTTTCGCTTAGTCGTCATCTTGGTGAGGATGTGACTCTTATAGGCGCTTTTACGCTTGTAACCGGAGGCGGTTTTCTTGAACCGCTTCGCAGCACCACTGTGGGTTTTTAACTTTCCAGCCATTGTCTAACTCCGCATTTGCTCCCATAGGTCATTGCCTTGGGGCTAAAAGTATCGATACCTGCACAAACAAAGGGAGTCAGTTTCTAGTGATAATCGAGCATACTCGACTAGTCTAGACGCTGACCCTCAGCTTATTGCGGGCGCTTTTTGACCGGCGCTAAGACCATTACGATCTGCCGACCTTCCATCTTGGGCTCCTGCTCCACGGTACCGAATTCCTCTAAATCCTTGCGGATTCGATTCACTAGTTCCATGCCAAGATGTTGATGGGCCATTTCCCGACCGCGGAATCGTAACGATACCTTGGCCTTGTCCCCATCTTCGAGAAAACGTGTCAGGTTGCGTAGTTTTACCTGATAGTCTCCTACTTCCGTCCCTGGTCTAAACTTAATCTCCTTAACCTGAGTCCGACGCTGCTTCTTCTTGCTTGCAGCCTTTTGCTTCTTCAGTTCGAAGATATGCTTACCGTAGTCCATTAGCTTACAGACTACCGGATCTGCATCTGGTGCGATTAACACGAGATCGTGTTTTATCGCCGCGGCGGCTTCTCTTGCCTCCGCTATCGACACGATGCCCAACTGCTCTCCCTCGACTCCTACTAGGCGGACCTGCTCGGCTTCGATGTGCTCATTAATTATGGGCTTTTTAGAACTGCTCCTCATGGCTTGCGCGAACGCTCATCCCTCGTGTCAATTAATTTGGATATCGCATATCAGATTAAATTACTGATTTTGCTCGATAAAATAATACTCGGCTACCTACAACCGGCTAGCTAGCGGATTGTGTACGGCCGAAAAGGGCGACATCATCGCTCAAATGAGAGCAAAAGTCATCCACTGTCATCACTCCGAGGTCTTCACCTCCTCGCGTGCGCACCGCTACCGAGCCAGAGTCGACCTCTTTGTCGCCGACGACTAATAAATAGGGCACTTTCTGCATTGCATGCTCACGAATCTTAAAACCAACCTTTTCATTGCGCAGATCCGAACTAACCCGAATACCTTTCGCTGCAAGCTTCGCTTCAACCTCACGAACATAGTCAGCTTGCTTGTCGGTGATGTTCATTATAATCACCTGCTCCGGGGCGAGCCATGTTGGCATCGCGCCGGCGTAATGTTCTATCAACACGCCAATGAAACGTTCGAACGAACCAAGAATCGCGCGGTGTAACATTACCGGTTCTTTTCGGCTGCTGTCTTCGGCAACATAGCTCGCGCCGAGGCGCCCCGGTGTGTTGAAGTCGACTTGAATAGTGCCGCATTGCAGAATGCGCCCCATGCAGTCTTTCAACGAACACTCAATTTTAGGGCCATAAAACGCACCCTCGCCTGGCACCAATTCCCATGGCAGGCCTGTCGCATTGAGCGCGTCTTTCAACGACTGCTCTGACTGATCCCAGATCTCGTCAGATCCTACTCGCTTTTCTGGGCGCGTCGACAAGCGCAGGATAACCTCATCGAAGCCGAAGTCTTTATAGACGGCGAATAGCAAGTCCATGAACTTGGCCACTTCGCTTTGAATCTGGTCTTCGGTGCAGAAAATATGCCCGTCGTCTTGAACAAACGCTCTCACCCGCATCAATCCATGCATGCTGCCAGAAGGCTCATAGCGATGGCATGAACCAAATTCGGCTAAGCGCATCGGCAGGTCGCGATAGCTTTTGAGGCCTTGGTTAAATACCTGAATATGGCAAGGGCAGTTCATTGGCTTGATCGCGTACATGCGGCTCTCAGACTCAACGCTGAACATCTCATCGGAGAACTTCGCGGCGTGACCCGAACGCTCCCAAAGGCTGTAATCGACGAGCTGCGGGGTATTGATCTCGAGATAACCGTTGTCGTTCTGAACCTTGCGCATGTACTGCTGAACGGCTTGATAAACACCCCAACCCTTAGGATGCCAGAACACCATACCAGGCGCTTCTTCTTGGAAATGGAAGAGATTAAGCTGCTTGCCTAGCTTGCGGTGATCGCGCTT
>JGI26253J51717_1000804_pt1 | contig 13200 bp, 16 predicted proteins | sample SaaInlV_100m_DNA_6_FD_51717 | JGI IMG/M metagenome (IMG submission 51717)
GTCTTCTCAAAGGCTCCTGATATTACGTAGGAAGCCTCTGTCCATCCAATATATTCGAGCATCATTTGTGCTGATAGTATTAATGAGCTTGGATTAGCTATATTTTTACCTGCAATATTTGGTGCCGTTCCATGTGTAGCCTCAAATATACTTGCCCCGTCTGACATGTTTGCTCCCGGTGAAATACCTATCCCTCCAACTTGTGCTGCTAATGCGTCAGAGGCGTAATCTCCATTTAGGTTTAACGTAGCCACTACGTCATGATCTTTTGGGTTAAGTAAGACCTCTTGTAGAAAGGCATCTGTAATCATATCTTTAATGACAATTTTTTTGTTGATAGCGTCAATTTTTTGACTGGTCGGTATCTCGTAAAAACCAAGATCATTTACTTTTGCATTGAATTCTTTTTTTGCTATCTCATATCCCCATTCTTTAAATCCACCCTCTGTAAATTTCATGATATTTCCTTTGTGAACTAATGTTACAGACTTACGATTATTATCGATTGCGTATTCAATAGCCTTACGAATGAGCCTTTGACTTCCTTCCTTTGAAACAGGCTTTATTCCAATAGCGGCTGAGTTAGGGAAGCGTATTTTATTTTTATCACCAAATTCATCAAGTAGCCCAATAATTTTTTTTGCTTTATCTGATGAGGCGGCATATTCAATACCAGCATAAATATCTTCAGTATTCTCTCTAAAAATGACCATATTTACATTCTGAGGATTTTTAACTGGACTAGGTACGCCTTGATAATACCTATAGGTCTTAGGCACACATACAAGTCAAGTGACTGCCTTAGCGCAACATTTAACGAGCGAATACCCCCTCCGACAGGCGTTGCTAATGGTCCCTTGATGGACACAACAAATGATTTCAATGCATCAATAGTCTCATCGGGAAGGTATACACCCTCACCATAAATAGCGGTGGCTTTTTCTCCAGCAAACACCTCCATCCAAGCAATTTTTTTGTTATTTCCATATGCCTTTATGATAGCTTTATCGACAACGGCTTGCATTGCAGGTGTTATATCACTTCCAATACCATCTCCACATATATACGGAATAATTGGATTATTGGGAACATCCAATTTCAGGTTAGAATTAATACTTATTTTTTCCCCATCAAGAGGAACGCTAATTTTGCTATCCATTCTATTTTCCTTATTACTTAAAATTTTATGCTGATTTTATTTAATAAACCTTATGGTGTTATCAGTCAGTTTTCAAAACATGAAAAGTATTCAACACTAAAGGACTTCATACCCTATCAAAATGTTTACCCTGCAGGACGTTTAGATACTGATAGTGAAGGCCTTCTCATTTTAACTGACAATGGTGCTTTTCAGAATAAAATATCGAGTCCTAGCAATAATGTTTTTAAAACCTACCTAGTACAGGTGGAGAATATTCCAAATATCAATGACATAGACAAATTAAGCAAGGGAGTGATAATAAAAGGGGAGTTAACAAAGCCCGCAAAGGTTAAAAGAATTGATGATCCAAATTTGTGGTTAAGAAATCCACCCATAAGAAAAAGAAAACTTATACCCACTTCATGGTTAGAAATTAAAATTTCAGAGGGAAAAAATAGGCAGGTGAGAAGAATGACGGCAGCGATATCTTACCCTACGCTTCGCTTAGTTAGGACAGAAATGGGTGAATTCACTATCAGCGATATGAAGCCAGGGGAATTTTCTGTTATCGAAAGGTAATTTTTTTTTAAGTATGATGCAAATGATATAATCATTGAATAATAAACTAGGTTAATTAAAAATATGTCAGGAAATACATTTGGACAAATCTTTACACTGACTTCCTTTGGTGAGTCACATGGGCCTGCTATTGGCGGCGTTATTGATGGCTGTCCTCCCGGAATGAAGCTGACTGAATTAGATATTCAAATTGATCTGGATCGAAGAAAGCCCGGAACCTCAAAGTTCGTTACCCAGAGAAAAGAAGATGACTCTGTCGAAATTTTATCAGGGGTATTTGAAGGGGTGACAACTGGAGCACCTATTGGGTTGATTATAAGAAACCAAGATCAAAGAAGTCAAGATTACTCAAAAATACAAGAAGTTTTTCGTCCGGGGCATGCTGACATCACCTATCTTAATAAGTATGGTATTCGTGACTTCAGGGGGGGTGGAAGGTCAAGTGCTAGAGAAACTGCAATTAGAGTTGCAGGCGGTGCCATTGCGAAGAAGTGGTTAAAGGAAAATAAAGGCATTGAGGTTATGGGCTACCTTAAGCAATTAGGTGAAATTGACATACCATTTAAAAACTGGGAAGTAGTTAATAAAAATCCCTTTTTTGCACCCAACGAGTCAATATTAAAAGATCTTGAAATATATCTTAACGATGTTCGAGCAGATAAAAATTCTGTGGGCGCTAATATTTTTGTATGCGCTAAAAATATGCCTATAGGCTTGGGTGAACCAGTTTTTTCAAGGCTTGACGCAGACATTGCATCAGCGATGATGAGTATTAATGCGACAAAGGGAGTTGAAATTGGGGCTGGGTTCGATAGTGTCAACCAAAAAGGTACTGAGCATAGTGATGAAATGAGCTCTAAAGGCTTTAAATCAAATAATGCTGGCGGTGTATTGGGCGGCATATCAACAGGACAGGATATAGCGGTCAATGTTGCTTTTAAACCCACCTCAAGCATTCCGCAAGATAGACATTCCATTGATACCGATGGCAATGAAGTCGATATGAAAACGACAGGGCGACATGACCCATGTGTCGCGATTAGAGCCGTACCAATCGTTGAAGCAATGCTTTCTTTAGTAATAATTGATCATGTCTTAAGAGATAGAGCCCAAAATGCTGATGTAGAAAGAAATAATCCTTTCTCAGTGTGATCCCATTTTTTTATAGTCGTCTTTCAAGCTTTTACTTTTGTTACTATTTTTTCGTAGGCCTTTTTGTGCCTTACTGGGGGATTTATCTTAAGTCTCTCTCATTTAACGCATTGCAAATTGGTGCTTTACTCTCGTTATTTCAGATCAGTAGAATTTTCGCCCCAAATGTCTTGGGGTGGGTTGCAGATCAATCCGGCGAGTATATTAAATGGATTAAGATATCCTCTTTTTTTGGGTTTATTATTTTCATCGGTATTTTTTGGTCAAATACCTTTGTAAATATTTTTGTCGTTATGATGGCAATGAGTATTTTTACAAGCTCAACGCTCCCACTTGCAGAATCACTGACATTGGCACACTTAAAAGCGAATAAAGCTGATTCAAAATATAGCCATATAAGGTTATGGGGTTCAATTGGATTTATTGTTGCCGCGCTATCATTGGGCGTCATGATTGACTCTTATGGAGAGCGATCATTAATATATGCTTTATTAATAACGCAATTAGTAATTTTCTTTTTAGCCTTTATTCTTCCTGAAAAAAAAATAAATTTTACTAAATTTAATAAAAGGTCCATATGGCCAATATTAAAGAAGAGAGAGGTAATTGTGTTGCTTTTAAGTTGTGCCTTAATGGTTTCTTCACATGGATTNCTTTATAACTTTTACTCAATATTTTTAGAAGACCAAGGTTATTCGGGGGCTACCATAGGNCTCCTTTGGTCTGTGGGTGTTGTATTTGAAATATTAATTTTCTTACTTATGCCAAAAATATTGAGTAAATTTACTCTTAAGTCAGTACTTTTAATAAGTATAGCCTTTGCGGTTTTAAGATTTTTCTTAATTGGGGCTTATGTAGACTCAATATTAATTCTTATAGCCGCTCAAATAATGCATGCAGCCACTTTTGGAAGTTTTCANGTTGCATCAATCCAACTAATAGCTCACTTCTTCTATAATGAGCATCAAGCTCGAGGTCAATCTTTGTATAATAGCATCACCTACGGCGTAGGCGGTGCAATTGGAGGGCTGGGCGGNGGCTATATGATTGAATATAGCGGAATGGNGAACACATTCATGCTCTCGGCTGTACTTCCATTTGTAGGCTTTTTTGTCCTTCTNTTGGGTTTAAAAACTAAATTCAAAGCTGAATTTAAATAAACTCAATCAGCTTTTGATCAGTGCGTAGGCAGAGTGGTTGTGTATTGACTCAAAATTTTCAGACTCAACAACAAATGATTTAATTCTTTTATCATTTTTTAGTTCTGTAGCAATATCTCTAACCATGTCCTCAACAAATTTTGGATTATCGTAAGCCTTTTCTGTAACAAATTTNTCATCTGGTCTTTTAAGAAGNCCATACAATTCNCATGATGCTTGCTTTTCAACGATTTCGATAATTTCCTCTATCCAAACAAATTCATTTGCATGAACAGTTACCGTCACATGTGATCTTTGATTATGCGCCCCATATTCCGAAATGCTTTTTGAGCATGGGCAAAGGCTTGTCACAGGNACAACTACTTTTGTTGAGTTTTTATATTCNCCGTTACTTATTTCACCAATGAAGGTTACCTCGTAATCTAACAAGCTCTCAACTTTCGATATAGGNGCTGATTTATTAATAAAATATGGAAAATTCATGNAAAGATTGCATGATTTTGACTCCAATCTATCAAGCATAGCCCTGAGGATGCTCTCAAAGGATTCAACTGATATTTCTTTATCATTTTCGTTAAGAATTTCAACAAATCGGGACATATGTGTCCCTTTGAAATTATGAGGTAGTTGCACATACATATCAAAGTTTGCGATTGTGTGTTGTGAGCCACTGGATTTATCTTTAACAACAATGGGATGTTTGATCGCCTTGATACCAACTTGGTCAATATCAAGATGTCTTTTATCGGCTATATTTTGAACGTCTTCGATTAATTCTGGAGATGTGGGTCTATTCATGAGTATTTAAAATTGTTTCTAATGTAATATGATATGTTAGCATCACTTAAAGTTCATAACAATTTTCTTCCTGATGCTATCTTTATCTAAGCCGCATTGCCTGTATATCTCATCTTGTGATCCGTGACTAACAAATTTGTCTGGAATACCTATCGTTATTGTTGGAATTACTATTTTATTTTTACTTAAAACTTCAAGGACCGCTGATCCGGCACCTCCATGGACCGTATTATCTTCAACTGTCACTATAAGTTTATGAGTTTTGGCATATTTTATAATTGCTTTTTCATCGATAGGCTTAACAAATCTCATATCAACGAGCGTTGCATTTAAATCGTTTGCAACATCGACACATGTATTGAGGGTTGGGCCAAAGGCTAATATAGCTATTCTTTCACCCGAAATAAGGGTTTTACTTTTTCCAAGTTTAATATCACTCAGATTTTTATTGAGCTTGTTACCTAAACCGTTCCCGCGAGGATATCTGACTGCGCACACTCCATTGTATTTATAACCGAATTCAAGCATTGCGTAAGATTCATTCTCATTACTTGGTGCCATCAGCACAATGTTAGGAATACATCTTAAAAAAGATATATCAAAGTTCCCTGAGTGAGTTGGACCATCAGCTCCAACAATCCCTGCTCGATCAATAGCAAATAACATTGGAATATTTTGAAGGGCAACGTCGTGTATAAATTGATCATATCCTCTTTGTAAAAAAGAAGAATAAATAGCAACCACGGGCTTAATATTANTAGATGCCAGGCCAGCAGCAAATGTTAATGCGTGTTGTTCAGCAATTCCTACATCAAAAAATCTCTTTGGATATTTTTTAGCAAAGTCTGTTAAGCCTGAGCCATCAGCCATTGCTGGTGTAATGGCACATAATTGTTTATTTTTTTTACCGGCGTCTATAAGCCAATTGGAAAAAACCTCGGTATAGGTAATCTTCTCAGAGGGGATACTTTTTTTACTAACACCATGAAATTTATTCGGATCAGATTCAGCCGGCGAAAATCCAAATCCTTTTTTTGTGGCTATGTGGAGAAACTGCGGTCCACTTAGAGATTTAATATTTGTGAGTGTATCAATCAATATATCGATATCATGACCATCAATAGGACCAATGTAATTGAAACCAAATTCCTCAAATAGGGTTCCGGGAATCATCATCCCTTTTACGTGCTCCTCTGTTTTTCTTGCTAACTCAAGAACAGGTGGTAGGGCTGAAAAAACTGCCTTGCCAGATTTCTTGACACTGCCATAAATTTTTCCAGAAAGTAGTTTGGAGAGATAATTATTGAGCGCCCCTACATTTTTTGAAATTGACATGTCGTTATCGTTTAGGATGACAAGAAAGTCGTTATCTGAGGCTCCAGCATTATTTAAGCCTTCAAAGGCCATACCACCTGTCATACCACCGTCTCCGATGACAGCTATGGCTTTATTTGGAGATTTTCTAATTCTAAAAGCCTCGCTCATACCAAACGCGGCAGAAATTGATGTACTTGAATGACCCGTCCCAAAATTGTCATAGATACTTTCTTTAAGATTTGGAAAGCCCGAGAGGCCACCCTTTTTTCGTAAAGAACTCATCATATCTTTTCGACCAGTAATAATTTTGTGTGTATATGTTTGGTGACCAACATCCCAAACGATCTTATCGTTTGGCGCATCGAAAACATAGTGAATAGCTATCGTGAGTCTATGGCTCCTAAATTTGACGATAGATGCCCACCCGTCTCAAAAACACTCTCAATAAGAAATTCACGAATTTCTTTAGCCAAACCTTTTAGTTCTGGTCTAGAAAGTTTTTTCAAATCTTTAGGACTTTTAATGTTATCTATTAGCATTTTTTCTCAGTAATCTCTTGCATAAATCTTATCAATTAAATGATTAAGAATTTGAGTATTTCCAGGAATTTTTTTTACAAGCTTTTTAATTTCGAAATAAAAGCCTTCTTTTATTTTTTTTGATTTTACAACCCCTAGGATACTAACATAGGTAGCTTTATTATCTTTCTGATCTTTCCCGGATGTCTTGCCAAGATTTTCAGAAGTAGATGTGCTATCTAATATGTCATCTATTATTTGGTATAACTGCCCAAGAAGATATGCTAATTTTGAAATATTTTCCTGTACTGATGGTTCAAAAAAATTTGATATTGAATATGACATTTTGCAGGCTGCATGTATGAGTTCTCCAGTTTTTTTTCTTTGTATTTTTTCTAATAGCTTTATGTCAATTTCTTTATTGGAGCATTCCATATCTAATGATTGACCATAAACCATTCCATTGATACCTATAGCTTTCGAAAGAAAAGTGATCAAGTCAATTTTTTTTGCGTCATCAATACATAAACTCTTTGAAACTAAAAATTCAAAAGCTAGTGATTGGAGTCCATCACCNGCTAGGATTGCTTGAGATGCACCGTATTTGATGTGGCAGGANGGCAAACCCCTTCGNAGAGGGTCGTCATCCATGTCNGGTAAGTCATCATGAGTGAGTGAGTATGCATGAATAATTTCAATCGAAGCCGCAATAAAATCAAGATTAGTTTTGTCGGTGGCATTAATTTCACCAATGGCATATATCAGTAATGCTCTAAATCGTTTGCCGCCATTTAATAATGCATAAGTCGTGGCTTCATGAATTGTATGCTGGGTATTAGAATTATGTAATTTTTTTTTTAAAAATTTATTAATTCTATCTTGGTGCGAATTTTGCCATAAATCAAATGCATTATTCATCGGTATGAAAATTTTCTAATGTACCTTCTTTTGAAAGAATTTCTACTTTTTGCTCTATTTTTTTAAGTTTGTTTTGGGCATTTTTAATTAAACTAATACCTTTTTCATATGACTTAAGTGAATCTTCTACGTTAAGGTCATCACTTTCCATTTTATTTACAATTGATTCAAGTTCGGCAATTAGCTTTTCTAGATTTATATTTTCTGTAGTCATCACCTTAATCTCTTAATAAAAAATTACGTACATCAAAAATTTCTTCATTAATAACCTCGTGCCCCATTTTATATTCTTTTAAAACAAAATTCTTAATAATTTTAAGTTTTTCATAAGAGGCCTTGGCTAAATTGATATTGATAACATTGTCATCAACCCCATGAATTGCTTGAATTTCGAGATTGGATTTTTTATCAGATAGTTGTATGTCTGGGCAGTAACCAGAGAGCGAAACTATTTTAGTAAAGTTAAATTTTGAAGTTAACCCAATATACTGTGCTAAAGCAGCTCCCTGTGAAAAACCACCTATAAATAATTTATTCTTATCTGAGATTTTGTGTTGTTTTTCTAAAATAGATTCGATAAATATCATTGATTTTTTCAATCCTACCTCGTCTTGCTTTTCAAAATTAAGTGATTCGATATCATACCAACCACGCATTTCAACGCCTTGATTCATTGTAATTTTTCTATAGGGAGCGTTTGGAAGGATGAAGGTAAATTGTTTTAGATTGAGTAGATTAATAAAATCTACGAAATCATTTTGATCAGCACCGAGGCCATGAAGCCATAAAACAATAGCTTTTGGTGATGGTTGTGGATTGATTGTGAGCATAAAAAAAGCGGAGTAGATTATCCGCTTTTAATTAAATTTTAAAAAAATTATTGTGACTCAACAGATTTTTTAAATCCAGCCAACCCAGGCCCAACTATTTTTTTTACAGCGGCTACAGCAGTAGCATCATCCTGTCCTTCTGGGATGGGCGGGTTTAATTTATATGTTCTATAAAACCTTGCTGTCCATTGAACAACCGACTCATTATCATTTTCACCTTTTTTGACTCTAATCTGTGCATTGTAATCAGAAAAAGGGACATCTGTTTTTAGAAGTTCGTATTTAGCTTTCATTAACTTATCTTTAAAGGATCTTACCTTCATAATTTTTTCGAATTCAGAATAATTCTTTAATGCTTCCCATGTTTTTTCTGGAGAGGCCGCTATCGTCACTGATTCTTGAACTTTTTGTGGCGTTGGACCATGAGAAAAAGCTAGAGTAGAGAATAAGATAGCCAGTAGAGTAAAAATTATTTTTTTCATTCTTTATAAATCCTTTTTATTTTTTTTTAATAATTTCATATACTACTATAAAAACTTTACTGAAGTATAAAATCTCCAAAAGATCTGCTCTGCGCGCCTGTCTTGATTTCCTTAATATGCTGAAAACTTTCAGTATCGAAAATTGAAACTGAATCGCCTCCCCAGTTTGTCACAACGAGCAAATTTTTCTTAATATTAAAATCTAAATTTTCGGGTGTCTCGCCTGTGTCTAATGTTTTTATTATTTTTTTTGAACCGAGATCATAAATAGTAATGGTGTCATCAATAGTATTTGTTACATATGCAATCTTATTATGAACTCTAACGTTATAGGGGTGCGCTCCAACCATGAATTCATATTTTGACCAATCTACTAGATTTATAATGCTAACAGAATCATCATAAACATTTGCTACATAGGCAAAATCACCTTCTGAGTAAACACCAAAAGGATGATTGCCTGTCTCTATTTTTTTTACTAAATCATCATCTTCATTATAAATTTCGAGGGTATTTGCATCTCGATTAGTGATTACTTGATACTTATATTTTTTGTTATAAGCTATTCCAGAAGGCGTGACGCCCACTTTTAATCTGTGAGTCACTTTCATTTCATCAGCTGATATTGTTAGGACATTATTTTGAAACCAGTCAGTAACATAAACTTCTGTTTCTTCTGAATTGGAAGCAATGCTGAGTGGGGCAGTTCCAAGCTTGATTGTTTTTATTAGTGTGTCGTTAACTGCATCTATGACTGATATATCGTCCGTACCAACATTCCCCACAAAAACTAATTTCTTCTTTTGTAAAATAGTTATGCCAAGCGGGGCTACTCCGACTTTTAATGTCTTTAATGTCTTTAATGTTTCTAAGTCAATTATGGAGACCGTATTATCACCTTGGTTCGTTATGTAGGCTTTGGATACATTATTAATTTCAAAGTAAGATGAAAAATAAAAATAAAGAATAATCAGAAAAAAAGTTAAAATGAATAGAATAGAAGCTTTTAAACTAAATATTGATAATTTTTTTTGTTTTACCATGCTGTAAATTTTAGAGCGTTAAAGATTATTTGAATTAATAAGGATAATACCAATGATTGATAAAGAAGGATATCGTGAAAATGTTGCGATAGTCATAATTAATGATGATCATAAGGTACTGTGGGCCAAAAGGACGAATGAAAATGCATGGCAATTTCCCCAAGGAGGAATAAAGTCAAATGAAACAATTGAAGAAGCAATGTTAAGAGAATTAAAGGAAGAGGTAGGCATCAATGAGAATAAGATAGAAATCTTGGGAAGAACAAATGACTGGTTATATTATGATGTTCCAAAGAATTGGATAAGAAAAGACAATAATTTGTATAAAGGACAAAAACAAATTTGGTTTTTATTAAAATTTCTGGGAAATGAAAATGATATATATCTTAAAAATTCACCAAAACCTGAATTTGATAATTGGTCATGGGTTGATTATTGGAAGCCAAATGATGAGGTAATTGATTTTAAAAAAGAGGTTTATTCAAAAGCATTAACGCAATTAGAAGCCTTCATAAATTCCAATTAAATTAATTCAGCAATAATTGATTCACCATTCTTAACCTTTTCACCGAGCTGGACCCTTACGTTAGTATTTAGAGGTAAATAAAGATCAACTCTTGAACCAAATTTAATAAACCCATATCTTTCACCCCTTTTCAGGTCATCACCTTTATCTTTGTAACAAAGGATTCTTCTAGCAATAAGCCCTGCAATTTGAACGCAGGTAATAATTTTTTTTGGGTTATTTTTTGATTGTATGATAATTGCACACCGTTCATTCTCATCAGAAGCCTTTGATAAAGCCGCATTTAAAAATTTACCAGCGTGGTAAACTTTCTTTAAAATTTTTCCGTCAATGGGTGCTTTATTCGAGTGAACATTAAAGACGTTCATAAAGACACTTACCTTAATGGACTTCTTTTTTTGATAAGGGTCTATTGTTTCATCAATTGCTATAACCCTTCCATCTGCACCAGAGACCACTACATTTTTAGCGCTGCTAATTTTTCGTTGCGGGTCTCTAAAAAACTGAATAATAAATACACTTATTATCCAAAATGGGATGGAGATTGAATAACTTATTGTAGTTAAATAAGCGCTTAAGATAAGACTAATAGCTATATATAACCATCCCTCCCTGGCAATAATAGGGTAATTTTTTGTCTTCAATTGACTGACTTGTCTACAATTTTTTTAATCCAGGGCATCATCTTTCTGAGTGATTCTCCAACCTGCTCTATTTTATGTTTACGTTGGGTTTCTCTTTTAGCTGGAAGATCTCCAACGTTTTTAACAAATTCTTTAGCGAAAGTGCCGTCTTGAATTTCTTTCAGTATTTCTTTCATTCGTAGCTTAGTTTCAGGAGTAATAATTCTTGGACCTCTGGTTACATCGCCATATTCAGCTGTATTTGAAATTGAGTATCTCATATTAGCAATTCCACCCTCATACATTAAATCTACTATTAGTTTTAACTCATGCAGGCATTCAAAATATGCCATCTCAGGTTCATAACCTGCTTCCACTAACGTTTCAAATCCAGCTTGAACAAGTGCTGTGGTTCCCTCCACAAAGCACCACTTGCTCGCCAAAAAGATCTGTTTCTGTTTCATCCTTGAAAGTTGTCTCAATAATTCCTGTTCTCCCACCTCCAATCGCTGAAGCATAAGACAAAGCAATTTCCTTCGCACTCCCAGTTGCATCCTGCTTAATGGCAATAAGGTCTGGAATGCCGCCACCCCTAACAAATTCAGATCGAACTGTATGTCCGGGCGCTTTTGGCGCTATCATAATCACGTTGAGGTCATCTCTTGGATTGATTTCTCCAAAATGGATGTTGAAACCATGAGCAAAGGCTAATGTTGCCCCTTTTTTGAGGTTTGGCTCAATCTTTTCAGAATAAATTTTGGGTTGGAATTCATCTGGCGCTAAAATCATAACCAAATCTGCTGAGGCGGTAGCCTCTTCGATTGATTTTATATTCAAATTAGCCTTTGATGCTTTCTCAGCAGATGAAGAGCCTTCCCTTAACCCAACAACAACATTAACCCCAGAATCACTAAGGTTGTTTGCATGTGCATGACCTTGAGAGCCATACCCAATTATTGCTACATTCATACCTTTAATAACATTCAAATCCGCATCTTTATCGTAATAAACTTTCATACCATTCCTTAAAAAATTATATTTTTAAAATCCTATCGCCACGGCCAATACCCGAAGCACCTGTTCTTACAATTTCGACCACAAAAGCACTATTTAAGCTTTTTAGGTAATTATCTAGTTCAGTAGATGTTCCTGTAAATTCAATTGTGAGTATATTCTCTGAAGAATCAATAATTCGACCTCCATAGCTATTACTTAGTTGTTGCACCTCATCTCGGTATTGCTTATTAGCTTTAACTTTGACCAAAACTAATTCTCGTTCAATATGATCACCGTCATGTAAATCAAGAACTTTTACCACATCAATAAGTTTATTCAATTGCTTTATGATCTGTTCAATTACCTCATCAGAACCACTTGTTACAATGGTCATCCTTGAAAGCGAAAGGTCTTCAGTAGGAGCAACTGATAGAGATTCGATATTGTAACCTCTAGCTGAAAAAAGCCCTGATACCCTTGAAAGAGCACCTGCTTCATTTTCCATGAGTAATGAAATAATGTGCCTCATTTATAAATCTTCTGCATCATCAGCTAAAATCATTTCTGACAAACCCTTACCGTTTGGAACCATAGGGAAAACATTTTCTGTCTGATCAGTTATAAAATCTAAAAAAACTAACCTTTCTTTTAGTTTTGGAGAGAATGCTTCTTTTAATGCACCTTCAATATCTGATGAATTTTCAATCTTCATACCAACATGACCATAAGATTCAGCAAGTTTTACAAAGTCTGGAAGAGCATCCATATAAGACTCGGCATAACGGTTTCCGTAAAAGAACTCCTGCCATTGTCTAACCATACCCATATAACGATTATTCAGATTAACAATTTTTACAGGAAGATTAAATTGCTTACATGTTGAAAGTTCTTGTATACACATTTGGATTGAAGCTTCGCCAGTTACACATGCAACCTGTGAGTCAGGATAAGCAAGTTGACAGCCCATCGCATAAGGAAGGCCAACACCCATTGTGCCCAAACCTCCTGAATTGATCCATCTTCTTGGTTTATCAAATGGGTAGTATTGTGCAGCCCACATTTGATGTTGACCTACATCTGAAGTGATAAAGGCTTCACCATTTGTAACTTCATGAAG
>JGI26253J51717_1000811_pt1 | contig 13136 bp, 14 predicted proteins | sample SaaInlV_100m_DNA_6_FD_51717 | JGI IMG/M metagenome (IMG submission 51717)
AACTGGGAGACTATGATTATGAAAAAGACAACTCTACTTTTGACCGGAACCGCTCTGGCTCTTGGCGCCACCAGCGCGTTTGCCGGTAGCCACACAGGCAGCATCACAGCAGTTTCGTGGGGTGGCGCATATACAGTTTCGCAAGTCGAAGCTTACCATAAACCTTGGACTGCAGCGACTGGCAACACGGTTGTATCTGAAGACTATTCAGGAGGTATCGCTGAAGTTAAGGCGCAGGTGGAAGCTGGCAACGTGACTTGGGACATCATCGACGTTGAGAAGTCAGATGCGGTACGCGGTTGTGATGAAGGCCTCTTCATGGAAATCGATCCGACGTCCTTGCCAGCGGGTTCTGATGGGACAGCTGCCGTGGATGACTTCATTCCTGGCTCTTTCACAGATTGTGCTGTGGCCAACATTGTTTGGTCCACTATCTTTGCCTATGACTCATCTGTGACACCCAATGGCCCGAAAACTATTGCAGATTTCTTCAATGTGAATGCCTTCCCTGGCAAGCGCGGTCTGCGCAAGTCGCCAAAAGCAAACTTGGAAATGGCTTTGGCTGCTGACGGCGTCGCCTCCGCAGACATCTACGATGTTTTGGCAACAGACGAAGGAGTTGATCGAGCATTCGCGAAACTTGACACCATCAAAGACATGGTTGTTTGGTGGGAAGCTGGCGCGCAGCCTCCACAATTGTTGGCTGATGGCGAAGTTGCTATGACGACAGCCTATAACGGACGTATTTTTAACGCAGTGGCCGGTGAGGGTAAATCCTTTGAAATCGTCTGGGACGCGCAAGTTCTCGACGTTGATATGTGGGCGATCATCAAGGGCGCACCAAATGCTGAATTGGCAATGGACTTTTTGAAATTCTCAACCTCGACAGAGCAGTTGGCCGCGCAAGCATCCTACATCGCTTACGGTCCAGCTCGAAAATCATCAGCACCCTATGTGACAACTTATCATAGCAATGCTGACCTAGAAATGGGTCCTCAAATGCCAACTGCTGCTGCAAACTTGGTAACAGCTATTCCGAACGACTTTGAATTCTGGGCTGATAATGCAGATGAGCTCAACGAGCGTTTCAACGCTTGGTTGATCAACTAATTTGATTTTGGTGGGGCGCTCTTGGGCGCCCCATTCTCTTTTTATTTTGGGATCTTGAACCTATGACGGACTCCTCTGAACCGCTTCTTGCGGTAGATGGTACCCCCCTAAAGCGGAAATTGGCACAATCGATGTTTCGAAGCCGAGCGCGGGCCTTTGGTCTGGCTCTTCCGCTTTTGGCGTTTATCATTGTGGTTTTTGTCTACCCTATTTTGGATTTCTTGCGCCAATCAGTCTATGATGCGCGGTTCGCGACGCTGATGCCTGCGACCTCTGAGGCCATGGCCGATTGGGATGGCAGCACGGCGCCGACCGAACAGATGGCCGCCGCCTTGGTGGCCGATTTGGTGGTGGCAAAAAAAGAAAAAACCATCGGGAAAGTGGCCACGCGGGTCAACCGCGAGCTGAGCGGCACCCGGAGCCTTTTTACCAAGACCGCCCGCAACGCCAAGAAAATGAAGACGCCCTACATGGAGGCTTTGATCAAGAAAGACAAAGATTGGGCTGATATTGAAACTTGGCATGCGATGAAAACCGCCAGCCGGATCTTTACGCCCGCCTATATTGCGGCGGCTTTGGACCGCAAAATGTTGGCCGACGGGTCCATCATACAGCAAAGTGAAGAACGCCGCATTCACGTGCAGCTTTTCGCGCGGACAATGGAAATTTCCTTTTTGGTCACGATATTTTGCTTGATCCTCGGCTATCCCATTGCCTTTCTGATGGCCTCCCTGCCGCTGCGCACCTCGAACTTGCTGTTGATCTTAGTGCTTTTGCCATTTTGGACGTCGCTGCTGGTGCGCACCACCGCTTGGATCGCCATGCTTCAAGCTCAAGGGGTGATGAATGACCTCTTTGTGGTCTTTGGTCTGGCGACGGATGAGGATCGCTTCAGTTTGATCTACAACAAAACCGGCACATTGATTGCCATGACCCATATTTTGCTGCCCTTCATGATCTTGCCATTGTTTTCTGTCATGAAAACCATTCCACCCAGCTATGTGCGGGCGGCCAAGTCGATGGGCGCAACGGATTGGACGGCCTTTTGGCGCGTCTATTTCCCGCAATCCGTGCCGGGCATTGGGGCAGGGGCTTTGTTGGTCTTCATTTTGGCCATTGGCTATTACATCACCCCGGCGCTGGTTGGCGGGCAAGATGGGCAGATGGTGTCAAACATCATCGATTTCCATATGCGAAAATCACTGAACTGGAACCTTGCGGCGGCCCTGGGGCTGGTGATGCTGGTGTTCGTGATGTTCCTCTTCTGGGTCTATGACCGCGTGGTGGGCATCGACAATATGAAACTGGGATAAGACCAATGACAGGTGACTATCGTTATATTCCACCCAAACCCCCGCTGGGGTTCACTGTGGGAATTTTGGCAGGCTTTGGCGGCTTGGCCGGTTTGATGACTGCCCAGGGCGATACAGGGCTCATGCTGCCCTTTTTGGCCATTGGCGCGGCGCTCTTTGCGGCCTTTTCTTTTGCCGTAACCCGGCTTGGGGATCGGGGACGTTTGGCCGCATGGCTGGGTGTGATCGCCTTCTTCGCTGTCGGAACTGGATTGGTTGGCTTTGCTTACGGCGTGTTGATGGCCATTGTGGGCTATATTGCCGGTGGCATGACCTGTTGGCTGGCTTCGGGCCGCTATCGATTGAATCTGCCGCCCTATGCCACGGCGCGGCAAGTGCTCTGGTTCTACAGTTTTCGCGTGATTTGCGGCATGATCTTTGTCTTTTTGATTATGCCGATTTTCGTGTTGATCCCTTTGAGCTTTAACCAAGAGCCCTACTTCAGTTTCACCCCCGGAATGCTGCGTTTTGATCCATTGGCCTATTCGATGCGCTGGTATATCGACATATTGCAAAATGGCATGGTGGATCCGGAGGCTGTTGTCGGTTGGTGGAGTGATATGTGGTCGAATGCACAATGGATTCGCTCCATTCGCAACTCCTTTTTCATTGGCTTCTGGGCCACGATGATCTCGACAGCTCTGGGCACTCTGGCCGCAGTTGGCCTGTCCTCCAGCGACATGCCCTGGCGCCGCCCAATCATGGCCTTGTTGATTTCACCGATGATTGTGCCCTTGGTGATCACCGCCTCGGGTCTGTTTTTCTTTTTCTCGAGTGTCGGCTTGGCGAAGACCTATCTTGGCATCATTCTGGCTCATGCGGCTTTGGGCACACCATTTGTGATCATCACGGTGACGGCCACCTTGTCGGGCTTTGATCAATCCCTGACCCGGGCCAGCGCGAATATGGGGGCGGGGCCGATCCGTACCTTCTTCAAGGTGCAAATGCCATTGATTCTGCCTGGGGTCATTTCCGGGGCGCTGTTTGCCTTTATCACGAGCTTTGACGAGGTCGTGGCGGTGTTGCAACTGGCGGATGTGCGCCAGCGTACGATTCCGCGGCAGATGTTCAGCGGTATTCGTGAGCAGATTTCGCCCACTATCTTGGCTGTCGCAACGATCTTGGTCATCATCTCGATCTTGCTTTTGACCACGGTGGAATTGCTGCGCCGCAGATCGGAGCGTCTGCGCGGTGTCAGCCCCTCCTAAGGCAAAATTTATCGCCTGGCGTCGGTTTTCATGAGGACAAGCGACGCAATTTTCCTTTTTTGCTATGAAACTCTGCTAGTCTTGCAGGGAAAAAGCAGGGGAGGGGCATATGGCTGAACTTGAAACATTGCAGATGCTGATTGATGGCCAGTGGTGCGCGGCCTCGGATGGGGCGGCCTTTGACTGCATTGATCCCTCCACCGGCCTGGCTTGGGCCCGCATCCCAGAGGCCACCTATGCGGATGTGAACCGAGCTGTGGAAGCCGCAGCGACGGCCTTGGACGGTCCCTGGGGGGNTATGACCCCCACCCAGCGCGGCAAGCATTTGGCCCGGCTGGCAGATCTCTTGGCGGCCCATTCCGAAGAGATCGGGCGCATCGAGACCCGCGANACNGGCAAAATGTTCAAGGANACCGCTTGGCAGGCCACCTATATCGCCGAATATTTGCATTTTTTTGCGGGTGCCGCCGATAAGATCAGCGGTGATACATTGCCGATTGATAAGCCCGAAATGTTTGTGTTTACGAACCGAGAGCCCTTGGGGGTCATCGCGGCGGTGATCCCTTGGAACAGCCAAATGTTCCTCACCGCGACCAAGCTGGGTCCGGCGCTGGCCGCAGGCAATACGATGGTGCTAAAGGCCTCCGAACATGCCAGTGCGCCCCTCTTGGCCTTTGGGAAGTTGGTGGCTGAGGCCGGTATCCCGCCCGGTGTGGTCAATATCATTACCGGGCATGGCGCGGTTTGCGGTCGGGAATTAACCCGTCATCCGAAAGTGGCGCGCGTCGCGTTCACGGGCGGGCCGGCGGCTGCGGCACAGGTGATCAAGAATTCTGCGGAAAATTTTGCAGAAGTGAGTTTGGAGTTGGGCGGCAAATCCCCGATTATTGTTTTCGACGATGCCAATATCGAGAGCGCTGTGAATGGTGCGATTGCTGGGATATTCGCGGCCAGCGGTCAATCCTGCGTGGCGGGCTCGCGGCTCTATTTGCATGACGACATAGCGGATGACTTTTTAGCGCGTATGCTCAACATCGCCCGCGGCATTGTCATTGGCGATCCGCAGGCCGATGCGACGGAAATGGGCCCCCTATGCACGCTTGGTCAAATTGAACATATCGAGCGGCAAGTGACCCTGGCCATCGAGGAGGGGGGCAGGCTTCTTTGCGGCGGACGCCGCCTTGCGAGGCCGGGTTTGTTCTTTGAACCCACCATCATCGAATGCCCGCGCCAAGATATGACCATTGTCGACACGGAGCTCTTTGGCCCGGTGCTGGCCGTCCAGCGGTTTCGCACGGAATCGGAGGTTTTGGCTCTGGCCAATGACACCAAGCATGGGCTGGCCGCGGGGTTGTTTACCCGCGATGGCGCCCGGCAACTGCGTTTGGCCAAAGCATTGAAATCCGGAATGGTTTGGGTCAATACCTACCGAATGATTTCGCCGATTGCTGAATTTGGAGGCGTGAAAACCTCCGGCCATGGGCGGGAGGCTGGGCTGCAAGCCATGTATGATTACACCCGGGCCAAAACCATCTGGGTCAACCTGTCGNATGATCCTATCGCCAACCCCTTTCAACCAAGGTGATCAGATGAAGTTTCACATTGCGATAAATTTAGAACGTATGGATGCGCAGACAGATATGCGCGCGGTGCGCGATCATGTCCTCGAAATGGTTCAAATGGCTGACCGAGCTGGCTTTGAAATTGCTTGGGCGGCGGAGCATCACGCGCTGGAAATGACTATTGCGCCCAATCCGTTTCAAATCATGACCTGGTGGGCGGATCACACCGAAAACATCCGCTTGGGATGCGGCGTGGCCAATGCGGCCTATTGGCACCCGATCAATCTGGCGGGTGAAGCGGCCATGGTTGATCTTCTGTCCGATGGGCGGTTGGATTTGGGCCTGGGTTCGGGGGCCTATCAGCGTGAGTTTGACCGTATGAAGCCCGGATTGGCCCAAAGTGACAGCTGGCGCTATATGCAAGAAATGCTGCCTTTGGTGCGCAAGCTTTGGCAGGGGGATGTGACACATGACGGAACATATTGGCAGTTCCCTGCGGCCACATCCTGCCCCAAGCCGCTGCAAGGCGAGGTGCCAATGTGGGTTGCGGCCCGCTCGCCCATCACCTTTGACTATGCGGTGGCCAATCACTGCAACATTATGTCTTGGCCGTTTTCCATGCCCTTTGCGGAGGCGGAAAAATATAAAGCGCAGCTCGATGAGGCCATTGAGACAGCGGGCAATGGCTGGGATGGCACATTCGCCATGATGCGCCACACGGCGGTTTACGAGACAAAAGAAGATCGCGCCGCAGCCATGGCCGCCATTCGCAGCGTTTTGGGAAGATTTGGCAATCTGATGACCAAAACTGGAGCGGTGCACAATGGCTTTCCCGATGAGGTCTCTGCGGAGGACTTAGAGGGCAATGTCCGTGTAGATCCAAAAATGCTTGAGGAAAATCTGATGTTTGGATCGCCCGAACAGGTGATTGCAAAACTGCGCCGTTATGAGGCTTTGGGCGTTGATGCTTTTATTTATTATGCGTCAATGGGGTTGGGGATGGCGGAGCAGAAACGCTCCCTCCAAAGTTTCATTGACCATGTTATGCCAGAATTTACCTGAAGGATGTCGCCATGAGTATTGAAATTCGCCGCACGCTGACGCTGGTGCAAACCACCTATGAGGAGGGGGGCAAGGCTGTGCCGGTGCCAACCAAATTGGTGAGCGCCATGGCGATTGTCAAAAACCCTTGGTTTGGTCGCGGGTGGGTTGAGAACCTCCGGCCAGAAATTCAAGAGCATGGGCCGGTGCTGGGCAAGCTCTTGACCGATCTGTTGCTTGAGATTTGTGGGGATAAGATTGAGGGCTGCGGCAAAGCCAGTATTGTCGGCATGGGCGGCGAGGTCGAGCACGCGCAAGCGATGACGCATACGCTGCATTTCGGCAATCAGTTTCGTGAGGCGGTCAATGCCAAGTCCTATCTCGCTTTTACCAATACGCGCGGCAGCGCGGGAACATCCTTGATGATCCCGTTGATGCATAAGGATGATGGCGGTATGCGAAGCCATTACCAAACCATTCACACCACCGTGCCGGATGCGCCTGCCGAGGATGAGATTTTGATTGCGCTTGGCGCCTCCATTGGTGGCCATCCTTTGCACCGGATTGGCAACCGCTATAATGATCTGCGCGATATGGGCCGCGATGTGGACAATCCCGCTGGTGTTTAGAGCAGCCGATGACACGGCCTATAGGCTCGACGGGCCCGAAGATGGGCCGCCATTGGTGCTGATCCATGGGTTGGGGTTGAGCTCATCGCTGTGGCGGGCCCATTTGCCAGCGCTCTGCGCCCGGTATCGCGTTTTGAGTTATGACCTTTATGGCCATGGGCAGAGTGCTCCGGCAGAGCGCCCGCTCACCCTGTCGGTCTTCGCCGATCAAATCGCCCGACTGCTGGAGGAAACCGCATTGGGCCCTGCACATCTGGTTGGATTTTCCATTGGCGGGATGATCAATCGACGTGTCGCCATGGACCACCCGCATTTGGTGCGGTCATTGGTTATTTTGAATTCTCCCCATGACCGTGGTGCGCAGATGCAGCAGGAGGTGGAGACGCGGGCACGCAAGGCGCTGGATCGGGGCGCTGAGGCGACGCTGCAGGCCGCATTGGAGCGGTGGTTCACGCCGGAATTTCTGGCCTCGAATGCAGAAATCCCGCAGCAGGTCGCGGCTTGGCGCCTGCAGGCGGATCGCGTGAGCTATGGGCAGTCCGCCTGGGTTTTGGCCCATGGGGTCAGAGAGTTAATTCGCCCAGTTCCAGCCTTAAACGTGCCAAGTTTGGTGATGACTTGCGCGGAAGATGTGGGTTCAACGCCGCAGATGAGCCGGGACATCGCCGCTGAAATCGCGGGGGCAGAGTGCCAAATTATACCGAAGTTCAAGCATTTGGGACTGCTCGAAGCGCCAGAGGCTTTTGCCCAGCCCGTTTTGGACTTTCTGCAGCGGGTTTAAGTCTCGCCGAGGTCCTGTCAGTCGGCGGCCTGGGCGGCAAAGAGCCGGCCAGGACCTTGCAACGCCTTTGGATCACCAGACAGCTGCGCGAGATGCCACGCGAGCACAAGGTTGCTGGACAGCACAGGCAGGCCCAGCTCAGCTTCCATGGGGGCAATCAAATCCATGGTGCGCAGGTTGGTGCAGCTGAGAAAAATGCCGTCAAGCCCGCCCTCTGCGAGCAGATGACGGGCCGCGCTTTGAACCGATGCGCCAGAAATGCGAACAACTTTTGATTCTTCGGCCTCGCCGAAAGTGCCAAACACTGGGGTTTCAACGCCGTTCTGCTGCAACACCGTCCGCAGATTGGCGCTGACCTCCTCGAGGTAGGGGGACAAAAACGCAATACGTTTGAGCTTGAGATGCTGGCAAGCCGCCACCAATGCGGAGACGGGCTGGCTGACCGCCTGGGTTTTTGTNCCAGATTTCACCAGCCGCTCNATNTCCTGCACNCCAATTTGAGCNGTGCCGGACGTGCAGCCATAGCCCACGGCGTTCAAGCGCAGGGTCTGGGGAAAGAGCGCCGCTGAAGCCGCAATATGCCCTGCCATAGATTGCAGTGTTTCAGCTGTGACCTCTTGCCCGCTGGGCACGCGGCTAAAGAAGAGATCTGCGGTGCCGCGCATCTGCATCATATCGCGCTCGATGGTTTCATCCGATTGCAAAACCACAATCCCAATTCGAGTTNGTTCAATTGAAACAATGNNATANGGCAGTAAGCTCATGTTAAATCCTAATCATTTCGGCGCCATAGGGTTGGCTCAGCCACTCGGCTCCATTCGCGCGAATGACAATATTTTCCTCATGAACCAAGGCGCGACCTGGCGCCAATTCGATGCCGGGTTCCAAGGTGAGGACCATGCCCTCTACCAGCGGCGTGTGATCGGTTGGGATCAGGCTGGGCCATTCGGTGAGGTTCATGCCCAGCCCATGGCCATAGCGGCCCGCCTCGGAGCCGCCGGCGCCGCCGGTGACAATCTTATCCATAACGTGAAACAGCTCCGCCGCGGTCGCGCCCGGCCTGGCGGCCTCAAAAGCGGCATATGTGGCCTCAATCAAACGGCTGTGTCCGGCGGCAACATCCGGCGATGGGCTGCCCACGGCAAAATTGCGATCGAAATCGCAAAAATAGCCATCATGCACCAAGCCTGTGTCCAGCATCAAGACATCTCCCGCCTCGAGCGGACGGTCGTCCGCCGGAGAGATGACATCGCCATAGCCGCCGGGCGCCGCAGCACCGGCAAGATAGGGCACCCAATCGGCGCCCTCATCCAGACAGAGGCGCTGAAAATCACGAAACACCGGTGCCAAAGGCTGGCCGATGCGGGCAATCTCCGGCACGCGGTCAAAGGCGCGGGTGGCAATCTGGCACGCGGTTTTGATCTTCTCAATCTCAGCCTCAGACTTCACCAAGCGCAGGCTGCGCAGAATGTCAGCATCCGCGCCAATAGGCTGAGGCAGAGCGGCATTGAGACGGGCAAAATCGCCCAGCGGCATGCGCAGATGTGACTGCAACCCGCTGGGTGTGCCAATACGAGGGCCTAAATCCCGCAGTGTCTCGGCCAAAAGGCTAATGCCATCATCTTCGAGATCTGGTGCACGCCATGTGCGAATATCTGTGATCCATGTACGGGCCATGAGCGCGGCGCCAATCGAGGGGATGACAGCAATGGGATCGCCAGAGCGGGGCAGGACCAAGAACCAAGGCCGGCACGGGCTTTCCCAAAATCTTGTGAGATAGCCGGTGAAATAGCGAATATCTGGCTCTGTGGTCAGTAAAATAGCGTCGAGATCCGCCGCATTCATGCGGCTTTGTGCGCCTGTCAGGCGCGCTTTGAATTCTGTGGTTTCAAAACCTTGGGGCATTATTCTGGACCTTCTGAAAGTATGACAAGCACATGGGAGTTTGCGTCAAGCTTGAGCGCTGCACGATGGGCCGGTGAGGCCAAGAGCGCCGCCAGACCCGCGGCCCCGGAGGCTGTGCTCTCCATCTGATGGGCTGCGGCATAATCGGCGCCGGCTTGGCCTTCCTCTTCGCTGATGAGCGCAAAAACATCGGCATCCTTGGCCAGCCCCTTCAGGGCGATCAAAGAGGCCTCCAGGCAATCCAGCCGCCCCATGGCGCTTCCTGGACCTTTGGCGGTGACGAAATCACCGGCTTGAATGCAGCCGTGCACGCGGGGGCGTGCTGTGGTTCAACCACCACGATCACCGGTGCATCGCCCCAAAGTTTGCGGGCCATCGCGGCTGCAGCTCCGGCCAATCCGCCAACGCCAGCTTGCAAGAAGATATGGGTCGGCGCAGAAATTTGCCGATCGGCTTCGGCCATAAAGACGGTATAGCCCTCCATCAAACGATGGCTCAAATCGCTATAGCCTGGCCAAGAGCTGTCCGAAAGCAGGGTCCAGCCATTGGCTTCGGCCGCGGCTTGCGCCGCGCTCATGCTCTGCTCATAGGTTTCGCCGGCGCGCTCAACTGTTGCGCCTTGAGCGATCAAGCGTTCGGCAAAGGCTTCGGGCACGCTCTGGCTCAGAAAGATCACGGAGGCGGCGCCAAAGGCCTTTGCGCCAGCCGCCACGCTGAGCCCGTGATTTCCTGCGCTGGCGGTGACATAGGTTTTCGCACTCTGCGCTTCGCCTTTGACGATGGCGCTATGGGCGATGACATAGGCCGCGCCAAGTGCTTTGAAACTGCCCAGGCCCATGCGGCCGCGCTCATCTTTCACGCTGAGCTGCGCGATCTTGAGATCTTGCGCCATGCTGGGAGCTTGCAGCATATCCGTTTCGGCGGCGTCGGGACAACGGGCCAGAAGGGCTTGCACAGCGGCAGCATCGGTCGAGGGGGCGGGGATGTCGCGCAGGATGTCGACGGTCAAGCCCGTGGAGCGGTGGGGGTTTTGCAATATATCCATGGCGTAAATGGAGCCCATCGCGCCGGTAAGAGCAAGCCCATATGCGACCTGTCACAGCGCGGAATTGTCAATTTCACCGCGCGCCATTAACATGCGCCTACCCACATAGAGAGGCCGCATGAAACATCAACATCCCACGCACCCAGAACCCACAGATGCGCAGGCGCGGCGGGCGCGTCCGGTGGTTGTGTGCTATCCCACCGAGACCCTGCCGCAGCTCGATCTGACGGCCTCAGCCGCGCGGCGCGAGGGCGCAGAATTGCTGCAACGCCTTTCTGTACCGCCCCGCTCGGCCGCCTGCATTGACGTGCCAGCCGGGCATTTCGCGCGGATTGTATCTGTGGAGGGGCCGCAGGTGGGGGATCTTGAACATTTGGAACAGCCACAACATCGCCGAGCGATTCTACAGCGGTAAAACACGCGCTCTGCACGGCACCCATGTCAGCACGGGTGATAGCCTCTGGTCGAGCTTTCCCTTCATGCGGCCCTTGGCGCATATCACCTGTGACACGCTGGACTGGTATGGCTATGACGCTGATGGCGGCTCGGTGCATGATGTGATTGGCACGCGCTGTGATCCCTATACGGGCCGGCTGCTCAGTGGCACGGATTACCACTATTGCTGCCATTCCAACCTGACCCGCGCTGTGGCCGATCACTTTGATCTGCCGCCGGAAGAGGCAGAGCGGCATGTGCATGATGTGCTCAATGTCTTCATGCTCACGGGGTTTACCCGCGACACGCATCAATATTTCATGAAGGCCAGCCCCGTGCGCCCGGGCGATTTTCTTGAGCTGGAGGCGCAGATTGACATCACCCTCGGCCTCTCTGCCTGCCCGGGCGGTGATTGCGGCGCAGAACATTCCAGCGATACCGCGCACTGCCATCCGCTGGTGATTGAGATCTATGCGCCCAAAACGCTGGCCGGCTTCACCCCCGCGCCGCCCAATCCCTACGGGCGATAAGCGCGCCGGGGGCGGATTGCCGCTCGCGCAACGCAGGAAGCGAGGCGGTTTTTGTTTTAGGGGTTTGTAATATATAGGCTTTACAGGGGCCACGGATGGGGCAATACTCCCCTGAATTCATGACCTTTTTAATTGATACCGAAACGCTTTGAATGGACAAACACCCGCAAAATTGGTTTTTCTGGCTTAATGACTATGGCCCCGCAGTGGCGGTCATCGTGACAGTTGTCTTTGCAGTGATTGGCGCGGGATGGGCGCTCTTCACATGGCAAAAATCTAAAGCTGGCGTTGATAGCAGCACACAGAGAAAATCGAAGGCTTCAATTGATATCAGCGGACAGGTGTCCATCGGTGGTGATGTGACCCAAGTGGGCGGTGATATGATTATCACGGGTGACCCAGCGGATCAAAAAACCATAAGAAATTTGAACAGCCTGGTGGATTACTTCCGCGCAGAGCTGGACCAGCGCGACATCGAGCTTGCAGACAAAGAGGCGTTGATTGCCCAGCTGAAGGCCACGCTTGAACTCGCACAGAAAATCGCGGCGGGCGGTGACAATAAGCTGGCATCCCGCGCGCGGGCGCTTTTGGCAGATTTGGGGCCGGGCAGCCTTGGGGCGGCCCTTCTTCCCGATCTGCGGGCTTTGATTCAAGATTATGAGCAGGGACCGATCAAGGATTTGGTTCAGCTCCATATGGGGGAGGGCGCCTTAACCTTTTACGGGGATCCGCAGGCCTCCCTCGCCGCCTATCGCCGCGCCCATGCCCTCGACCCGGAAAATATAGACGCCATCAATTTTATTGGCGTGTTGGAGCTTCGTTTCGGGAATCTGAAGGCCGCTGAAGATGCCTTTTGCCAGGTTTTGGACCTTGGCCGGACCCAGGACGACCAAGAAGCCATTGCGGTTGCCTATGGCAACCTTGGCAACATAGTCGGAACGCTGGGTGACTTGGAGGCGGCGGCTGATCTTTACACGCAAGCCCTCGCGCGGCTAGAGGACATGGGGAAAAAGGTGGGGATAGCGGTGATTTATGGCAACCTAGGCAATGTTGCTTTAGAGCAGGATGACTTGGAGATGGCGGTTGATTATTACAACCAAGCCCTTGCCTTGAATAAGAAATTAGGGCGCAAGGAGGGGATGGCAGCGAATTATGGCAACCTTGGCCTTGTCGCCAAAGAGCAGGGTGACATTGATGCCGCGGGTGATTATTTAAACCAAGCTCTTGACTTGCATGAGGAGTTGGGAAGCAAGGAGGGGATGGCTCTGAATTATGCAGGTCTCGGCGCTGTCGCCGTCGTTCGAGGTGACCTACTGGAGGCGCGGCAGTTTTGGGTGCAGGCGCGGGGGCTTTATGCCGAAATGGGAGTGCAGCCGGAGGTGGCGCAATTCGATGAATGGCTGGCCGATCTTGAACCGCCGGCGGAGCCATAGGGCCGGGGTGGCTGCGGCTGGCGTCAGCCGCGCCCGGGCGGCGCGTCAAAAGCGATGCGAAATCCCATATGGCTGGTGGTGCTCTCAGGGGAATTGCCCGTGCGC
>JGI26253J51717_1000817_pt1 | contig 13060 bp, 11 predicted proteins | sample SaaInlV_100m_DNA_6_FD_51717 | JGI IMG/M metagenome (IMG submission 51717)
AGTGGCCGCAGAATCGGTGCTTTCCTCAGAGTCGTCCGCCACAGAAAGCTAGCCTCGATGCGGAAACTAACGCCTAGCAATTTTACCCAGTAATGAAGTGCTGCCCCCCGGGCGGCGTAAGGATAACAACCGATGTTGCGAGACAGTGATAATGCGAAAGGGACGCCAAGCGGCAGTCTGGTAGCGATAGTTACGCCAATGATGGAAGGTGGACATATCGATCTGCCCGCTTTCGATAGATTGATCGAATGGCATATCAACAGTGGCACACATGGTATTGTCGTTGTGGGCACAACAGGCGAGTCGGCGACGCTTAGTTCTCAAGAACACATTGATCTTATCGAACACTGTGTCAAACGCGTTGCAGGTCGCGTGCCCGTCATCGCCGGCACGGGTTCAAACAATACAGCAGAGGCGTTGTTGTTCACTGCAGAGGCGAAAGAGCGAGGCGCCGATGCGTGTCTCTTGGTTACGCCTTACTACACAAAACCCTCGCAGAAAGGCCTCTATCAGCACTTTAAGACGATTGCCGAAGGCGTGGACATACCGCAGATACTTTACAATGTCCCGGGGCGCACGATGTGCGACCTGTCGCTCGAGACCGTCGACGCGTTGGCTGATATACCCAATATTGTAGGCATTAAAGACGCAACTGGCGATAAAGCCCGGGGCGTGGAATTGATCGCACAGTGTGGCGATCGATTAGCCGTTTACTGCGGTGAAGATGCGCTCAACTGCGACCTTATCTTAGCTGGCGCAAAAGGGGCGATTTCGGTAACGGCAAACGTCGCGCCTGCCGAAATGTCGCGCATGTGCGAGCTTGCGCTCGCTGGCGATGCCGAGGGGGCACAAAAGATGGACGACGCGTTGCGATCTATGCACCGAGACCTCTTTGTAGAGGCTAATCCGGTTCCTGTAAAGTGGGCACTTTGGCAAATGGGGCTCATTGGACGAGGCATTCGCTTGCCTCTCGTGGAACTCGACGAGCAATTTCACGTCAAAGTACTCGATGCGCTGCTAAATGCGGGCATCAAAGTAGGGTAGTAAAAGTAGGGCAGTAAAAGTAGTTACGATTCGCTCGTTCGAGCGTGAAGCGCACCGAACGAATAAAAAGACTCCGCTAGGAAAAGGCAATGCAACGCATACATCACACATTCACTCGACTGATTTCGTTAGCGCTCTTAGGTGGGCTGGCCGCCTGCAGTATTCCTGGCTTGGACAAAATAGGCTTAACAGGTGAAGACGGCCTGATACGCGATCGCGTTGGAGATTACAGAGACGCGCCAATTCTGCCGGAGATGGATGTACCAAGTGACCTCGATAGCTACACTATCGATCAGCTCTACGTTATTCCTCAGGCGATTGTTGCTGCGGCGGATGCCGAGCCGTTCGATGGCGTACCAATGCCCAAGCCTATCGAGACTCGGCGGCGTGAGGGCGTCATCATTCAAAACCTTGGCGATAGCCGCTGGATACTCCTCGACGCCACGCCTGCGCAGGTATGGCCTTTGGTGCGCGATTTCTGGTCGCGGCTTAACGTGGTTTTAGACTACGAAAATCCGAGTAGCGGTATCGCAGAAACGGCGTGGGTCGAAGTGAATTCGGAGCCCCTGCTAAGACACAAATACCGAATTAGCATCGAACCTGGGCTGCATTCAGGGTATGCCGAAATTTATGTCACGCACATCTCTGACTTACGTTCCGAGCCAATTCCGATTGTGGTGACGTGGCCGGAGAACTCAGATTCTGAGGACCGTGAGAAGCAGATACTCGATGCGCTTTCGCAATATGTCGCCGATCGCAATGATGTCTATCAGGCATCATCTTCGAGTCTGCTCGCGGGCAGCATAGAGTCGGCGCGCAAGGCCAATATCATTGCCGCAGGCAGTGAAGAGGAGAAATTGGCGTTAAGGATTAATTACGGCCGCGCTTGGGTGCAAGTTCGACAGGCGATTGAACGTGCTGAAATCGAGATCGTCGATGCCAACCGCGATCAGTCCGTGATCAGCGTTAAATTTGCAGGTATCCAAGCGGACAAAGATAAGCCTGGCTTCGTCGGGAGGCTGTTAGGTCGAGGCCGAGGTGGGAACGACGCCGTGCTTCAAGACTTTGCTGTTAGGCTGCTCGATACCGGAGACACGATCGATGTGGTTATTGAAGCCCTGACCGACGGTCAGAGCGGGCATAGCCGCCTTACAATCGAGCTACTTCAAGAGATCAACGAAAACTTAACCTAGACCAGGCCTGCGCTGATGGAAACACTTTTTTTGCTCCTCCCGCTGGGCGCCGCAGTCTGCCTCGGCGTGGTCGCAGTGTTGCTGGTGATTAAGTTACAGAACGCTCGCTTAACCGAGTCGAGTCTCAAGGCCAGTTTAGAGGCCATTCAGGCAACGCTTCGCACGGCAATCGAAAAAGGCGACTTAGCGAGTAGCGAGGCGATCGCGAGTCGCAACGAGCTCCAAGGCCAACGCGAAATCAATCTGGTGTTAGAGAAGACGCTAGAGCTCGAAAAGGCGCAGTTTGAGGACAAGCTCACGCTCCTTAAAGAGTCGAAAGAAGAGCTAAGCCTGCAGTTTAAAAACCTTGCCAACGAAATATTCGATGAAAAGAGCAAACGGTTCGAAGAGAAAAACCAGCAAAGTCTGTCAGCGCTATTAAATCCCCTCCAAGATAAAATCAAAACCTTCGAGAAGCGTGTCGAAGAGACTTACAGCAACGAGTCTAGAGAGCGGCATACGCTGGGCGCCGAAATTCGAAAGCTACACGAGCTCAATGACAAACTCGGTATCGAGGCGGCGAATCTGGTTCAGGCGCTTAAGGGCGACAACAAGTCGCAGGGCAATTGGGGCGAGGTAATTCTCACGAGCATTCTCGAGCGCTCTGGACTCACCAAGGGTGTCGAATACGATGCACAAGTCAGTCTCGACGCCGAAGACGGCAGCCGCTCTCAGCCCGATGTCGTCGTTCATTTGCCCGAGTCGCGAGACATTATCATAGACTCAAAGGTGTCTCTCAAAGCATGGGAAGGGTTCACCAGCGCCGAAGACCCCGATGAGAAAGAGGCGCATCTCAAACAGCACATTCAGTCTATTAGAGGCCACGTTCGTGGGCTAGCCGCGAAGAACTATCAGAACCTTATTGGTGTGAACTCGCTCGACTATGTCTTCCTATTCATGCCAATCGAATCGGCCTATTCGGTAGCGATACAAGAAGAGCCCGAGCTAAACCACGAAGCGTTTGAAAAAAACGTGATATTCGTTGGTCCGACGACACTGCTGACTACATTGAAAACCGTGCAGAATCTCTGGCGCTTGGCGCAGCAAAATCAAAATGCGAAGCAAATTGCGGAGGCGGCTGGNCGCCTTTATGACAAATTTGTTGCCTTTAGCGAAGACATCGAAGAGCTAGGAAAGCGATTGGAGGCAACCAATGCGACCTATGACAAGGCGCATAATAAATTGACTAGTGGTCGCGGCAATCTTATTTCAAGAACCGAAAAGCTGCGCGAGCTGGGTGCGAAAACAGCGAAAAAGCATAAGTCGCATGTGCTCGATAAGGCGTTAGGTATCGACGACGACGAGGAGGATGCGTCTTCTCCCGCTGCTCTTCCTCATGCCACAGACTCTCAAGAGACGCCATTTGATGAATGACACCCTTGCCGAATTATTGGCGCCAATACGAAAATTCTTGCACTGCAGTACGCCCAGCGCGTGGATCGAAGCGGCCTGTCAAAACCAGGCACTGCTCCTTGCTGACCATGCTAACTGCGAGAAAAAAGCTGCATCGACCGCGATGAACTTGATGTACAAATACACCGATAGGCCCGAGCTGCTCAAGAAAATGTCCCAGCTTGCCCGCGAGGAGCTTTTGCATTTTCAGCAGGTGGTTGAACTAATGCAGGCTCGAGGCGTGCGTTACGAAGGGGTGAGTGCGTCGAGATATGCGGCCAGTTTACGAGCCCTTTCAGAGTCGAAAGGGGAGGCGCAGTTAGTTGATACGCTGTTAATCGGCGCCATTATAGAGGCACGTTCTTGCGAGCGATTTGCAGCTTTAGCTCCTCATCTCGATGAAGAATTGGCAAAGTTTTACCGAAGCCTCTTAAAGTCGGAGGCGCGGCACTATGAAGATTATTTGAGTCTTGCGTCTGAGTATGCGCCCGCGGCAGGCGTTGATGTTGATGAGAGGCTCCAAGCCTTTCTAGCGGCCGAGGCGGTGCTTGTCACAAGCGACGATTCGCAGTTTAGGTTTCATTCGGGCGCACCGCATTAACTAAACGCGCGGCTAACGCGCGCACGCGGTCGGCGGTGTGAAATTCGCACCCATACGGCGAGCAAGCTCAGCGATATCTTGGCAAGGAATAGCGTTGTTTCCAGAGAGATTTAAAGAGCGCAACGTTTTGATTCTTAGGAGTGGCGAGATGTCTTCTATGAGATTGTTGCTTAGATTAAGCCCGCTCAACTTATCTAGTCGCTCGAGCGGAGTGAGGTTGCTTATTCGATTTTTCCCGAGGTCAATAAAACGCAAATTCTCCAGTCGAGAAATGTTAGCCAGGTCGGTTACCTCGGAGTTAGCGCAGGCGAGGACCTGCAGCTGGTCTTCGCTTTCTATTTTTTGCTGGCGCAGAGCAAAATTGATGCAGCCTTGCAAATCTGCGTTGCGCACCTCCCCTGTGTAAAGGCGATCTTGAGGATCGAACACGGCATTGTTATTAATCGATACAGTATAGGGGTTAGAACACGCTGTGAGGATTGAGGTAAGCCCTAAAGCGATTAGCCACTGGCGGCTGGACCTGCAATAAAGCGAGCCTTTCATTAGAATACCGAGACTGCTGATGGACATCGAATCCTCCGCTGGAGCGTGACAGTACTCTCGCTCAGTTTGCTTAAACCCGCCGAGTATCGAGTGTAGCACCGTTAGCCTTGAGTGGTCTTCTGTGGCTGGCAATTGGCAGATATCCTCGCTAGACTGCGTCCAAACTATTTCTAATAGGTAGCCATGGTAAGCGCTTTGCTTGGTGTTAGCTGCTCAGCTGCGTTTTTAACTTCAAAGAAGGAACACTCATGTCGAATCACTCGTCATCCACTTTATTGCTCAATCCGCTCAAAGCGAGCATTTCACGCGCAGTATACAAAGCGTCTGCAGCCGCGAGCCTCTCACTAGGGCTCTCGTTGCTGTTTGCGGGCCAAGCCTCTGCACAGGAAGCGATTGACCTCGCTGACGAAGACAATCGCATTGGCTATTCTATCGGCGTGAATATCGGCCAGAACTTAGTGGCGCAGGGCATCATCGAAGGCATCGACATGAATAGTTTCGTTGCGGGTATGCGCGATGCAGCCGGCGATACGATTCAATTAAGCAATGAGGAATTGTTTGCCGCGATTCAACTTTTCCAAGAACGGATGACAGCAGCGGCGCAGGCTGAGATGGAAGCTAATTTTGCCACTACTCAGGCATTCCTTGAGGAAAACGGCGCTAAAGAGGGTGTCGTCAGCACGGCGTCTGGTTTGCAATACGAAGTGATTTCGAGCGGCCCTGCCGACGGCGCATCGCCTACGACTAGCGACTCTGTGCTCGCGCATTATCATGGCACACTTATCGATGGAACTGTGTTCGATAGTTCAGTTGACCGTGGTGAGCCCGCTGAATTTGGCCTTACGCAGGTAATAAGCGGCTGGACTGAAGCACTCCAACTGATGAGTGTTGGCGATAAGTGGCGTTTATTCTTACCGCCAAATCTTGCCTACGGTGAGCAGTCACCTACACCCGCTATTCCGCCTAATTCGGCGCTAGTATTCGAAGTCGAGCTGCTCGAAATACGCTAGGCTGCGTGTACTTTTTCATCCGCGGGCGCCGCTCTGGCGCTCTCGGCATACTCTTCTTCTTTAGTGTTTGTGGACTCCCATGATCGCCGACTTCAATGCTCGTCTCCTCGATTTTCTTGATTCAAGCCCAACCCCTTTTCATGCTGTCGAAAGTCTAAAAAAGAGGCTCGCAGCTTCTGGTTTCGAGCAAGTTGCTGATGGGGACAGCTGGCATTTAGAGCCCGGAGGTCGCTATTTTATTGTGCGCAATGATTCAGCGCTTGTGGCGTTTGTCTGCGGGACAGAGCCTTTAGTTGAAAACGGTATCAGAGTTGCGGGTGCGCATACCGACAGCCCCTGTTTAAAACTAAAGCCGGTTCCCGAATCTAAAAAGCAGGGGTATGTGCAACTCGGTGTCGAGGTCTACGGCGGGGCATTATTAAACCCTTGGTTCGATCGAGATCTGTCGCTTGCTGGGCGCGTGGATTATCTCGACGCAGACGGCGCGTTAAAATCGACGCTGCTCGACCTGCGTAAGCCAATAGCATTTATTCCTAGCTTAGCAATACATCTCGATCGCACAGCGAATGAGGGCCGAAAAATTAACCCGCAAACTGAGATGGCGCCGCTTATTTCGCAGCTAGGCGAGGGCGATGATTTCTGCCTAGAGGCGTTTCTTCTCGAACAGATAAAGGCGCAGCCCGGAGGCGATTCGGCTGCGGAGGTGCTGTCGCACGAATTGATGTTCTACGATACACAGCCAGCCAAACTATTGGGACTTAAAGACGAGTTTCTAGCCTCGGCACGATTAGATAATTTATTAAGCTGTTTTCTCGCCTGTGAAGCACTCTGCGACTCGCCGGTCACGCACACCTCGATTGTGGTGTGTAATGATCACGAAGAGGTAGGTAGCGTTTCGACCTCGGGCGCGCAGGGCCCGTTGCTTCGGTCGGTGGTCGATCGACTTCTCGGCAGCGTGGGGGCAGAGGCAGACGGCTTTGATCGATTGATTAGCCAATCGGCGATGCTCTCTATCGACAACGCACATGGCATACACCCTAATTTCATCGATCGACACGACGATAAACACGGCCCGCTGTTAAACAAAGGGCCGGTCATTAAGGTTAATGCGAATCAACGCTATGCCAGTAACTCGCACTCTGTGGCGCTGTTTAAGTCCTTGTGCATGAAGGTTGGCGTCACGCCTCAGTTGTTTGCTATGCGCGCCGATATGGCCTGTGGCAGCACAATAGGCCCAATCACTTCGGCATCATTAGGGATTGAGACCGTTGATGTTGGCGTCCCGACCTTTGGTATGCATTCTATCCGAGAACTCGCAGGGTCAGACGACGCCCCAGCATTGGCAAAGGTCGTGGCGGCTTTTTTTGCGCGCTAGCGGGTTTGTTTCTTAATGTCTCTGACAATAAAGCGGGCGGGGCTGATAAGTTCGGCCTCCGCTGCATCGAGTGGTAATGGTTCTCTGCAGATTAGGCTGGCAAGGTATTCTGCGCTCAGTGGGCATGTCGCAACGCCATTAGACCCGTGGCCAACATTCACAAAAAGCCCCTCTTGATAGGCTGTTTCGGTGGGTATTTCGGCCTTCGCATTTCTGCGCAGAGCTGCCAAATCTGCAACGACAGCCTCTACCGCCGGCGCTCTGCCTACAACGGGTAAAAAATCTTCTCCAGCGCTGCGCATCGCAACCAGCGATTGCCCCTCGTTGGGCGCCTGAGTGACTGCCGGCGCCGCTGCACCGTCTTGCATCCTACTGAGAGGTTTGGTGAAAACAGCGGCTATTCCTGCCAAATTTTGGTCATCATCGAGTGCATTTCGCTCGCGCGTCGCAAGCGACTCGCTACCGGTTCGATAGCTCGCGGCGATTAGTTGGGTGCCATTGTGTGCTGGGAAAAGGCTGCGCTCGCCACTTACAACGCAGCGAAGCGCAGCTGAATCTGTTTCGGCTTTTATCAAGCTTGCTTGTCCACGTGCAGTGTTCAGACGTAGGCCCAAATCGGGCGCGAGAGAGTCTATAGCGTGCGAATTACACAATACAACAGTCGCCGCTTGATACCGATTACCCCTCGCATCGGTCGCAATCCAATGTCTCGGCTTGCCTGTCACCGCATCGGCTGCTTCTGCACTTATGCTTATAATTTCGCTATCGAATTGCGGGACAATTCTCTTCTCAAATGCGAGAAGGTTCTGCGCGAGGGTGTGTGGATCGAGCCAACCTGCGCCTTCGAAATACCAGCCGCCTTCGGTAACCTCAAGTCCTGCGAGAGCGGAGGTCGCGTCGGCGTTCACAGGCCTAACGATGCGCGGGTCATACAGCGCGCTAACTAGTTCAGGGGTGAGCGACTGTTTTTTATTCAACGCCCCGGACAATTGCACGACACCTGTTGGATGCCACGCGGTTATGGCTGCCTGTCCCAATGCGTCTAGATGGGCGTAGAACCTTCGTGCAGTCGAATAGGCGTTGAGAAAGAAGCTTGCACCGCTCTCCGCCGAGCGGAAAAGTCTGGGTCTTAAAGCCAATTGCGGAATCCCCGAGGCGCCGGACATTGGCCGCGGCGCCGAATCGATTAGCTTCACTGTCAAACCTCGTCGACCGAGCGCAACAGCGGTGCTGCACCCGGCAAGCCCCGCGCCAATCACCAGCACATCGTAGCCACCGTTGGCTGCTCCAGACTGACTTGTCCCGTTTTTAGGCTGAACGGTGGCCGATAAATTCGGGCGGTTTTCGACAGCATTGGCGCGGGAAGGCACAGGAGCGTTCGCGCCGAAAAGGGCGGGAGAATTTGAAGCAGGTTTTTCAAAAACCGCGCTAAGGCTATGTCTTTTCTTGCCAAAGCCCGCGCGTTTGGTAACGCTGAACCCCGCCTCGATGAGCGCGCGCCGTGCGCTGCCGGCAACGCTGTAGCTTGTCGCTGTCGTGCCTTCTTTGCTGTGCAACGCCATGGCGCGCGCAATCTCTAAATCCCAGAGACTAGGGTTTAGCGCGGGACTAAATCCGTCCAGATACCACGCGTCTATTGTTGTCTCTTGGCTTCTGGACATGGCGCTGATGCGCTGCAAAGCGTCGCCATAGTGGAGATCGAGCGTTACGTCATTACCGAAATAGAGTCGGTGGCAGCCGGCGCTATGTTCCGGATACTGCCTAAGCAGCTGAGCTGAGTATGCCGCTAGATCTGGCCATTGCTCGAGCGCGCGCGTAAGGTCGGCATGCGTGAGGGGGTGCTTTTCGAAGGCAACGTAATGCAGCCGGTGAGGTTTACTGTGCGCCTGCGTCCAGCGCTGTAGCGTTTCGAGAAAATTAAGTCCGCAGCCAAAACCTAGCTCTGCGACAGTAAAGCAGTCGACAACGCGTTTCGCGGACTCGTAAGCCTCATGCCAGCGCTGCGTTATTCGGTTGCCATCCAAAAACAGGTAACGGCTTTCGGCTTGTGCGCCTTCGGAGGAATGATAGGTGTCGTCAAAATCCAAAGAATAGGGCAGGCCAGTGTCGAGCCAAGACAGCTGTGCATTGGCTACGATCAGAGTAGCAGGCTGTTTGGAGGTCTCACCTGCGGGCGTATTGTTTTCTGATGCCATTCGGTTTTTTGCCGCGCGAAAAAGAATAGCACCAGTTTACCACGTCACAAGCGCAGCTCGCGTTCGTAACTGCTGTCAATTTCGAGTAAAATGCCTAGCTTGATAGTCGCCGTAGTTTAGAATTTTCGGAAGCTCACCATGTTAGAAATCAATGCGCATTTGACCCAGCTCCGCGACCTTCGCGCTCGAACCGAGACGCTAAGGGGGTATCTTTGACTACGAAACTAAGCGCGAAAGGCTAACTGAGGTTGAGATGGAGCTCGGCGAAGCAGCCGTTTGGGACAAGCCAGAGTATGCCCAAGCGCTCGGTAAAGAGCGCTCCGCATTAGAGGCCGTGGTGAAAACCATAGACGGTCTGGAGGGCAGTCTGGGGGATATCGAAGACCTGCTGGCACTGGCCAGTGAAGAAAACGACACTGAACTGTTTGAAGAGGCTAAGAGTGACCTCGCCATTCGCACGGCAAGTCTCGAAGCGCTCGAGTTTAGACGCATGTTCTCCGGTGCGATGGACCCTAACAACGCGTTTCTCGAGATTCAAGCAGGCTCGGGCGGCACCGAGGCGCAGGACTGGGCCGAAATGATCCTGAGAATGTATCTGCGCTGGGCCGAAGCTAAGGGTTTCGATGCCGAAGTGCTCGAGGTCTCCGGCGGCGAAGTCGCTGGCATCAAAAGCGCCACGTTGCATATCAAAGGGGAGTTTGCTTTTGGTTGGTTGAGGACAGAAACGGGCGTGCATCGACTTGTGCGAAAATCCCCTTTCGACTCAGGAAGTCGTCGACACACCTCGTTTGCCTCGGTATTTATAGCGCCCGAAATCGACGACGATATCGAAGTGGAACTCGATATGTCTAAAGTGCGCGTAGACACCTATCGCTCGAGCGGCGCAGGCGGTCAGCACGTGAACAAAACAGATTCCGCCGTGCGCCTAACGCATGAGCCGAGCGGCATTGTGGTTCAGTGCCAAAGCCAGCGCTCGCAGCACAAGAATAAAGACGCCGCGATCAAACAGCTCAAAGCAAAGCTCTACGAGATGGAAGAGCTTAAGCGTAAAGACGCAGCGAAAGATGTAGAGGAGTCTAAAGCAGACATCGGCTGGGGAAGCCAGATTCGCTCTTACGTGCTCGACCAGTCACGCATCAAAGATCTGCGCACAAACGTCGAGGTGAGCAACACCGGTGCCGTGCTCGATGGTGGTCTCGACAAATTCATCGAAGCAAGTCTCAAGATGGGGCTATAAACGCTTACTAACGCTTAATTTTCATAACACCGGACAACATGCCGGTCTCAATAAGACAGACGCAACTATGACTACAGATCAGACTGACAACGCTAACGTGGATGCCCATGATGAGAATAAGTTAATCGCGGCACGACGCGAAAAACTTTCTGCGATTCGCGAGAAGCGCATTGCGTTTCCTAATGACTTTACGCCAACGGCGAGTTCAGAAAAACTGATTGCGCAGTACGATGCAAAAGACAAAGAGGCCTTCGCAAGCGAGGCGGTTCAGGTGGCGGTTGCTGGGCGCATAATTCGCATGCGCGGCCCTTTCACTGTGATTCAAGACGGGGCTGCGCAGATGCAGCTTTACATGAACAATAAATCGCTCCCGGAAGAGTTAGTCGAGGAGTTTAAGGCATTAGATCTTGGCGACATCATAGGCCTCGAAGGCGAGCTGTTTAAAACAGGCAAAGACGAGCTCACAATCCGCGTTGCGAGTTTTCGCCTCTTAACCAAGTCGCTCAGGCCACTGCCGGATAAGTTTAAAGGACTGACTGATACCGAAATGCGCTATCGCCAGCGTTATGTCGACCTAATAGTGAACGAGGAGTCGCGCCGAATATTCGCCATGCGCTCGAAAATCGTACGCTGCATACGTGACTATTTCGAGGCGCATCAGTTTATGGAGGTCGAGACGCCAATGATGCAGGTAATTCCGGGTGGCGCCACGGCAAGACCTTTTGTCACGCATCACAACGCACTCGATCAAGACATGTTTTTACGGGTAGCTCCAGAGCTATATCTCAAGCGTTTGGTTGTCGGTGGCTTTGATCGCGTCTTCGAACTCAATCGCAACTTTCGCAATGAAGGGCTTTCTACACGTCATAATCCTGAGTTCACCATGCTCGAATTTTATCAGGCCTATGCGCAGTACACGGATCTCATCGATCTCACTGAAGATTTATTTAAAACGATAGCCGAAACGGTTCTCGGTACAACAATGGTGCGCTACCAGGGATCCGAATACGATTTCTCAAAGCCTTTTGCGCGCCTCTCAGTGGTCGACGCCATCAAGAAATACTGCGGTGTTACAGACGACGCTGCGTTTGCAACTAAAGAGTCGCTTATGGCGCTTGCCGATAGTTTCGACGTGCATTACGACAAGGCGTGGGGTAAGGGCAAGATTCTGATGGAGATTTTCGAAGAGAAAGTCGAGGCCGAACTCGATCAACCTACCTTCATTACAGAATACCCAATCGAGGTTTCGCCGCTAGCGCGACGCAATGAGGATAATCCAGAGATCACCGATCGTTTCGAACTTATTATCGGTCGACGCGAATTGGCCAACGGTTTTTCTGAATTAAATGATTCCGAAGACCAAGCCGAGCGTTTCAGGGCGCAGGTTGCGCAGAAGGACTCGGGCGATAACGAGGCTATGCACTATGACGAAGACTATATTCGAGCCTTAGAATACGGCATGCCACCGACGGCAGGTGAGGGTATTGGAATCGACCGACTCGTCATGCTGTTTACCGATAGCGCATCGATTAAAGATGTTCTGTTGTTTCCACACATGCGTCCGCTGCACGCGCAAGACTAGCGCTTCGGGCGCGCGATGAGCACTCTTGGTTTTTATGATGGTTTGAGTGAGGCGATGCCGCAGGAATGGCTAGCGAGCCTTGCGGCATTGCCTGGGCAGAGCGAGGCGAGCGTAGTGGCTCTGCTGGCAAAGATCGAGCGCAGTCTGAAAGCTGAATCTGACGCGGGATATTTGATTTACCCAGGCCTGAATGAAGTTTTTTCGGCATTAGTGAAAACATCGCCGGCGCGGGTTAAAACCGTAATACTCGGCCAGGATCCGTATCACGGGGGTCAGGCGCACGGGCTTTGTTTCTCCGTGCGACGTGGTCATAAAATACCTCCCTCGCTGCGCAATATTTTTAGCGAACTTGCAGACGATACAGATGTCCTCGAGCCAGTAGAGGGCGATCTGAGCGAGTGGGCGGGTCGAGGAGTATTGCTGCTGAATAGTGTTTTAACGGTGAGGGCGGGGGATGCAGGCTCTCATGAAACGCTTGGCTGGGGACAGTTAACGGATCTGATCATGCAGGTGGTCGCGAAAGACTCTCGGCCTTGTGTGTTTATTCTCTGGGGCAAGTTTGCTGCAAGTAAGAAAAAATTCATCGATGCGACGAGGCATCTCGTTATCGAGAGTCCGCATCCTTCGCCGCTGTCTTCGTATCGAGGCTTCTTCGGCAGCAAGCCCTTTTCTCGATGCAATCAATTTCTGCGTGAGCGAGGCAGAGGAGAGATTGACTGGTCGCTTTGAACTCAGTCTTCTCTCGATAAAGTATTAATTTTAGGAGTCAGTAAATGAGTGAGCAAACTTGTATCGTTGTCGGCGCGAGCCATGCCGGCACGACCTTAGCCCTGCAGCTCCGCCGAGAGG
>JGI26253J51717_1000820_pt1 | contig 13039 bp, 17 predicted proteins | sample SaaInlV_100m_DNA_6_FD_51717 | JGI IMG/M metagenome (IMG submission 51717)
ACAGGTTATATTATCAAGGATGTAAGTTTCAATGTGATTTCCGACGGCAGAACACAGAAAATAACGTCCAACCTCGATATGAAATTGGACTTTAGTTTGCGCGACAATCAGACGGTAATTCGTCGCATACAAGAAGGTTTAGATCAGGTTACCGCAGGTCAAAGAATTTGGTCGTTGAAGGCCAGTGCGGATTACATGCTCTCGTCAAAGTTAACTGCCCGTCTTTACTACGATCAAACGGTGAGTAAATTTAAGACTTCCAATGCCTTCCCTACATTGAATACCAATGCAGGTATTGCCTTTAGATTTAATCTTGGGCAATAGGTGTGGAAGGGATTAAAATAGAACTTACATTTGGGAAAAATTAAACGCATATGCAGTTTCCAGATAACTTAAAGTATTCAAAGGACCACGAATGGGTCCGCGTTGAGGGCGATGAGGCCTATGTTGGAATTACCGAATTTGCCGCTGGTGAGCTTGGTGATATTGTCTTCGTAGACGTTGATACAGAAGGTGAGTCTTTAGATAAAGATGAAGTTTTCGGTAGCGTTGAAGCGGTAAAGACGGTATCTGATCTCTTTCTCCCCGTTAGCGGTGAAGTGCTTGAATTCAATGAAGAACTTGAGGACGCTCCAGAATCTGTAAACGAAGATCCTTACGGCAAAGGCTGGATGGTGAAAATGAAAATTGCAGATGCATCTGAATTGGATGGATTAATGGACGCTGCTGCCTACGAAGCAATGCTCGGATAAACCCATGTTGAATCCCTGGATATATAGAGCCCCTGCCATTGGTTGGGGCTTTCTTATTCTCTACATCTGCCTTGCGCCCGTGGAGAATTTGGATCCAGGTTTTACTCTTGAGATCAGTGATAAACTGGTTCATTTTATACTCTACTTCTCTTGGGTAGTGCTGCTTTACTTTGCCTCGTCCCGTGCATACAATCGCCGTTTAACTCGTAAAAAAATGCTTGCCTACTGGATCACAGCCGCGATTATAGGCGGAGTGGTTGAATATCTTCAAGGCGCCATGGCATTGGGCCGGAATGCCGACTTGATGGATGGACTCGCAAATACAGCGGGTGCGATGGCGGGAATCATAACGAGTCGACTCTTTCATAAATTTTTGGAATAGTTTTTGGCTAAAATTATTCTGAACCCTTTAAATCAGAATATTATGAGAGCCAATTCAAGTAAATCGCCTCAAGCCAACCTCGAAAAAAGGAGACCACTGTTTTTCGCAATCGGCTTAACGACTGCATTGTTTTTAACTTTTCTCGCACTAGAGTGGACCACTCCGGTTCGCGCATTGCCCGACTTTAGTTCAGAATTGGCTTCTGCTGAGGAAATGGACTGGACCGTTCCTGTTACCGTTGCTTCTTCACCGAAACTACCCGCAAAGGCCAAGCCGGCACCCAAAGTAAACCCGGACCAATTTAAAATCATCGATAATAATCTTCCCGTCTTAGATTTAGGCAATGAGTTGTTCTTTTCAAGTATTGATAACGGGCTCGAAATTGTAATTGATCCTGATCCTGTGGATCCAACTGAGGTATTTTCCTTTTCGCAAGTAGAGACTATGCCTGTTTTCAAAGGATGTGAGGATGCTATTGGGAATGATGCCTTGTACCAGTGTATGAATGTTCAATTGATGCGCTTCATTGCGCGTGAATTCGAGGTGAATGAGCGCATGATGCAATTCAGTTCCGGTGAAAAAGTCTACGTTGAATTTATCATAGAAAAGAACGGGGATGTAAGCCAAGCTAANATCATTCGAGGCAGTGACGAGCTCGTAGGTGAAGAAGCNATTCGAGTGGTGAAGTCATTGCCAGATTTTACTCCAGCCAAATTGAATGGAAAGCCGGTACGGATGTCGTATATTTTGCCCATTAATGTAAAATTGCACTAGAATGAAAATGCGTTTTTCTCTGTGTTTAATCGCTTTAGGATTAACCGCGCAACTTGTCGGCCAGAACAACTCTGAAGATGTACTCGTCTCTTTAAAAGAATCGGTACCTGTATTCGAGCACTGTGGACACATCGAAGATGATGCCAATGCCCAACAAACGTGCTTTAATCGATTCATTATGAGCCACATCATGAACGAACTGCGATGGCCGGAAGGATTGGAAGANAACGGCCGCGTATTTGTGGAAGTTCTTTTTGANGCGANGGGAAAGATTACTCAAGTAGAAAGTGTTCGTTCCTATGATGATCGTGCTGCGGATGAGGCAGTACGAGCAATGAGAACATTGCCGGATGCCATGCGACCTGCAACAAAGCAGGGAGAGCCCTCGACCTATAACTGTGTTGTCCCTGTTTCATTTCAGCGATAACGATAAAAAACACTCGAAAATTCACCTTGCGCTAATAATACTTTTGGCTATTTTAGCGCCACAATAGTCTACATTCATGAAAACTAGAAAATCAGCAAAAGCGGATGCGGAAAATAAGAAGAGTCTCTTCTTATTGATCGGTCTTACCGCTTCTCTAGCATTTACTCTATTCTTTTTGGAGCTAAAGTCTTACGAAGACGGTCCAGGTCAGTTGGGTAAAATGTCATACGATGATGATGATGAGATTGCGATCATCACCAAAACAACGCCACCTCCGCCACCACCACCACCACCACCGGCACCGCCAGAGGTCATTCAGATTGTAGAGAATGAATTGGAGATTGAAGAAGTAGAATTTGAATCTACTGAGACCGATGAAAGCGAAGAGATCGAGATCATCGAAGAGGTGGAAGATGCTGAAGATGAGATTTTCAACTTTGCGGTTGTAGAGAACAAGCCTATTTTTCCTGGTTGTGAAAATCTAGCTACAGAAGATGAGAAGTTCATGTGTTTCAATCAAAACATCATGCAGCACATCGGCAAGAAATTTGAATTTCCAGAATTGGCCCGTCAGATGGGTATTCAAGGAAAGGTATATGTCAATTTTGTTATCGAGAAAAACGGTAAAGTGAGCAATGTAACCATTGCACGTGGAGTGGATAAACTCATCGATGATGAAGCCATTCGTGTAATAAAATTGCTTCCATCGTTCATTCCAGCGAAACAACGCGGTAAGCCCGTACGTATGCAGTACACCGTGCCAATCAACGCACGATTACAGTAAGCTAAATATCCTTGAATATAGCGCAATGCCCGGGCCGAAACGTTCGGGCATTTCTTTACAGCACGTTTTCTGAATTTAATACGCCAAACTCATGCAGTCCTTCCAACTTTCTTCTGATGCACTTATTGCAATTCAAGCTTCACTTGACGGCGGTGCAGCAATTCTAGAAGTCTATCACAACGAAACTACTGAAGTAGAGTTAAAAGGAGACGAGAGTCCGCTTACTCAGGCAGATTTGCGTAGTAATTCGGCGATCATGAAATGGCTTGAGCAATCGGATCATCCCGTGCTCAGTGAAGAAGGAAAGCATTTAGAATACAAGGAAAGAAAACAATGGTCAACCTTATGGATCGTAGATCCGTTAGACGGCACTAAAGAATTCATTAAACGCAACGGTGAGTTTACTGTAAACGTGGCGCTGGTAAAAGATGGACGTCCTTTATTGGGTGTGGTGTATGTTCCAGTTACAGGAGAATTGTACTTAGGCATCAACGGACAAGGTGCCTTGAAGATTAATTTGGACGCAAATGAGACGTTTACACATGCGCATTTAAATGATGCTGTTTCATTACCNGTAAAAAAAGAGCGTCCATTTACGGCTGTCGGTTCGCGTTCGCACATGAACGAAGAGACGGAATCATTCTTAGCAACGTACCGTGAAAAGCACGGAGAAGTGGCGATTTTGAGCAAAGGTTCTTCGCTAAAGATGTGCATGGTGGCAGAAGGTTTAGCAGATGTTTACCCAAGATTCGCGCCTACGATGGAATGGGATACTGCAGCTGGACAAGCCGTAGTCGAGGCCGCCGGATTTGCCATGTTGCACAAGGATACCCGACTTCCATTGGAATACAATAAAGAGGACTTATTAAACCCTCATTTTATCGTCCTTTAATATTCGGCCAGATAGGTGGCAGTCCTTATCTTTGCCGCCCATGCAGGAAACGACCACATTAACTACACCCAAACCTTCCTTGATTAAAGAGGCATTGCGCTTAGGAAAGCTGCGTTTGAGTACTTCTGTAGTATTCAGTTCTGTAGCGGGTTATTTTCTTGGAATGGAAGTGTTCAGTTGGACACAACTTGCATTGCTCATCTTTGGTGGCATAACTGTAGTTGCGGCGTCTAATGCGTACAATCAAATCTACGAGAAGGATAGGGACGCTTTGATGAACAGGACAAAAGCCCGTCCACTCCCTTTAGGAACGCTCACCTTACGTGAAGCCTGGTTTATTGCAACTTTTTTACTTGTAGTTGGACTTTGGGCTTTGTATGAAATAAATCCCATGACGGCCTACTTTGGAGCGCTAAGTGTAGTTTTGTATACGCTGGTATACACGCCACTCAAAGCGATTACGCCGTTAGCAGTATTTGTTGGTGCAATTCCTGGTGCGATTCCATACATGTTGGGTTGGGTTGCCGCTAGAAACGACTTCGATATTGAAACCGGGACATTGTTTGCGCAACAGTTCTTTTGGCAATTCCCTCATTTCTGGGCCATTGCATGGTTTTCTTACCACGATTATGAGAAAGCGGGCTATTTCCTTTTGCCTTCTAAAGCAAAAGACCGGTCTTCTCAGTTGTACATTATCATCTATACGGTTTGGATGATCATGGTGGGAATCTTACCGGTATTTGGCATCACCGGCGAACTTCAGTTAAGTTGGGTTGGCGCAATAGCGGTAGGTGCTCTTGGGTATTGGGTATTNAATAATGCAATTTTGTTGTTAAAAGATGCCGACGATAAACGCGCACGTAAATTAATGTTGAGTAGTATTGCGTACCTCACNGGGATGCAAATCATTTATATAATTGACCGATTCATTTAAAATGGAAACATTACAAGAACAACGCCGCCGCGCCGCCAAACCTTTATTGTGGATAGGAATCGGAAGTATCATTATGGCTTTTGCAGGACTGACTTCTGGATATGTTGTAAGCAGAACCACGTTGGTCATGAACGAACAATGGATGACATTCGCCCTGCCTAAAGCATTTATTTACAGTACCGTGGTGATCGTTTTATCTTCACTGGTGCTTATCTGGGGTAAGCGCCAACTTGCTGCTGGAAAGGACAGTGCGATAAAGCCTATGCTTTGGATCACGTTGCTGCTTGGTTTCGGTTTTTTATGGTTTCAAGGGGAGGCCTGGACAGAATTGATGGCGAACAACATCTTTTTCGCCGGTGCGCAATCACATCCTGCTGGATCTTGGGTTTATGCCTTGTTCCTTTTTCACGGATTGCACGTAGCAGGTGGTATCATCGCATTATTCGTCGTTCTATTTCGTGCTTACAGGGGTCGTTATTCATCCGCTGATTATCAGGGAATTACACTTGTGAGTATTTATTGGCATTTTGTAGACCTATTGTGGCTCTATTTGTATGTCTTTTTAAGTGCTATTCGTTAAATTTGCCCAAGAATTTTATAATCCAACCGTTATGGCTTCATCCGCTGAAATGACGCAAGAAGAAAACAACTGGGGCGGTGGTTCAAGACCACTAGGTGCTCGCTATGGAAAACTAATGATGTGGTTTTTCCTACTTTCTGATGCGTTGACATTCTCAGGTTTCCTTACTGCATATGGTTTAATGCGCTTCAAATTTGAAAGCACATGGCCTATCGCCGAAAATGTATTTACCCACTTTCCAGGGTTAGAAGGTGATCAACCTCTGCTTTATGTAGCGTTGATGACGTTCATTTTGATTATGTCTTCAGTAACGATGGTATTGGCCGTAAACGCTGGAGAGAAAATGAACCGCAAGGCGGTTACTAACTGGATGCTATGGACCATCATTGGTGGTTTAATTTTCGTGGGTTCTCAAGCATGGGAATGGTACCACTTCATCATTGGTGATAGCGGTGCTGTAGAAACAGCACGCCAAGAAATTCTCCACATCTACAACGAAGAGGGCGAGCGTTTGAGTTTCAGCCAGGTCGTACACGGTATGGAAGAAGGCCATGCCTCAAACCACGGTGAGACGTTCACTAAGGCTGAAGTTTTGGCTGCGATGAAAGCAAATGAAGGCATGTACATCATGGAGCCAGGAAAGGCGGGCGTATCGTTTACTCACGAAGCGTCTGTTGCAATGCTTGAAGCAGGCGATGTAGTTCAAGGTGCAAACATGATTCACAACGAATACGGCCAGAAGCAATTCGCGAACTTCTTCTTCTTTATCACTGGATTCCACGGGTTCCACGTATTTTCTGGAGTAGTCATCAACTTCATCATTTTCTACAACGTGTTGTTGGGAACGTATGAACGTCGTGGCCATTACCGTATGGTTGAGAAAGTGGGCCTATATTGGCACTTTGTTGACCTTGTATGGGTATTCGTATTTACATTCTTCTATCTCGTCTAAAACGTATTTATCATGTCAGATCACAACGGAACTTGGTGGATTTGGAAAGTATTCTGGATCCTATTAGTAATAACAGGAGTTGAAGTTGCTCTAGGTATTGTAAAGCCGGAATTTATGCTGACTCAGCTGTTCGGTACTTCGGTATTGAACTATGTTTTCATTATTCTAACCTTAGTGAAAGCAGCCTATATCGTGCAAATTTTCATGCATGTTAAATTTGAAAAGAAAGGGTTGAAATATGCCCTTTACCTACCGACCTTNATTTTAATTCCATANTTGACATTTATCCTTCTTACTGAAGGTTCATACTTGTTCCAGTAATGGCAAATAATTCATTCTTTAATCGGGCAGTGCTAATAGCAGTATTAGTACTGCCCGCTTTGCTTTACCTATTCTTCGTTTACGGTCAAAACGAGGTGTTTTTTCAGACACTAAAATATGTGGGGCCTAAAACAGTAGAGGCGTCTGAAGAGGGTTTTGATACCGCCTATTATGAAGTTCCAGATTTCACTTTATTCGGTACAGATAGCGCTGAAGTCACGAACGAAACTATGGATTCTACCATTTATGTGTTGAGTTTCTTCTTTTCGACGTGTCCAACCATTTGTCCGGCAATGAACTTCCATTTAAACGACGTTGAGCGCCGATTCAAAGGGTATCCGGAATTTGAAATGGTTAGCATCTCTGTAGATCCAGAAAAGGACACGCCAGAAAAATTGGCGTTGTACCAAAAGGTGAATAACTACAATACCACAAAATGGCGTTTTCTTACAGGAGATAAAGCGCACATCTATGCGCTTGCGAAAGGGGTTTATCTAAATGCATTTGAGGATCAGACGGCCGAAGGAGGTTTCCTGCACAGCACGAGCGCAATTCTTATTGATTGGAACGGAAATATTCGGAGCCGAATTGACGATAACGGGAACATTGTGGGTTCGTATGATGTTCTAGATGTTACGCAGCTTAATGATTTAGAAGAAGATATTAAGGTGCTNATAGCGGAATACGAACGTGAAAAACACAATAAATTGGATGAGTAATCAAACTGACGATAAAAAAGTTCTCCGTATAATATACGCACTGAGCGTGTTCGTACCAGTGGCCGTAGCCTTTCTGATGGTATTGCCGGCGGAGTGGAAGCAAGGATTAGGTATTAGTGAGAATAGTGCCGTGAGCTCTTTTCCCTTTTTACATGCTGTATTGAACGGATCTACATTCGTTTGCCTAGTTGCAGCGGGTATCGCAATTAAGAATAAAAAGATTACGGTTCATAAGACCTTTATGCTCACAGCTTTTGTTTTAAGCAGTCTATTCTTGATTTCCTATATCATTTATCATTTGACCCACCCAAGCGCGAAATTTGGTGGAGAAGGTGCGGTTCGCTATGTATACTTTTTCATATTGCTCTCGCATATTCTATTGAGTGTTCCTGTGATCCCTTTAGCACTTCTAAGTATCTACCGTGGTTGGACCAACGATATTGAAAAGCACAAGCGCATTGTGAAATTTGCTTTTCCCATTTGGTTATACGTTGCTCTAACAGGTGTTATGGTCTATGTATTCATGCAACCGTATTACTGATGCGAAAACTAACCCTCTTAGGTATATTTTTGGCGAGCACTACTTTAGGTTTTGCACAGTGTTCTATGTGTAAAGCTGTAGCGGAAACTGCAGATGGCGGCGGCTTTGGTGCAGGCTTAAATTATGGAATTGTTTATCTAATGATCTTCCCTTATCTCATTATTGGAGGAATTGCCTACAAGATTTACAAGAATAAGAAAGCTTACAAATAATGTATCTTAGGGGTATCCTAACCCTAATGATATGCGTTTACAATTCTCTCATTTTTATCTAACTCTTGGGCTCCTATTAATGGTGCCGAAAACGAGTGTGGCTCAAGAAATTTGGTCTTTGGGTGCATGCATCGACTATGCGAAAGAACATAACCTAGACATACAAAAAGGTCGAAACGGCTTGTTGTTGGCTGAGGTAGATGAGCAACAGAGTGAATTAGCGTTTTTGCCGTCCTTGAACCTGAACGGCGGATATTATTGGAATTTTGGTTTAACCATTGATCCTATCTCGAATACAAGACAGCCAGGTTCGCGGCAGACTCTTGGGACAACGGCATCTAGTAATTGGGTACTCTTGAATGGTGGGAGAAACTTATACCAATTGCAGCAAGCGCGCATGAATTCAATGGCGTCATTGTATCAGTTACAGGAGCTTTCGAATAACGTATTTCTGAATATTGCGTCAGCGTATTTACAAATCTTAGTCAATGAGCAGTTGCTTGAGGTAGCAAAGGGCCAATTGGACGCATCTACACAAAGCTTGAAGCGTACGGAGATTCTGTTCGAAAATGGTGCGCTTTCGAAGGATAATTACTTGCAGAGTGTTGCGCAAGTCAGTAGTGATGAGGGTAATGTAACCAGCGCACAGAATTCTGTGGTATTAAGTAAACTGATGTTGTACCAGATGCTTCAGTTGGAGGTAGATTTTGAATCATTTGCAATAGTGAAGCCGGAGGTGAATTTAACAGCAAGTGCAATGAAAGGTTACCACAGTGATGGATTGGTTGAAGATGCCGTTGCGAAGCAGCCGGGGGTAAAATTGGCAGATGCGAATGTTGAGCGGGCAAAGTATGGGGTGAAATTGGCTCAAAGTGGTCGCTACCCGTCCTTATCTTTTTCAGCACAATTAAATTCTAACTACGTTCAAGGCCTGCCTTATTTCACAGAGTATATATCATTAACAACATATACTTTGATTGAGAATCCATTGACGGGAAGTATCGAACAGGTGCCTTCGACCATAAACGTCCCCAATACTGCGAGTCAAGAAACATATACCATTACGAATCAACTTCAAGACAACTGGAATCAATTCCTAGGAGTGGGCGTGCAAATTCCACTTTTTAATGCGGGTCAAACCCATTCTGCGGTACAGCGGGCGAAAATCCAATTGGAAAATGCCGAGCTAGATGCTGTACAAACGGAAGTGAATGTGCGTCAAACNATGGAGCGTGCCTACCTCGATGCGAAAGGTGCACTAGCCTTGTATGAGGCCTCTCAGGCTGCGGCGGAAGCTTCCAAATTGGCGCTTGATAATGCGCAATTAAATTTCGATACTGGTGTCATCAGCGCCTTTGATCTCAGTTTGAGTAAGAATCAATACCTCGCTGCGAAGAGCCGTGAGATCCAATCAAAATTCGACTACCTCTTTAAGGTAAAGGTGCTCGAATTCTACTTATTTAATCAAATCACCCTTTAACCAACATCGCATGAAATTGAATTTGAAAATTATTATACCCGTTGCGGTCGTTGTTATTGCGGCTTTAGTGGTTGCTAAGAAGAAAGGTTGGATCGGCGAGGGTGCAGATACGGTTGCTGTTGAAACGGGATATGCGCACCGTCGTACGGTGGTAGAATCTGTTACTGCTAGTGGGAAAATTCAGCCGGAGGTTGAGGTGAAAATGAGTCCAGAGGTCAGTGGTGAGATTATCGAAGTAAATGTCGTAGATGGTCAGCAAGTTCTCGAAGGCGATATATTGGTAAAAATTAATCCTGACCTCTACGAAAGTGCCATTACGCGCGCGCGCGCCGCTGTGAATAGCTCTAAGGCCGTCTTAGCGCAAAGCAGTGTTGCACTAGATGAAGCAAAGAAGCTATGGGCAAGAAATAAGGTTTTATTTGAGAAAGGTGCGATATCGGAGCAAGAATACGATGCGGCGCAGCGCGCCATATCTGTTGCGGAATTGCAAGAAGAAAGTGCAAAATACCAGCTGCAAAGCGCAGAAGCCAACCTAGATGAAGCCTACAAAAATTTAAAACGCACAACCATTATCGCTCCTATAAACGGAACGGTCACGCAATTAGATGTTGAGTTGGGTGAGCGTGTGGTTGGAACGGCGACCATGACCGGTACAGAGATGTTGCGTATTGCGGATCTCAATACCATGGAAGTTTTGGTTGAGGTTAACGAAAACGATATTGTCAAGATTACAAAAGGAGATACCGCAATTATTGAGGTGGATGCTTTTTTGGGAAATTCATTCAGAGGTGTGGTGAGTGAGATTGCCAATAGTGCAAAATTGGCTTTAGGAGCGTCGCCGGATCAGGTAACGAATTTCGAAGTCAAAATACGCATGATTAATGGCAGTTTTGCATCGTTAGTGCCGGACTACGGTGAAAATCCATTTCGTCCAGGCATGACTGCGACCGTGGAAATCATCACAAATAAAATGCGCGATGCCTTGGTGGTACCTATTCAAGCGGTAACGGTGCGTTCGGATACTTCATCTAATGCGGTTTCATACGAACGAGTTTTGAGCGAGGATGTTGACGAAAGTTTCGAAGTAGTCTTTACCCCGGATGGTATGAAGGCGGGCTTGCTCGTGGTCGAATCGGGTATTCAAGATGACGAATTCATTATTGTAACGGGCGTTGAAGACAGCACTGAGGTCGTTACAGGTCCTTACAGCGCGGTAAGCCGAAATTTAAAGCGTGGTACGCGCATCACCACAGATAAAAAATAGGTGTGTTACTCTGCATAGAAACGTCGACCAAGAATTGTAGCATTTCCCTTTGGGACGGCCGGCATATGGTTGCTTCAAAATCGGAAAGGGGCGATCGCTTCATTCATGGAGAACGTTTGCATGTGTTGATCAAGGAGTTATTAAAAGAAAGCAGTGTCGATTTTGATATGCTCGATGGCGTTTGCGTGGGAAAAGGTCCAGGTTCCTACACAGGATTGCGNATTGGTGTAAGTACTGCGAAAGGTTTGTGTTATGCNGCAGGTAAGCCATTGTATAGTGTGCCGACGTTGGGTTGTTTTGATTTTTCTAGTTGTACGACGCCTTATGTGATCACGGTACTGGATGCTCGTAGGGATGAAGTCTATGCGCAAGTTTGGCGGTCAAGTGAATCGGGTGTATTGCCGGAAGGGTCCGTTGAAGCGGTGATTATATCAGACGAAAGTTGGAAAGCTTTGCAACGGGAATCGGTGACGGTTGTAGGTGAGGGCGCTATTAAAATTGGCCAATTCATGACTAAAGTCCCGGCAGATTGGCAACTACAGGCGAACTCTTATCCTGATGCCAAATATATGGGGCAGCACCTGACAAACCTCCCTAAAGCGGAGGATGTAGCTTATTTTGAGCCATATTACCTCAAGGATTTTGTTGCCGAAAAGTCGAAAAAGAAATTCTTTTAAGTACCTGTTAGCCCGTACGACGGGCAGCTTATGAGGTGGTCGTTTACCATTCCGGTCGCTTGCATGTGTGCATAGATGACTGTGGCTCCAACGAATTTGAACCCCAATTTTTTGAGATCCCGGGCGAGTTCTTCTGCTAATTCAGTTTTGGCCGGAACTTCACTTAGGCTTTCCCAAGTATTTATAATGGGTTTCCCTTGCACGTAGGACCAAAAAAAGTCAACCAAAGTGGTGCCGCGCGCATGCAGCTCTAATACACATTGGGCGTTCGAAATAGCGGCTCTTATTTTAGCTTCGTGGCGTATAATGTTCGCGTTTTCAAGTGCTACACTGATTTCGGTTTCTGACATGCTTGCCACACGGACAATATCGAATTGATGAAAAACGGCTCGAAATGCCTCACGCTTCTTTAAAACGGTGATCCAGCTGAGACCGGCTTGGAAGGTTTCAAGCAATAAAAATTCAAACATTTTTCGCTCATCGTGAACCGGTTTCCCCCATTCGTTATCGTGGTAGGATTCGTATAATTCACTTCCCCGACACCAACCACAACGTGCTAAGACGGTTGCCATAGATTGAGTAATTGGTTTAATTCAGTGGTCGGCAATTGACAAGCGTTATTACTACACAGGTAATACGTGAGCGTAGTGCTGATTCTGCCCTTAAAATGCGCTAAATCAGACGGCTCTTCGCTCCAGAGTATTAGCGTTCCTGGCTGAAAGTATGTACGTTGCAAATCTTCCGCTGCAGCTTTTGCACCAGGTCCTGTAATCACCAATTCTTTGGAACCAAAAGCTTGGGTCAGTCCTTGTTCAAGCCAATTCGAAAAATTAGGACCGTACCTAAATACTTTACTATGAATAGCGCACAAAGCTCGTTGGGCTTGTGTTTTATAATCGGTATGGTCGGCTAACAATCCTACGGAATGAAAGAAGTCGGCCCACATGGAATTTGCGCTTGGAATGACATTGTCCTCGATTTCCAATTGTTTTTGCCAATTTGAATCAAAAGCATTTGTATACAACCGGAAGGCACCTTCAAGTGGGAATAATTCTTCAATACTCGCCGCGGTTTGTTTGGCATGCTCTAAATAGACCTCATTTCCGGTTAGCAAGAAAACTTCAACCAAGGCTTTGCCCATGCTGCTGTAGTCGTCTAGGAAGCCATCGCCTTCCGCTGCACCGTGAAGATATTGGTGCGCGATTTTTCCGTTCGCACAAACGGTATGAAGCAGTATATCGAGTAAGGCCGTAGCCATTTTATCGTACCCGTTTTTCGGCAGAGCCCTATGTGCTTCTGCGAGCCCGACTACTAATAAGGCGTTCCAGCACGTTAGGGCTTTAGGGTC